>ERZ1370068.844-contig-10773_pt1 | contig 36730 bp, 58 predicted proteins | sample MGYA00561227_ERZ1370068 | MGnify/ENA primary metagenome ERZ1370068 (study PRJEB38410, sample SAMEA6850437) | metagenome | study: Metagenomic assessment of the ecological functions of the soil: analysis of the soil microbiota associated with the... | reverse complement strand
TTGTACTTCGTTCAGTTGCATTGCTCGCTGAGCTGGCGCCGGTCGTACGCGAGGGCGGTCGAGGTCGTCGCTGCCCTCAGCGCGGGAGAAGGGCGTGCAGATGGGAAGGCCAGGTTCGAGGGCATGCCCTGCTACATCTGGGGACGCCGACCGCTTGCGCCAGGTGTGCTGGAACCTGCTCTCCAACGCCATCAAGTTCATCCGCCGAGGGTGGTCTGGTCGAGCATCACGCTCAGGCGCGGAGAAGCGCACGCCCGGGTGACCGACTGCTGACACGGGCCGGGGGCATCAGGGCCGATTTCCCGCCGCCACATCTTCGAAGGCGCTCAGCAGGCCGAGCGTCAGCGTCGACCCACAGAGCATGCGGGCTCGGGATCTCGCCATCGTGCGCGAGCTGGTCGAGTTGCACGGCGGCACGGTGCGCGCCGAAAGCCCCGGCGAAGTCGAGGAGCCATCTTCACGGTCGAGCTGCCGCTCGTCGAGGCGGGAGGTCGCCGACGAACGACGGCTCGGCGCCGCCAGCATCGCGCCGCTCGACAGGCTCAGGTGCTGGTGGTGGATGACGACGCGGCGTCGAACGACGCAGTGCAGGCGCTGCTCGATTCGCTGCGGCGCCGACGTGCGTACCCGCCGTCCCGCATCGGCGACGCGCTCGCGATCATGGAGGATTGGGCGCCCGACGTCGTCGTGAGCGACATCTCCATGCCCGGCGAGGACAGCTACGCTCTCCTACGCAGGCTCCGTGAGAAAGCGCGAGCACACCTCACGTCCCTGCCGTCGCGCTCACGGCGTACGCCGGGGCCGCCGATCGCGAGCGGGTGCTGTCCGCGGGCTTCCAGGCACACGCGGAAGCCACATCCGGAGCCTCGAGCTCCTGAGCGCAATCACGGCAGCCGCGCGGAGCACGGGACTGGCTCGTGTCGTAGCTCGCGAGCCGTTTCCCCGGCGCTCACGGAGTGAGCGAAGGAGCGGCGCGTTGGCGACTCGGAAGCTCGATCGGGCCGACGCTTGCTCCCACACGCGCAAACCCCTCGTTTCGAGACGGAGGTCGAGGTGCTCCGCCGCGGCTCGGATGCGGCGCGGCCGCAGGCTTTCCGGGTGATCGTGCGAATCTGCCGGGTAGGAACGCGCCAGCATGGGCGATCCCTCACCGGCGTGAGCTCAGGCGACGGCGGCGCGAGGCCGCACGGCGATCCCGTCACACCGAGCGGCGGACGCCACTGCGAACGGGCGCGTACGGCACTACAATTGACGCCGGCTGGTCCGATGCTTCGCTCGATGCGAGGCGCGACGCCGATCACATCCATCTCACGTGTGAGACGCACACCTCGCGGCGGCACTGTGAGTCCGCCGTACGCTGGTGCCGGCTCCTGATCGTGCAGCTCTGTGTTCCTTCCGCCCATGACGGACCCACTTCGTGGCATCGCCGTTGCTCTCGGGAAGGTCCACATGGTCCCATTGGCTTCCAGGATCCGTTCAACGGTCGCGGGTTTCGCGCTCGCGGTTTTCGTCGCCCTGTGCCCGGCCGTTCCGGCCGCCTGCGGGTGGACTGTACGACCAGCAACTGCACGGTCGACTTCCTCTTCGTGATCGACAACTCGGTTTCGATGGGATCGCACCAGAACGCGCTCGCCCAGGCCGCCGAAGAGATGACGGCGCAGCTCGCGAGCGACAGCATCGACTGGCGGATCGCGGTCACCTACACCGATCTGCGCTCGGGCGACGTCGCGGAGAGGGCACCATGTGCAGGCGCATTCGGCGCCGGCAGCCACGCCCTCTGCCCGTTCACGCGCGACATGAACGTATTCCGCGACGGCTCGGCCGGTTGCGCGTATGCCAACCCGGCACGTGTGGCGGTGGCGCCGAGCGCGGCTTCAGCGCGGCGCGCGCGGCCCTCATGCGGCTCCACGCCGGCACCGGCTGCGAGGCCGTCGCCGGTGGCGAGTGCAACCTCCGCCCGGACGCCAACCTCGTCCTCATCTTCGTCAGCGACACGGGCGAGCAGACCAACAGCGGGCCACTGTCGGGCGACGACGAAGCTCGGTCGAGACCTGGGCGGCGTTCTTCGCCTCGCAGGGCGTCCAGGTCATCCACGGCATCGACTGCCCGTTCGACCCGACGCCGGCCAACCCCGCGCCCTGTGGAGACAACGACGTTCCCGCCGAGAGCTACGAGCGGTCATCGCGAGATCATCAGACATCTCTCGGCATCCGAGGGCAGCATCCTCGATGCCGATTTCGGCGACGCGATCCGCCTCATCATCAGTGCCCGGAGAACACGGGCACGACCACCACGACCTTCGCACCGAGCACCACGACGACGACCATCGGCACGACGACCACCACCCACGACGCCGATCGGTAGCGCGACGACGACCACCACACACCATGCCGGCCAGCAGCTCGACGACCAGCACCACCATCCCGGTCAGCGGCGCGACCACGACCACTACGACGACCCTGGTCAGGACCGCGACCACGACCACCACGACGACACCCGGCGGCAGCACCACCACCACGACCGTCACCCAGCCGGACAGCACCACCACCAGCACACTCCACCACCGAGTCAGGTGCACGCCCGGAACGGACGGCGGATGTGACGACGGCGATTCGTGCACCCAGGATACGTGCAGCTCCGCCGGCGGTGCCAGCACCAAGCCGTCAAGGGATTCGACGCGATCATCTGCCGGCTTCCGCCGAGCGCGTGCGGTGAGCTGCCGGAGCGCATGCTGCGCCGGCTGCAGGCGCCCGCCGCCTGGTCGAGCAGGCCGCGAACTCGTCGTCAGCCAAGAAGACCCGTCAGCTGGTCGCGCACGCCGCCCGTAACATCAAGGCCGCGTCGGTCACGGCCAACTCGGCGCGCGCGAGGGGCAAGGTGTCAGCCGACTGCGTCGCGCAGCTGCAGCGCAGTTCTCATCGAAACGCGTTCCCGGATCGAACGCTGACGGCCGGTTTCCGAGCTACGCGGCCCGCTCGACTGCCACCAGGCGCACGGGTGCGCCAGGCTGTCGGCTTCCATCTTCGCCATCACGCGGGCGCGGTGCACTTCGACGGTCTTCTCGCACAGGCCGAGCTCGGCGGCGATGTTCTTGTTGGTCTTGCCCGATACGACCAGGTCCATGACCTGTCGCTCACGTGGGGTGAGCCTGGCGACGCAGCCTTCGACGCGGATGCGCTCGGTCTCCCCTCGCCTTGGCGTCCATGGCGAGAGCCTCCTGGACGCGCGCCAGCAGCTCGTTCCTGGCGAATGGCTTCTCCAGGAAGTCGATGGCGCCGGCCTTCAGGGCGCGCACGGCCGAGGCGACGTCGGCGCGCAGGCGTTGCCGTGGGGCTGGTCCACCGGGTGCGCCTTCGGGATTACGACGGCGACGGCCGGCTGGATCTGTTCGTGGCCGGCATACATCGCCTCGACCTCGAGCGGCTGCCGTCCCCGGCGGCGCTCCGCCTTTCGCCGGGAGGTTCACGAAGTCGGAATGCGAGCCCCGGCCGACCACCATAGGCGCCGCCTACCGGGCCGTGCCGCCTTGCGATTACCGGGTCCAGCCCGTCATGTGCGGCCCGCGCGGGCTCAGGGGCGCTCCCGACCATCTCTTCCACAACAACGGCGACGGCACCGTTCACCGAGGTCAGCGCGCGCAGGCCGGGGTGGCCGATACCGGCGAGCTCTACGGCTTCGGCGTGGCGTTCCTCGATTTCGACGACGACGGCCGGCTCGACCTGTTCGTGGCCAACGACTCCGGCCCGCAACTACCTCTACCGCAACAAGGGCGACGGCACGTTCAAGGACGTCAGCGCTACCCCTCGGGCGCGGCCCTCAACGAGACTGGGCCTCGAGCAGGCCACATGGGAGTGGCGGTGGGGGACTACGACCAGCGACGGCCGCGACGACCTGCACATCACGAACTTCGCCGACGACTCCGACGTCGCTCTACCACAACGGCGGCACGGCCTGTTCACCGACGTGACGTTCTCACGCGGGCGTCGGCCATGCTCAGCGTCACCCTTCCTGGGCTGGGGGACGCGCTTTCCTCGACTACGACAACGACGGCTGGCTCGACCTGTTCGTGGCCAACGGCCACGTCTATCCGATCGTGCGACCGGCTTCGACTGGAACGCCTCCTACCGCCAGCGGGCGCTGCTGTTCCGCAACCTCAAGGGAGTTCGTGGAGATCGGCGGGTCGGCAGGAGGCGAGGGCCTGACGCACGGCTCGCTGCCTGCGGGGCTCCGCCGCCGGCGACTTCGACAACGACGGAGACGTCGATCTCCTGGCGAACGCGACATCGACGATGCGCCCGCGCTCCTGCGCAACGACGGTGGCAACCGCGCGGGGCATTGGCTGACCCTGCGCCTCGTCGGTGATCCGGCAAGCGCTGTCCGCGCGACGCGATCGGCTCTGTCGTGTTCTGCACCGCCAACGGCTTTCGGCAACGAGGCGAGGTGGCGAGCGGCCGGAGCCAGGTACTCCCAATCCGACCTCCGAGTGCACTTCGGGCTGGGTTCCGGCCACCCGGGTCGATCGCCTCGAGGTGCGCTGGGCCAACGGGCCCACGGTGTCCATACGAGATTCCCGCTGTGGACGCGGAGCTCGTCATCGACCAGGCGCGCGGGTGGTGCAGGCGCCCGCCGCCCCTGAGCCTCCGCGCCCGCTGCTCCTGACCCGGCGGCTCAGCAGCGAGGATGGGGAACATCGAGCATGAACGCCATGTTGCCGGCGCCGGGGACGAGCATCGTGATACCGACAGCCACGAGCGCGACCACCATCAAGCCCATCGACCGGAAAGCGCGCCCGCGATAGAGGCCGACCGTCACCGGTGTCGCCCAGAGCTCGGATGCCGGAAGACGTAGCGGTATTTCACCAGCCGAGCAGCGCCAGCAGGATCATGTTCGAGGAATAGAACCACTGCGAGAAGCGCATCTCGCGAGTACTCCCGGCCAGGGCCGAGGAAAACGGCATGAGGGCTCTGAAGCCCAGATGAGGATGTTCAGCCACAGGGCGGGCCGTCCACGACGCGAACGTAGTGGAACAGCCGGTGGTGGCTGAACCAGAAGATGGCGAGGACGAAGAAGCTGATGATCACGCGATGAACGTGGGGATCAGCAGTGTCGGATGCCGGCCGCGCAGGTCGAGGGATCACGGCACCGCCTCGTGCTGCGGCAGCTTCCAGGCTCGATCACCAAGCAGCGTCATCGCGACCGCGAGATGCCGTCAGTCAGCGCTTCGAGCCGGTGCTTCGACTGGTCCGGTAGCGACTCTCGGTGGCGGCGGGCGCATGGCTCATGGGCGCCATTGTCACACGCCCGGATCGCCGGCCTTTGGAGATCTTAGAATCTCTTTGTACTCCCCTGGTGACCTGAGCGGGCCTCTCTGCACGTTGTGGCCAACCGTCGCCACGTCAGCAGGGCACGGAGGACATCACGTCGCCAATCAGAGGAGTATGAAGAACTCAGGCAAGAGGTCCGCTGACGAGCAATAAGGGCCGGAGTTCGGCAATTCGTCCTGAGCATTCCTGCTCGTCGCCGCACCGCGGTAGCCGACTCATAAGCACCAGTCACTCGGGGGCCGGGCCCATCCTGCCTCGGCACCTTCGCTCCGGGCCCGCCCTCGGGATCGATGCTCGGCACCGGCCCCATCAACGGGGTGACGCCACCGCCGTTTTTGAAACCAGCCGGTACGGGCTTCTCGGCGGTGATCGAAACGGGGGTGCCGGCAGGCTCTGGGCGATGCCCGACAACAGCTACGGCAGCAAGGCAGGCTCGCCGGACTGTACTGCGGGCCTACCCCATCACCATTTCCAGACCGCCGAGGCGGCACCGGCAGCATGAGGCGCAGCGACGTTCATCAGCTCCCGCGATCCCGACCACAAGGTGCCGTTCGCGATCGTCAACGGGCCGCCGAGGCGGTTCTGACCGGCGGCGACTTCGACATCGAGTCGATGCTCGACCCGGAACGGCGACATGTGGGTTCGGCGACCTTCGGGGTTCCCGGGCATGGCTGCTGCACCGACCGCCCACCGGCCACGGCTTTGCGCGAGGCGCCGATTCGTTGCCGGGCGTGTCGCCCAACAACCGGAACCGCTGCTCCCCGGGAGAAGCAGCCACGCTCCCGAACAGCCGCGGCTTCGAAGGGATGGCCGTCGCGGAACGGGCGGACGCTGCTTCCGATGCTGGAGAGAGGCGGCTCTCGTCGCCGACGCCACGACAAGCGGCAGCGGATCATCACGAGTTCGACATCCACTCGCGCTCGTACCTGGACGGACCTGGCAGTATCGCACCGATGCTCCCGGCTGTACGCCGGAGCTGGTGGCCGCTAGCGGGCGAGCACACCTTCCTGGTGATCGAGCGCGATTCGCTGGTGGGATCCGCGGCGGTCTTCAAGAAGGTGTTCGCGATCAACCTGAATCGCGAGGACTGCACGACGCTTCCTGGTCAGGCGGGAAGTCCTGGACATGATGAACATCAGTGACCCCGCGCTGATCGCTGCCGGCGACCCCGGGTGACGTGGGCCTGGGGGCCACGTTCGTTACGAAACGATCGAGGCCCTGCTGCCGTTGGACGACGAGCACCTGCTGATCCTGAACGACAACAACTGTTCCGTTCAGCGCCAACCGGAACTTGGCGTCGGCGGACTGAAAACCGTGGTCGTACGCGTCAGGACGTGAACCGGAACCACGGTAGCGCCAAAGTCTCCACGCCGTTGACGCTAAGGTGCCCGCGGGGCCACTCGGTCAGCGGCAGTCTTCAGGCCGGCGCTGAGGCTTTTCTCTTCACGAACTGGCGGCATCGACCGTCGCTCTCTGGCCCCAATCGTTACCTTTCGTACTCGTTCCGGAACTGGGTACGCAGGCGTGCTGCCACCCCATCTCTTCAGCCACCGACCGCTCGACTCCGTCCAGACGGGATTGCCGCAGTCGAACCGGGGAGGTAGGGCGATGGCCAGGCCAGGAGGCAATGGCTCGTCCTCGCCGTCTGCAGGCGGTACGGCGCCGCGTTAGAATCGTCCGCATCCGTCCCGCGGAGGAGATCGAAGAACTCACGACATGACGCTGCGCACGGCCGGGCTGGCGGCGGATTTGCGATGGCGGCCTTCGCCGCCAACTCGCTCCACCGATGACCGAGCCGCTCTGCGCGCGGGTGCCGATCGATGCCTATGACGTTCACGACCGTCACACTTTCCGTCATCCGGCGCTCTCGTGCTCGCCCTGCTGGCGCGTGGCCGCGCGAGGCGCGACGGCTACGACTGCGCCTGCCGACTGCGCCGCGGGCGCCGCCTCTCTTCTTCTACGCCGTCGGGTTTCTCCCTGGCCTACACGCGCATCACGGCCGCGGTGGGCGCCCTTCTCCCTGTTCGCGCCGTGCGAGGTCACCATGATCGGCGCCGGGCTCGTCGCCGGCAGAGCGGCCGCGCGTCCGCCGGGAGTGGCTGGAGCCTGGCCCTCGCCGCCCTGGGCGGCCTCCTCGGCCTGACCTTCCCGGGACTCGTCCAGCGCCGAGATCCGATCTGGCGCCGCCTTCATGCTCGCCGCGGGAGTCGGGTGGGGCGCCTGCTCGCTCAGGGGCCCGGTCGGGCGGCGAGCCCCTCGTCGCGAATGCCGCGAGCTTCGCGTGCGGCGTTCCGCTTCTGGCGCTCGTCGCGCAGGGTGTCGGCTGCACTGGGCGATGCCGCTCCAGGGTGACCGCCCCCGGCCTCCGCGCTCGCCGTCGTCTCCGGCGCCGTCACGTCCGGTCTCGGCTACGCCGTCGCAGGTACGCCGGCCGTGCGCGCTTGACCGCGGCTTAGGCGGCCATCCGTGCAGCTCAGCGTTCCGCCGCTGGCGGCCCTCGGCGCCGGTCGCTGCTCAGCTCGAAGACGCTCGGCCTGCCGGCCGATCGCGACGCTGGCGCTGTGACCGTGCTCCGCGCAGCGCTCGTGGCACGCTGGCGCTGGCTCGCGGCGGCGCTGACCGAGGAAACGCCTCAGGTACCAAACCTTCTCCACTCCGAGCATGCCACAGCAGGGAACGCGTCTTGTGCGAAAAATGGCGATGCTCGCGCAGCCGGTTGCCAGCGGCCAGCACTCGGCCGCCGATGCCCCGCCGGATCCATGTTGACGTCCAACAGACAGGGGTTCTTGTATCCGCCTTCATGGCACGCTGGCCGTACCGCCTTTGTGCCTCTCGCTGCGGGCTCCCGAGTACGTCACCAGGGAGCATCGTGTTGTTAGCAATCTGTGCAACACGAGCATCGTCGGATATGGCCTTGGCGGCGATGTTGTCGTAGGGGCTGTAGCGAGCGCATGTAGCGGTACTGCGCCTCGTTCTTCGGATTGCCCCACTCCTCGAACTCGCCCACGGTCAGGGGCAGCGACTCGTCGAGCATGGTGTTGATCACGTCCACGAACGGGACGTGGGCCACCACGACCTTGAAGAGGTCGGGCCGCATGTTGGTCACCGCGCCCATCAGCAGGCCGCCCGCGCTGCCCGCCGCTGATGGCCAGCGCGCTCCTGGCTCGTGTACTTCGCGTCACGAGGTGCTCGGCGGCGGCGATGAAGTCGGTGAACGTGTTCTTCTTCTTGAGCATCCGGCCCTCGTCGTGCCACTTCTTGCCCAGCTCGCCGCCGCCCCGGACGTAGGCCACCGGCGTAGACGACGCCGCGGTCCACGAGGCTGAAGAGGTTCGAGCTGAACCCGGCCGCGCTGGACGAGCCGTAGGAGCCGTACGCCGTAGAGGAGGCGCCGGGTTGCGTTCCGTCCAGCTTCAGAGGTCGCTTGCGATAGACCATCCAGATCGGCACCTGCACGCCGTCGCCGCGCGGTGGCGTTCGTCACCTCCACGCTTGTAACGCGACGGGTCGTAGCCGCCCAGCACCGCCACCTGCTTGCAGGAGCGTGCGCTCGCGCGTCACCGGGTCGTAGTCGTAGATCGGACGGCGACGTGATGGGCGACTGGTAGGCGAAGCGGAACGCGCTTCGTGTCGAACTCGCGGTTGTTGCTGGGGCTGGCCTGGTAGGCCGGCCTCGGGAAACTCGATCGCGGTGGGACTGGCCGTCGCGGAAGTCGGTGATCCGCAGCTGCGGCAGGCCGCCTTCGCGCTCGAACAGGACGTAGAAGTCCTTGAACATGGCGTGGCCGGCCAGCATCACCGTCGTCGCGATGAGGGCACGACCTCCTTCCAGCTTGGCGCGGGACGGGTCGGTGGCGGGCGCGATCACCAGCCGGAAGTTGCGGCCCTTGTCGTTCGTGCGGATCCAGAACGATGCCGTCGCGGTGGTCGACGTCGTACTGCTGGTCGGCGATGCGCGGCGCCACGACCTTCCAGCTCCGCCGCGCGGGTTGTCCGCGGGCAGGTACCGGATCTCGCGGTCGTGTCAGGCTGCTCGCTGTCGATGAAGAGATACTTGTCGTCGCGCGACTTCGAGACGTCGACCATGAAGCGCTCGTCCTTCTCCTCGTACACGAGGTCGTCCCTGGCGCGCGCCCAGCGCGTGCCGGAAGCACCTGGTACGATGCGCTTGGTCTGCGGGTCCTCGACGGCGTAGAAGAGCGCGTCTTGCCGTCCTCCGCCCACTCGACGGACGTGACGCGCTCGATCGCTTCCGGGACCGATGCTTGCCCGTGCGGCAGGTCCTTCACGTGCAGCGTGTACTGGCGGAAGCCGGTCTCGTCCGTGGTGTAGGCGAGGAGGCTGCCGTCCGGGCTCACCGCCATCGTCGCCGACGGACATGAACTCCTTGCCCTCGGCCAGCGCGTTGACGTCGAGGATGACCTCTTCCGGCGCGTCCAGCGATCCCTTCTTGCGGCAGAAGATCGGGTACTGCTTCCCTTCCTCCGTGCGCGAGTAGTAGAAGTAGCCGCGGTCGCGGTAGGGCACGTTGACGTCGGTCTGCTGGATCCGCGACAGCATCTCGTCGTAGAGCTTCTGCTGCAGGGCCGCCGTCGGCTTCATGAAGGCCTCGGCGTAGGCCAGCTCGGCCTTCAGGTGCGTCTCCACCTCCGGCGTGCCCTTGTTTCGCAGCCAGTAGTAGTCGTCGGTCATGGGTGTCGCCGTGGACCTGGAACGTGCGGGCTCCTTCCGGGCCACGGGCGGTCGAAGGACGGCGGTGGCCTCCGCGATCGGCACCACGGGGGCGGGCGCCTGGGCCGCGCGGCAGCAGCCGGCGAGCGCGGCGTGGCGAGGGCGGGGAGGAGGCGCGGCGAATCGGGCCGGTCATCCGGGATCCTCCGGAGAATGCGACGGCGTGAGGAGAGAAGTCTCACGCACAACCGGTCTGACTTGCACTCGGCCACACTTGCGAACGCGTCGCGACCGGGACGCTCGATCGAGATGCAATGGCCGAAGACAAGACATCAGCTGATTCGCGGTCTGACCCTCACCGACACCACCGCGCTGGTGGTCGGCACCGTCATCGGCACCGGCGTGTTCCTGAAGACGTCGGTGATGGCGCATGCAGGTCGGCACGCCGACCCTGGTGCTCGGCCGCGTGGGTGGCCGCCGGGTCTGCTGTCGCTCGCCGGCGCGCTCACCTACGCCGAGCTCGGCGCGATGATGCCCGAGGCGCGGCGGCGAATACGTCTACCTGCGCAGCTCCTACGGCGAGGCGGCGGCGTTCCTGTTCGGCTGGCAGCGCTTCATCGTGGCCGGCAGCGCTTCGATCGCCAGCCTGGGCTCGGGTCTCGCGATCTTCCTGGCCGCGTTCCTGCCGCTCGAACGCCGTGTTGGGCCCAGCACAAGTTCTCGTTCCTGGGCCAGGACGCTCGATTGGCAGTTCGGGCCGCGGCAGGTGGTGGCCGTGGGCGCGATCTGCTCTTCTCGCCGGATCAACTGCCTGACCGTCGCCTTTGGCGGCAAGGTGCAGTCGGTCTTGACGGTCCTGAAGATCGCGGGGATCGCCGTGGTCGTGCTCGGCATCTTCTTCTTCTCCGGGTCGGCGGACTGGTCGCATCCTGGCGACGCCCGCGGGCGCGCCGCGGCTGGGCGGCTTCGCCGCCTTCGGCACGGCGATGCTGGCGGCGCTCTGGGCCTACGACGGCTGGAACAACATGCCGATGGCGGCGGGCGAGGTGCAGGACCCCGGACGCAACATCCCGCGCGCCCTGATCGTCGGGATGATCGCCGTGATGGCGATCTACTGCCTCGCGAACCTGTCGTACTTCTACGCCTTGCCGATCGCGGAGATCGTGACCAGCAACTCGACCGAGCCACCGCGCGGCCGCTGCCCGTCGCCGCGCAAGGCGGCGCCAGACCTTCTCGGCGAGTACGGCGGCAAGCTGGTCGCCGTGGCGTTCGTGATCTCGGCGTTCGGCGCCCTGAACGGCTCGATCCTCTCGAATGCGCGCGTGCCCTACGCGATGGCTCGCGACGGCTTGTTCTTCGCGAAGATGGGCACCCTGAGCGCGGGGACGCGCGTGCCGGTCTGGTCGCTGGTCGTCCAGACGATCTGGTCGAGCGTGCTCGCGGTGTCCGGAACCTACGATCAGCTGACGGATTGCCTGCTCTTCGCCTCCTGGATCTTCTACGGCCTCGTGACGTCCTCGGTATTCGTGCTGCGGCGCGAAGATGCCGGAGGCGGCCCGCCCCTATCGCACCCTGGGATACCCGCTGATGCCGCTCCTCTTCGTGCTGGTGTCGGGGTGGCTGATCATCAACACCTTGATCGAGAGGCGCGTGGAGTCGGTCACGGGGCTCGTGCTCATCCTGATCGGACTGCCCCTCTACTTCCATTTTCAGGCCGCGCCGACGGCAAGCAAACCGGGTCATAATAGGCATTCACCAACCGATGGGGAGAGCTGCATGCGCCTTTCACGAGGCCTGGGTATTGTGCTGGCGGCGGCCCTGACGGCCGTGACCGGGGCGCGGCGCATCCGCGTCGAACGCCGCGTCGCCGGCGCCGTGGAAGGCGAAGGTGGACCCATAGGTCCTCGCGGCCACCGGCGCAGGCCCCGCGGAGTTCATGCGTCTTCCTCTCCGCGCAGTCCGATCTGGCGCCCGCCGCGCGTCTCGCGACCAAGGCGCAGAAGGGCACTTCGTCGTCGAGCGGCTCCGCGAGACGGCCGCGCGGACCAAGGTCCGCTGCTGGCCGCTTGCTCGGCGCCAGGAACGTCGAGCACCGGCCCTACTGGGTGGCCAACATGGTCTGGGTGCGCGGCGACCGGCGCTCCGTCGAGGAGCTGGCGCAGCGCGACGACGTGGCGCACGTGTGCGCGAACCCCAGCGTGAAGCTCCGGGGCCGGTGGAGCGAGGGCGCCCGGAGTTCGACGGCGCCCACACGCCGTGGAGTGGGGTGTCGCCAAGGTCCGAGCGCCGGAGGTCTGGGCCGCGGGTTTCAACGGCCAGGGCGTGGTGGTGGGCGGCCAGGACACGGGCTACGACTGGAACCACCCCGCCATCAAGGGCAAGTACCGCGGCTGGAACGGAGTCACCGCCGACCACAACTTCAACTGGCACGACGCGATCCATTCCGGCGGCGGCAGCTGCGGCGCGCGACTCGCCGCAGCCCTGCGACGACACCGACCACGGCACTCACACCATGGGGACCGATGGTGGGAGACGACGGCGCGGGCAACCAGGTCGGGCGTGGCGCCCGGGGCGAAGTGGATCGGCTGCCGCAACATGGACCAGGGCAGCGGCACGCCCGCCACGTACAGCGAGTGCTTCCAGTGGTTCCTGCGCCCGGCGGCGACGGACCTCGACGCCGACTCCCGCGACTGGTCGCCGGACGTCATCAACAACTCGTGGAGCTGCCCGCCGCAGCGAAGGCTGCACGGATCCCAACGTGCTGAAGACCGTGGTCGAGAACACCCGCGCAGCCGGCATCGTGGTAGTGGTCTCCGCCAGCAACTGAGCGGGTCCGGCTGCAGCAGCGTGAGCGATCCTCCGGCGATCTACCAGGCCTCGTTCAGCGTGGGCGCCACCAGCAACACCGCCACCGACACCATCGCCGGCTTCAGCAGCCGCGGGCCCGTCACCATCGACGGAAGCAACCGGTTGAAGCCGAACGTCTCGGCGCCAGGCGTCGGCGTTCGATCGAGCGTGCCGGGAGGCGGCTGCGAACTTCAGCGGCATCGAGCATGGCTGGCCCCCATGTCGTGGGTGCGGTCGCCCCCGTTCTCCGCGCACCCTTCGATCGTTGGCCAGGTCGACACGGTGGAAGCGACGCTTTCAGGCCACGGCGGTGCCCCGGTACCACCACCCAGACCTGCGGCGGGATTCCGGGCACCACGATCCCGAACAACACGTACGGCTACGGTCGGGTCGACGCCCACGCCGCCGCCTTCGCGAACACGGGCGATCTCGGCCTGTCGTACGCGCCGCCCTGGCCTGCCACTATCGTGACGGGCCAGCCGCTGACGTACACGCTGACCGTCGGCAACGCAGGGCCCGCGGCCGCAAGCGGCGTGCAGCTGGTCCAGAAGCTGCCCGCCAGTGTCGATGTGGACTCCACCACGCCGAGCCAGGGAGCCTGCACCCTGACCGGGCCCGATCCCCAGACAACATGGGCAGGCTCGTGCGCACCATCACCTGCGACCTGGGCGCGCTCGCGGTCAGCGCCTCGGCCACCGTGCAGATCGGCATCACGCCCACTGCCCTCGGCGCCCTGGCCGGACGGGCTACGGTCGGGGCGACCGCGTCGTTCGACGTCGCGCTCGCGAACAACGTCGTCGAGTTGCAGACCCTGGTCCAGGCGACCGTGGCTCCGCGGCCGGCTCCCGCACGAGGAGCGCGATCTCGCGGTGACTGCATCCAAGTGACGCCGTCGAGATTGAGCAGCGCTTCCAGGTGATCGGTCTGCATTGAGCGCCCGACAGCGACATGAAGGCTTCCGTTCTTGGTCTGCTGACGTGCCTGGCGCTGGCCACGCCTGCCGAACCGGTCGGGGCCCAGGAAGTATTCCTCCAGAACGACAGCTTCGGGGTGGCGCCCTGAGCTGCCAAGCACGGGTCGGCGACCTGAAAGCCTTGCCGCCCGGCTCACCGCGGCGCCCGGACAGTATCCCTACACATCAACCGCATCCGCGTGTTCGGATGCGGGGCGGGCAGAACCCATACAACGTCTTCGTCTACCAGACGACGGTGGCGGCGTCAACCCCGCTCTGTCGGCAAAGCGCGAACAGCTATGTCCTCAGCGGCGGCAGCGTGTTCAACGACATCTTGATGTCGAGCGAGCCCGTGCCGCCTCCGCCGATCGCGAGCGGGACCGTGCGCGTGGAGCTTTTTCAACGTCATAGCCGTCGATTCGATCGGCTTCGGTGTGATGTGGGCGGCATCACCTCCCAACGCAACTTCCTCCGTACGAATGGTCTGGAGCCCGCCGAGAGCCAGGGCGTGGCCGGTGACTGGATCCTCCGCATGGGCATCCTCCCCCCGTCCTCCGCGCCCGCGCTCATCCTCGACGTGGTGGTGCCCGAGGGCAGCACCGGAATCAGCCAGCCACGTTCACGGTCACGCTTTCTCCGGCGGCCAGCCAGCAGGTCATGGTCCACTACGCCACTTCGACGGGGACGGCCACCGCCGGCTCGGACTACGTCGCAGCCTCCGGAGACCTGACCTCTTCACCATCGGCCAGACGGTGGCGACCTTCCCGTGACCATCAACGGGGACGGCGCGGACGAGCCCAACGACGTTCAATGCGACCCTTCCAATCCGGTCAACGCCACCATCGACAGGGGCACCGGTCAGAACGATCACGGACGACGATCTCCCCGGCTTCCGATTCCATCCGGTTCCGCCCTGCCGGGTCGTGGACGCCCGCAGCGGGCCGCCGCTGCGGCCGCGGGCGCCGACCGTACGCTGCCGGTCGCGGGCGCGATGCCTCGTGCCGTCCGACTGGCCTCTGTGGGCGGTCGCCGGCAACCTGACGCGTCACCCAGCCCACCACCGCCGGCTTCGTCATCGGTGTTCCCCCGCGAGGCGCGACCGCTCCCCACGGCCTCGTCCATCAACTACAAGGTCGGACAGACGCGCGCCAACAACGGGATCTTCGGCCCGGGACCGGAGGCGCCCTCGCCGCCCGCTGCGGGCAGGCCTCCGGGACGACCCATCTCATCACAAAGAGGACATGCAGGTGCTGAATAACTAGACGGTCCGCGAGAGTGCTCAAAGGACCGTACCTCGACTATCGGCAGAATTCCCTTCGTCTCACTGTTTCGCCTCCCCAGCCGCAGGCGCGGCCGAGCCGCCCGGCGGCTCCATCCCCAGCTGCCACGCCGGGAGAAGGCCCAGCTCCGGCGACTGGTCCTCCACTCGTCTTGGCGATCGGTTTGCCGCCCGCGTGGCCGGCCTTCGTGTCGTCGAGGAGGAGGATCGGGAGCCCAGGGCTGTGAATCGCGGCACTGCAGGCGCGCCAGTCATCTTGCGGGCCTGTGGAGGGGCGGGATCTTGCGTCAGCATCCCCCCGTGGTGAGAGAAGCGACGGCCGGATACGCCGCGCCGGCCTTCACCTTCTGGTAGGGCGAGAGCGGCGGCGAGGAACTTGAACTGCTCGGCGTTCGAGCGCATCGCCGTACTCCGAGCAGGGCTGGCGGGTTGTTGTTCGAAGCGGTGGTACCCGATCATGTCGAGGTCGGGAAACTCGCACAGCACCGCCCGGTAGAGCTCGGGACGCTGGGTCAGAGACCGAGCCCACGAGAGGCCGCCGTTGCTCGCCGCCGCCGGATCGCCAGCCGGCCGCGGCCGGTGTAGCCGCTCGCGACGAGCCACTCGGCGGCGCGCGATGAAGTCGTCGAAGACGTTCTGCTTCTTGTCCAGCATCCCGGCGCGATGCCACTCCTCGCCGAACTCGCCGCCGCCGCGCAGGGTTGGCCACGGCGTAGACGCCGCCCTGCTCCATCCACCACGCGGTCGCTCGCCGAAGCGCAGGCAGTGATGCTCACGTTGAAGCCGCCGTAGCCCATGAGAGCGAACCGGCCGCTGGCCGACCGGGCAGCTGCTGCGGTGGCTGGCGAACATGCGCAGGACGCGCGGTTCCGTCCTTCGAGGCAAACCAGACCTGGCTCGTCTCGTAGGCCTTGGAGTCGAACGGCGCTGCCGGCGTCCACCACGGCGCGACCTCGCCCGTGCGGAGGTCGGCGCGATAGCGTGGCCCGCGGAGCGGTGTACGGAGGCGAAGTCGAAGAGCAGCTCGATCGCGGTCACAGCGTCCCTCGAGCGCGCCCACGCTGCCCGGACCCGGGAAGCTGACAGCGCTCGCCGAGCGACTTGCCGTCGAGGGAGTAGACGCAGGAGCCGCGAGGTGACGTCGTGGGGAGAGTGGACCACGCAGCTTCCCCCCGCGAGCACGAAGCCCTGGATCGCGTCGGGACCCGCGGGAACGATCTCGCGCCAGCGCTCGGGGGCCGGGCTGTCGAGGTCCACCTCGCACGATCCGCCACCGCGGCGTCTTCCAGTCCGTCTGCATGATCAGCGCGGCCGTCCCGCGAAGTCGGGACGGAAGTGCGCCGTCGAGGCTCCTTTACGACGACGCCGGTCCGCGCGCGGCGTCGCGCCGTGGCCAGGCTCTGGACGAAGACCTCGCTCCTCGCCCATCCGTCCTCCACCGTGAGCAGGAGGTGCGCTCCGTCGTTCGAGACGCTGCCGCCCACCCACTGGCTCGGGCCGTACCCGCTTCCGAACACCTCCACGTCCTCGGCCGGCGGCCTGCCCAGCGTGATGACCGACGGATGCGCGTTCCCGTCTCTCGGCTCTGCAGGGAATAGTAGAAGGCGCTTCCGTCGGCCAGTTCAGGACCGCCGCGGTACAGGGCGCGACCGAGCACGTCCGGCAGGTCGGCCCGTGAAGCCACGTCGCGGACGCGCAGCTCGGTCTCGTCCTCTCCGCGCTGGCGAAGCCGTAGAGCAGCACGCGCCCATCGGACGAGATGTCCACGGCCTCCACGTCGGTCGTGTGGTCGGGGCTCAGCGGATGACGGGTCCAGCAGGACCTCGTCCCGTCCCTCGCGCCCCTCGCGAACGTAGAGGACCCTGGGAGGTCGTCCGACGCGCGGCGCCTCTCACGGAAGTAGCGCCCTCCCGTACCGTCGGCGCCGATTGGACGTCGTAGCGGCTGCAGCGCGGTCAGTCGCTCGCGAATCGACCTGAGGCCGGGCCCCTCCCGTCGAGGAGAGCGTGGGCGTGCCGGTTCTGGGCATCGATCCACGCCGCGTCTCGCCGCTCGTCCGTTCTCGAGCCAACGGTAGGGGTTCGACGACCTCGACGCCGTGGATCAGCTCGCGCACGTCGTCGCGCCGAGTGGGCGGCGGGGTGGGTGAAGGCCTGCCCAGCGCGACGCGTGCTGCCGGCGAGGAGCAGGACGGCTGCGCTGGAAGACGCGAGCGGCGCCGCCAGTGATCATGGGCCACGACAGTAGGCCCTTTGCCGGGCGACGGTCGACGATCGCAGGTGGCACTCACGAGCCACCGTGTGAAAAGAGGGTCGCAAGGAGGAGACCTTCATGAAGATCCGCATGGCGCCCGCGCTGTTGCTCCTGACGACGCCGCTCTCGGCCGGCTCCGTCACCTCGACCTACAAGGAAGCCCGGCCGGTCCTCGACGCCGGGATCAAGGCCATGGGCGGCCTCGAGGCGCTCCAGGGATGAAGGACGTCTGGCGCGTGGGGACCGGGATCGGGCTACAACCAGGGGCAGAGCCTGAAGCCGGACGCGCCGATGACCACGCGGTCGATCAGGTGACGAGCCTCGTCGACTTCGCGGGACGGCGCAGCTCCACGCGGAGACGGTGACGGTTCCGGCGTCGGGCCCGCACCACGAGGCCTGCGCGATCCTCGACGGGCGAGTCCTCCATTGGCGTGAACTCGTGACGAACGTCTCACGCCGTCTTCGCCGGGCGCGGTGACGACGGCCCGAACCGGCGATGCGCCGCGACCCGCGGCCCTGCTGCTGACCGCCCTGGGCCGAAGCGAGACCCTCCGGTCCCTCGGCGAAGAGACGATCGACGGAAAGAAGCACCAGCTGATCACCTTCGCCGACAGCGACGGCACCCAGATCGGCCTCTTCTTCGAGGCCGCGTCAGGCCTGCTCACCCGGTTCGACACGCTCGCCGACAGCGCCGTCCTCGGGGACGCCCTGACGGAGAACGGCGCTCCTGGACTATCGCGACGTCGGCGGCCGGCCTGCGCCTGCCCGCGCGGGTGCGTGACGCGAGTGGCCGGCGAGGCCACCTGGACATGAAGTACTCGGACATCAAGGTCAACCAGGGCGCCAAGGCCGACGCTTGTTCGCGCCGCCCAAGGACGCGCCGACCGTCCCGCCGGCGCCGCGCCGCGAGCAGGTCGCGGTGACGAAGCTCGGGGAAGACGTCTATTTCGCCGCCGGGCGGCTCGCATCACAGCCTGATCGTCGCGTTCAAGGACCACGTGGTCGTGGTGGAGGCGCCGCTCAACGAGGGCGGTCGCTGGCCGTCATCGCGCCAAGCTCGCCGAGATCGTGCCCGGCAAGCCCATCAAGTACGTGGTGCCGCACCACTATCACTTCGACCACTCCGGCGGGCTGCGCACCTACATCGCGAAGGGGTGACGATCCTGACCACACCCGGAGAATGTGGCCTTCGTCGAGCGCCTGGCGGCCGCGCCCACACCGTCCGGCCCGACCTCCTCCCGCGAGCCGCCGCAAGCCGGTGATCGAGACCTTCACCGGCAAGAAGGTCCTGACGCGACGGCGCGCGGACGCTCGAGCTGCACGACATCCGGCCCCAGCCCTCACGTGACGGAGTGCGTGATCGCCTACCTGCCGAAGGAGAAGGTCCGTGTTCGAGAGCGACCTGCTGACGATCCCGATCCAGGGGCCGTACGCCGCCCGCGAGTCCGGCCCTCGTCGACCTGGCGGACAAGATCAGGAAGCGGGGATTGGCGGTGGAGACGATCACCCCGGCCACGGACGGATGGGCACGCCTCGACGACCCGAAGGCGGCGCTCGCGGTCCGCGCCACGCCATAGCGAGGGACGCGCCACCGCTTTACGGCGCCTTCCGGGGGACGCGGTCCAGGAACGCGTTCCAGCGCCATCGAGGCCACGCCGTGGCGTGGCCCGCGGCGGAGTCTACCTGAGCTCGTGCCATCAGCTTGCTCAGGCTTCAGCGACGCTATCGCTGCATAGGTTCGCGACCCAGATGTTGGCGCCGTCGAAGGCCACAGCCTTGGGGGAGTTGCCTACGGGGAAGGTGCCGAGGTTGGTGCCGTCGCTCGCCCGCAGCTCGTCACGTTGTTGCCGCCGTACGGTCCGCCACCCAGATGTTGGCGCCGTCGAAGGCCACGCCGTTGGAGGCTGGACCGTCACGGGGAAGGTGCCCAGGTCTGGCCCCGTCGCTCGCCCGCAGCTTCGTCACGTTGCCGCTGCCGTAGTTCGCCACCCAGACGTTGGCGCCGTCGAAGCGCCACGCCGCTGGGAGTGGTGCTCCACGGGGAAGCGTGCCGAGGTTGGCTCCGTCGCTCGCCCGCAGCTTCGTAAGCGTTGCCGTCGCTAGGTCGCACCCAGATGTTGGCGCCGTCGAAGGCCACGCCACGGGGAAGGCTGCCTGCGGGGAAGGTGCCGAGGTTGGTGCCGTCGCTCGCCCGCAGCTTCGTGCACGTTGTTGCTGCACGAGTTCGCCACCCAGATGTTGGCGCCGTCGAAGGCCACGCCGCTGGGGCTGAACGCCCACGGGGAAGGTGCCGAGGCTGGCCCCGTCGCTCGCCCGCAGCTTCGTCACGTTGTTGCTGCGACAGTTCGTCACCCAGATGTTGGCGCCGTCGAAGGCCACGCCGAAGGGTAAGCTGCCCACGCCGGGAAGTCCGCCGTCTGGTTCGCCGCGTACCAGCGCAGGATCGCCACCTGGTTCGGGTTGATCGGGGACGGGCAGCTGATCCGTGCGGAGGTTGCGGAAGTAGCCCTGCACGTCCGCCACCACCTGGGTCGCGGCGCCGTCGGCCTGGATCGTGAAGTCGCTTGTGCAGGTGGCAACCGCGGGGTCGCAGATCGCGACCGTGGGCCCGTTCGCGATGTTGAGGCCCGGGACCGCCGCGTAGTTGAGGATGCTGGCCGTGGGCATCGGGGTTCCAAAGGGGTGATGCGAAGGTCACCTGGTCCCGCCGGATTCACCGCCACGAAGTTGATCACGGCCGCGGTGGCGGCGCCCGCGAGGAATCCGCAACCGGTGGCGCTGCCGCCCTGCGCGCTTCAAGTCGGTGCCGGTGACGGCCGGAAGCTTCCGCGTGGTTCCTCCCGCGATGGGCCGCCGGCGAGACGGGTGTCAAGGATGCGGCATCGGCGTGACGGGTGTGTACACCAGGTCGGCCTGGCTGTCGCCCAGGTCCGAGGGTCCGTTGCGCGACGATGCCGCCTTCTGGTGAGCCGATACTGTGGAGAGGCACAGGGCCGTCAGGGCGCACATGACCCACGTGAGTCTTTCCACGCTGGACGAACTGGCTGCCGCTCAAAATCGCGATCTGCGGCGTCGTGATCGTCTGCGGATTGACCGCGCGGCACGTGGTATTACGTCACGCCGAAATACACGCGGGTGCGGTATCAACCGATCCAGCCGGTGCCGTTTCCGCACGATATTCACGTGTCGCAACTCGGAATGGATTGCCGTTATTGCCACAGTTTCGTCGATATGGCGGCGCACTCGAATTTGCCCAACACCCAGACCTGCATGAACTGCCACACCCAGGTGCAGAAGGACAATCCGAAGCTCGAGCCGGTGCGCGTGAGCTGGAAAACGGGCAAGCCGATCGAGTGGGTGCAGATCCATCGCACGCCCGATTATGTTTTTTACAATCACACGCGCGCACGTCAATCGCGGGATCAGTTGTTTCAGCTGTCACGGTCCAGGTCAACCACATGCCGGTGGTTTACCATGCGAAGCCGCACAGCATGGCGTGGTGTCTTGGAATGCCATCGGCATCCGGAAAATTTCTGCGGCCGGAAGACCAGGTTTTCAATCTCGATTGGAAACCGGACGGACGTGAAACCGGCGGAGTTTGTGGCGAAATACGGGCAACCGCAGGATGCGCAGCGAAGATTTGTCGAAGAAGAAAAAGCTCACGCAAACGGAGATCGGTCAGACGTTGAAAGAGCGCTGGAACATCAATCCGCCGACAAATTGTCAGGGTTGTCACCGATGAAACGCGTATTCCAGCATCCACCGGAGCCGTTAACCGGAAAGCGTTACTGGCGCAGCCTTGGCGAGTTGAGCGATACGCCCGAATTTCGCGAATGGCTGGAACGCGAATTTCCCGCGGGCGCGGCGGAATTGAATGGCGATGGAATGGTCGCGACGCAGCTTTCTGAAGTTGATGGGCGCATCGATGGCGCTGGCCGGTTTTGGCTTGAACGGTTGCCGGCGACCGGAAGCGCATCTGGTCCCGTTTGCGAAGAGCGCGGAGTGGACGATCCCCGGAAAATTTCTCTACTACGCGACCGCGATGCCTCGGCGCACCGGCGCAATTCCGCTGATCGCGACGACGGTCGATGGACGCCCGATCAAACTCGAAGGCAATCCGTTGCACCCGGCCAGCGGCGGCGCGACCGACACTTTCGCGCAGGCGTCGATTCTCGATCTTTACGATCCGTCGCGCTCGCAGCGGTTTCGTTCACAACGGGAAAAAGAGCGATCGCGCAGCGTTCGATGCCTACATCGGGGAGCTTCGCAAGACGCTTCCTCGCCCAGCAGGGCGACGGGCCTTGCATTTCTGGTCGAGGAAACGCATTCGCCGACGCGCGAACGTTTGCGCGCGGAACTGGAGAAAAGTTTTCCCGGCCATGCGCTGGTGCGTTTACGAGCCGCTCCTGAGTCGAGGCGCAGAGTTTGCTGCGCAAAGTGCGTTTCGGCGACAACTCGCGGCTGATGCCGAGACTCGATCGCGCCGATGTGATCCTTGCTCTCGGACAGCGATTTTCTCGATTGCGGACAGGGCGATCTCGCATCGGTGCGCGCCTTCACTTCGCGGCGGCAGGGTGAGCGCGGCGAAAGACAGCATGAACCGGCTTTACGTGGTCGAGAACCGCTTCACGCTCACGGGCGCGATGGCGGACCATCGCCTCCGCTGTCCGGCGAGCCAAATTGCGCGCGTTCGCGCACGCGCTCGCCGGAAAAATTCTGGCTGCGACCAAGGACGCTGGATCTCGGTTCTGTGATTGCGAACTCTGCAAATGCCGGCAGGCGCCGCAACTTTCGACGAGCAATGGCTGAGCGAGGCCGCGAATGATCTCGTCGCAAAACCAGGCGCGAGCCTGGTGCTGGCGGGCCGCAATCAGCCAGTCGTCGTGCAATTGCTCGTTTATGCAATCAACGCCGCGCTGAAAAATCTCGGCCAGACACTGGTCGTCCGCGCAGGTTCCGCGCAATCCGCGAACGATCGAGTATTCTGCAACTGGCGGCGGACATAAACGACGGACGGATCAAGCACCTGTTCATTCTCGGAGGCGATCCGGTCTACAATGCGCAACGCGGGTTGGCAGAAGACCGGGAGACAAAACTCCCGCTTGATTGGGTCGATCTGCAGAAAAAGGTGCCGGAGATTGTGCGGCTCGGTTATCACGAGGATGCCACCTCGGCGCTAAGCCACTGGCACGTTCCTGCTGCGCATTATCTCGAATCCTGGGGCGACGCGCTCACCGTCCGATGGCGATTACTTGTCGATCCAACCAATGATTTTGCCGCTTTTCGGCGGTCTCTCGGAAATCGAACTGCTCAATGCACTGCTCGGTCGGCCGAAAACGGAAGGACCCGGAGCTCGTGCAGGAAACTTTTCGCGCGACGAATCCACCGGGCGATTTTCAAACTGCGTGGTCGCGCTTTCTCCAGCGATGGATTTGCCTCGCACGTTCAGCCGCGCGATCAGTCGCCTTCGTTCAACGCAAACGCGGCAGGCGCTCTCGCACAAAATTCGCTGGGCGCCGCCGCCAGCGCCCACGGCAGATTCGCCGGAGATTGTGCTGGTCGGCAGTTATGCGATGGACGACGGCCGCTACGCCAACAACGGCTGGCTTCAGGAATTGCCCGACCCAATCACCAAGCTGACCTGGGACAACGCCGCGCTCATGAGTCCCGCTTTCGCGAAAAGGCTCGGTGTCCAAACAGGCGATCTGGTTCAGATCGCAATCACAGAAAAGAGCGCTCATCCGGAGCCGATCAAACGCGAGCTGGTCATCGCCGCTCTCGTGTTGCCCGGTCATGCCGACAATTCGGTCACGGTCTCGCTGGGTTACGCGCGGAAAATGCCAGAGTTCAGTGCGCTGCCGTACGCAGGCGGAGCGCTCAAAGAAGAACCGAGGCATCGCCGAACAGACGGGTTTCAATGCCTATCTCTTGCGCACGGCGGCAAATCCGCACTTCATCGTCGCCGGCGGCCCGGGATCGAGAGCGTAAAGGTGACGAAAGTGGGCCGCACTTATCCGCTCTCGATTACGCAGGAGCATTTCAGCATCGAAGGCCGCGGTCTGGTCCGGGAAGCGACGCTGGAGCGCTACCGCGCAGACAATGAGTTCGCGAAGAAAGTTGCCGGCGAGGAAGAACCTGCCGCATCAGCTGCCGAGCATTTACAGTCATCCGCCGCTCGACGCGCCGCAGCAGTGGGGAATGAGTGTCGATCTGAATGTTTGCACGGGATGCAGCGCCTGTGTCATCGCCTGCCAAAGCGAGAACAACATCCCGATCGTCGGCAAATTACAGGTGGCCCATGGCCGGGCGATGCACTGGATTCGCATCGACCGCTATTACGCGAGCAAGAAAGCCGTTCAACCAGGACCATGGCGATTGGCCGGAGAACCCGGAGATCGTGCACGAACCGATGATGTGCCAGCACTGCGAGAACGCGCCGTGCGAAACGGTTTGTCCCGTCAACGCTACGGTCCACAGCGAGGACGGCCTCAACGTCATGGCCTACAACCGCTGCATCGGCACCCGATATTGCGCGAACAACTGCCCGTTCAAGGTGCGCCGCTTCAATTATTTCGATTACAACCAGCGACCAGTCGGCAAGAAGAAGATCGCCGGCGCGTTGAGCATCTACGAAGAATATTTCGCGCCGCTCACGACCAAAGGCGCGCCGGACATCGTCAAGTTGCAGAAAATCCGAACGTCACCGTGCGCATGCGCGGGGTGATGGAGAAATGCACTTTTGCGTGCAGCGGATCGAGGAGGCAAAAATCGCCGCGCATGTGCGCGCCGGCGCTTCAGCCGATACGCGTATCCCACGCGATTCGTTTACGACGGCCTGCGCGCAAGCTTGTCCTACCGAAGCGATTGTTTTTGGCGATATCAAGGATCCGGAAAGCCGCGTCTCGAAAATTAAAAAGCAGGACCGCAATTACCGGTTGCTCGAATATTTGAACGTGAACACGCGAACCAGTTATCTCGCGCGCATTCGCAACCCGAATCCGAAAATGCCGGACGCAGCAAACATCGGAGTCGCAAGCATCGAGGAGAAGCCAGTGATGAGACTGTCGATCTTCGAGTTTCATCGCATGGACGCAGCACCCGACAGCACCGGAGCGATAAACAGGCGAAGCAGCGACTTCGAGTCGAGCGGCCGCTTGCGCGAGGTGCCGCTGGTCTTGAACAGGCGCAACTTCAGTTGGCTGACGGAACGAATTTCGGGCGTGGTGCGAAAATCCGCGCCGCGCTGGTGGTGGGTAGCTTTACGATCACTGCAAGCGTCGCGACCTTCGGTCTTTTTTGTCTCGGCTACCAGATTTCCACCGGCGTCGGCACCTGGGGATTGAATCATCCGGTTGGCTGGGCCTGGGACATCACGAACTTCGTTTTTGGATCGGTATCGGACACGCCGGCACACTCATCTCCGCCATCTTGTTTTTGCTCCGGCAAAAATGGCGCACGTCGATCAATCGTTCCGCGGAAGCGATGACGCTTTTCGCGGTCATTTGCGCCGCGATTTTCCCCGGCGTGCATGTCGGCCGAGTCTGGATGGCGTGGTATCTGGCGCCGTTGCCGAACAACTACGGCATCTGGCCAAATTTCCGCAGCCCGCTGGTGTGGGACGTGTTTGCGGTTTCGACCTACTTCACTGTTTCGGTTCTGTTTTGGTACACCGGCTTGATTCCTGATTTGGCTACGTTGCGCGATCGCGCCACGTCGAAGATCAAGAAATTGCTTTTCGGCATCTTCGCGTGCGGCTGGCGCGGCTCGAATCGCAACTGGCGTCATTACGAAATGGCGTATCTGCTTCTGGCCGGTCTCTCCACGCCGCTGGTTCTCTCCGTGCACAGCGTAGTGTCCTTCGATTTCGCGACGTCGATTCTTGCCCACACTGGCACACTACGATCTTCCCGCCCTACTTCGTCGCTGGCGCGATCTTCGGCGGCTTCGCCATGGTGTTGACGCTGCTGCATTCCCGCGCGCGCCATGTTCAAACTGCACGATATCATCACCCCGCAGCACATCGACAAGATGGCGAAGATCATTTTGTTGACCGGCTCGTTCGTCGGCTACGCCTACATGATGGAGTTTTTCGTGGCTTGGTACAGCGGCAATTCCTACGAGCGGTTCGCGTTTTGGAACCGCGTCTTCGGTCCCTACTGGTGGTACTGGTGGGTCGGCATGCTCTTCTGCAACATGCTTTCGCCGCAGCTCTTCTGGTTCAGATGGTGCCGACGAAATATCTTCGTCGTTTATTTCGTCTGCATGTGCGTGAACGCCGGCATGTGGTTCGAGCGCTTCATCATCATCGTCGGCGGATTGCATCGCGACTTTCTTCCCTCCTCCTGGGGCCTGTTTATCCCGACCTGGGTGGACATCTGGACATACATCGGCACGCTCGGGATTTTCACTTCGCTCTTTCTGCTCTTCATCCGTTTTCTGCCGATGATCGCGATGTCGGAAGTGAAGACCGCCGCGTGCCGGAGGCGGACGCGCATTATGCCTCGGCCCACTGGGCATCATCCGGTAGCTGCTGGCGGAAAGGAGCGCACACGATGAGGACGCCTGCCGGTCACAAAGTTTATGCGATGGCGGCGGAGTATCCGAGCGCAGCCGCGCTTTACGAGGCAGCCAAACGCGTCCGGGACGCGGGCTTCAGACGCTGGGATGTCTATTCTCCATTTCCAATCCATGGAATGGATGAAGCGATGGGACTTGGGAAAATCCTGGTTGAGCGGATGGGTTTTGTTTGGCGGAGTCTCCGGGTCTGCTCACCGCTGCCTTGATCGAATTTGGCCCGTCGTCGTTTCTCTATCCGCTCGATGTGCACGGCAAACCGACAAATTTTTTCACCGTGCCGGCATTTTTCCCGATCATGTTCGAACTGACCGTGCTTTTCGGGGCGTTCGCGGCATTTTTCGCGATGCTCGCCATGAACGGATTGCCGCGCTGGTATCATCCCATGTTTAACTGGGAGCGGTTTAGCGCGCGCGACCAACGACGGATTTTTCCTGGCGATTGAAGCGCGCGATCCGCGCTTTACCGAAGCTGGCGTGCGCGAGTTGCTCGAGACAAAGCGGCGGACAGCACATCACGATCGTGCACGAAGACTAATATGTTGCGCGGATTTCTAGTAATTTCTCTTTTGTTCACCATCGCGATCATTGCGGTGTTTGGATTTCGCGGACAAACAAGCACCGGCTCGCCCCTCGAGATTTTTCCGGACATGGTGCGCCAGATGAAAGTGCGCGCACAAGCGCCACTCAATTTTTTGCCGATGGGCGAGGTCCGCGTCTGCCGGTCGCCGGCACGGTTCCGATTGGCTACGAGATGCCGAAGCCCGAGACGACCGCCTACGCCGGCCGCCGCAGTCGGCGCCCAGACGCATCCGCGTGTCAGGTTTCAGTGCCGGCACCGATTACTACAACACCGGCAAAATGGGCGATCACTGGGGAACTGGTATTCCAGTGGAAGTGACCCGCGAGTTGATGGAGCGCGGGCAACAGCGTTTCAACATCACTTGCGCGATGTGTCACGGCGCCGCCGCTGCGGGCAACGGAATCACCAAACAACACGGCCTCGCGACCGTGGTTTCGCTTCAGGACGAACGAATCCGCAAAATGTCGGACGGCGAGATTTTCAACACGATCACCAACGGCAAAAACACGATGATGGCTTACGGGCCGAACATCATCGTTGCGGATCGCTGGGCGATCATTGCTTACCTGCGCGCCTTACAGCGCAGTCAAAACGCGGCGATTGCCGATGTTCCGGAGAGACCATCGCGCCGAACTGGAGAAACACATGAGCGAACGTTCACAGGCCGTGCCGACGCCGGAAGGCGAATATTTCGAAAGCAACCGTTTTGCGGGACTTTCATTCCTCTCTCGGACTGATTGCCGCTCGTGGCGCTGGCGCTCTGCGTCGTCGGCGCAATCGGTCAATCCGCATCAGTTCAGTTATTCATGGCTCTTTGCCTTTGCATTTTTCTTCACCCTCTGCGCCGGCTGCTTTTTCTGGACAATCGTCCATCATGCCACCGACGCCGAGTGGTCGGTAGTGGTGCGACGTCAGTTGGAGAATCTCGCGGCATTGCTGGTGGTCCTGGCGCTGCTCTTTGTGCCAATTCTTCTCCTCCGCCACCATCTTTACGCATGGATGGACATTCCGCCCGGGCACGAGGCTTCGCTCGATTCCAAACGCGCTTATCTCAACTGGAATTTCTTTCTCGGGCGCGCGGTTGTGTTCCTCGGCTTCTTTGCGCATTCGCTCTGCTTTTGCGCCGGCTCTCCGTGCGACAGGACAAGGACGGAAATCCGCGCTTCACGATCTGGATGCGCAAGGTCGCGTTTATCAGTCTGCCGATGTTTGCGCTTTGTCTTACCTTCGGCGCGTTCGATTGGCTGATGAGCCTGAACTACCGCTGGTTTTCAACCATGTTTGGCGTTTACATCTTCGCGGGCGCAGCCGGCAGCTCGATGTCGCTGCTCGTGCTGGTGATCACGGCTCTGCGTCAAGCCGGTTACTTGAAGGACGTCGTCACGCTCGAGCATTATCACATCATGGGGAAATGGATGTTCGCCTTCTGCGTTTTCTGGGCCTACATCGGCTTCGGCCAATACATGCTCATCTGGTATGCAAACATGCCGGAAGAGACGGAATATTTTATCACGCGAAACACCGAGTCCTGGTGGGCGCTGAGCATGCTCCTGGTGATCGGGCGTTTCTTCGGGCCGTTTGCGATTTTGCTTTTGCGCTCGATCAAGAAGCAGCCGCACCGGCTCTGCTACGTCGCGGGATGGATTGTCTGCATGCAAATGCTCGACATGTATCTCGTCGTTCTGCCCGCGTTACATGGCACCGGCGTGCATGTGAGCATCTGGGATTTGGTTTCGCTCATCGCCATCGGCGCGACCCTCGGCTTCGTTTATCTGCGACTCGTGCCCAGGACCTCTCTCTTTCCCAGTCCGCGATCCGCGCCTGATTGAATCTCTGAAATTAGTCGAACTGAAATGGCCGAGCCCGAATCTCTTCGCCAGGTTGCGCATTCGCGCGCCCGTTGTCCACGTGGTTCGGGATCGTGCTTCTTTTCGCTTGTTCGGCGTAATCGTCCTCGCAGTAATTGGACCGTGCACCGCGTGGAAGCGATTACGAAGAAACGCGCGCGAAAAAGCGCATGGAAAATTTGAAAACGTCTCGCGATGACGCCGACTAAGGCGCTGACCACCTACGGCTTGGATCGACAAGAACAAAGGCGTTGCTCGTATCCCGATTGATGCGCGCCATGGAATTGACGGTTGCGCAGTTGGCCCAGCAAAAACCAGCGCCGGCTGGGTCCAATCGCCACGCCGGAACCTCAGGCCCCAGCCGCTCCGGCAAGTCCCGCCCGCTTCGCCTGCTCCAGCCGGTTCTCCGCAACCGAGCGCCGGCGCAACCGCGCTGCATCGCCCTCGGCACAAGCTCCAGTCTCGCCTCCGCCGCAAGCTGCGCAATCACCACCGGGATCTCCGTCACCGGCGCCAGCCAAAACTCCATGAGACATGCCACCGAGTATTCCTTTAAAAGAACCGTCGGATTTCTGCCGTCGCTGGCCGACACCGAGCAGGTGGAACGCGCGTTGATCGACGCGTCAACGCGCGTGCCGGTCCTGATGTTTTATACGTCGGCGATGGCGTGGCTAATCATCGGCACGCTGCTGGCTGGATTCGTTTCATTCAAGCTGCACACGCCGGACTTGTTTTCGGACATCAGTTTCCTGACGTGGGGCCGTGTGCGACCCGCCCACATGAACGTGATGGTTTACGGCTGGGCGTCGATGGCCGGAATGGGCACCGCCATCTGGCTGATGGCGCGACTGTGCCGGACTGTTCTGCGATATCCGCTGTTGCTGCGTTGCGGGCGCTGGATTTTGGAATTTGGGCGTGCTGCTGGGCGTGGGCGGAATTCTCCTCGGCGACAGCACCGGTTATCAATGGCTCGGAGTTTCCGCGCTACGCAGCGATCATTCTTTTCGTCGCTTACACGCTCGTTGCCTCATGGGCGGTGCTCATGTTTCGCTATTCGGCGCGGCGAACAAATTTACATTACGCAATGGTATTTGCTCGGCGCGTTTCTCTGGTTTCCGTGGCTCTACGCGGCTGGGCCAGTTGATGCTCTTCGTCGTGCCGGTGCAGGGAGTCTTGCAATCGGCTGTGGGCTGGTGGTACGCGAATAATCTGCTCTTTCTCTGGTTCGGCGCGATCGGCCTCGGCACCGCGTATTACATGATTCCCAAAGTGATCGGCTCGCCCGGTTTGCAGTTATCATCTGGCGACGATCGGTTTTTGAGCTACGCGCTTTTCTCGAGCTGGACCGGAATGCAGCGGCTTGTCGACGGACCGTTTCCGGCGTGGATGATCACCGCCAGCATTGCGGCGACGATCCTGACGATGATTCCTGTCGCCACTGTCGGCCTGAATCATCACATGACGATGCAGGGCTATTTTCCGCTCCTGCGCTACAGCCCGACGCTGCGGTTCACCGTCTTCGGCGCGATGTCTTACACGGTCTTTAGTCGTGGTCGGCGTGTTGATTTCGCTTCGCTCTGTCGCGCGCTACGTCAACTTCACGCAGGCGAGCATCGCTTATTCGCATCTCGGTCTTTACGCGTTCTTCACCATGGTGATTTTCGGTTCGATGTACTACATCGTGCCGCGACTGGTCGGACGCGAATGGCGTTACGCTTCACTGATCAAACTGCATTTCTGGGCATCGGCCTACGGCATCGGGCTGATGACGCTCATGCTGCTTGCCGGCGGCTTTCTCAAGGCGCAAACATGGAGAATCCCTCGCTCGCTTTCAGCGAGAGCACCGAAACGGTGCTTCCCTATCTGCGCGGGCGCAGCCTCTCCGGAATTTTGCTCACCGCATCGCATTTTATTTTCGCGTATCACTTTGGGCTGATGCTTTTGGGATTGGGCCGGACATCGACTGTCCCGACATTCCTTAATCCAGTTGGAGGCGGAGGGTTCTGAAGCGCACTTATGAAAGGACTCGCTCCTCTCTTTCTCGGAATTTTCGGCACGTTCGCCTTCTCGTGGGTGGGATTGACAGTCATCCCGAATTGGCAAATCGGACATCTCAATCCGCAAATGGAAGAGGATGGCACCGATGTTTATCCGCATGCCGCAATCGGGAATGGTCGAGCGCGGCGCGCGCGTTTACGCTGCGAACGGCTGCATTTATTGTCACAGCCAGCAAGTCCGCGCCGATTACGCGGCGGACGACATCGAGCGAAAATGGGGTGACCGCCGCAGCGCGCCGCGCGATTACATTTTCGAGCGACCAGTGTTTCTTGGGAAAATGCGTATGGGCCAGGACTTCGCGAACATCGGCGCGCGCGCTCCGGCGGAACAGGAGAGTCCTCCGCCGGTCGGGGCTGCAACTCCTGCAGCGTCGCCCGCTCAGCCGGCCGATGCGCGCGCCCGCACCGAGTCCTGCTCCGCCCGGCGCGACCGTCCAGAGTCCGCTCCTCCGGCAAAGGTTGCGTCGCCTGCACCAGCCGCTCCCCCAAGTCGCAGAGCATCGCTGGCATTCGCCTGCGCCAAAGCGCCAGCACCCGGTCCGAGCAGCTCTCCTGCTTCCGCCATCTCCAGCAGCGGCGGCAAATGCAAGTCCGGCCGCATCAGCCAAGCCCGGCACGAGGAGCGCCGTGGCCTGTGCAGACGAGCGGCCAACCGCCGATGTACTCCGCCGCCTGGCATCATGTGCATCTTTATTCGCCGCGCAGTATCAACGTCGATTCGAACATGCCGTCCTATCGTTTTCTTTATCAGAACGCGCCGCATCAGTGACGCACGTTCGGCGGATGCACTGCAAGCTTACCGGCTCCGACGCGCCACCGAGGGTTGGGAGATTGTTCCCACTTTCGACGCGAAATGTCTTGTCGCCTATTTGATGTCGCTCAATCAATCGCATCCCTGAAAGAAGTCAGATCAGCCGCGCCGGCGGCGGCATGCGCCGGCGCCAGCACCGGCGGCGTCGCCCGCCCGGCAAAATGACAACGCAATGAACGAGGAAACTCCAAAACCGACACCGCCGAAAGCGTGTGGGCCAGGGAATGGATTACGGCGAACAGGCAGACGTCCAGCAGGTGCACGCCGCCGTTCAACGCGAAAAACGCGAACCGCGCGTCGGCGCCGAACCGCTCTCGATTTGGCTGATCGCAGTTTACGGGCTGGCGGTGTTTTTGGCGGCGCTCTATCTCGGTCGTTACTCGGGAAACTTTAGCGGTGAGGCGCTCTGACCCGTACGGTGGCGAGCCGCACGCGATGAAAAAGCTGCCGGAGGCCGCAGGGCGCAGAGCAGGTGGCGGAACTTATCGCCGCGCGATCGCGGCAAAAGATTTTCGCAGCGAATTGTCAGACCTGCCATCAAGCCAACGGTCTCGGCGTGCCCGGTCAATATCCGCCGCTGGCTGGTTCGGAGTTTACAACCGGCGGCTCGCGATCGGCCGGCCATGATTGTCCTCAAGGGTTTGCAAGGCCCAGTCACCGTCAAAGGCCAAAAATTTGGCACGCGCGGTGATGCAACCGTGGGACAAAACATTGACCGACCAAAAAGATCGCCGACGTTCTCACGTACGAGCGAAGCGAGTGGGGCAACAGTGCCGAGTCCGGTCACGGCCGAGCAAATCGCCGCGCTTGCGCAAAGAGCTCGCCAATCATCCAGAGTCATTCACTGAACCCGACATACTGGCAGTTCCGGCGGATGCCGAGCTTCCCGGCGGTCCACCCGCCGGGCGCACCGCCGCCGAAACCGGGCGAAGCCGCGAAACCGGGCGCACCGAAACCGTAACGCCCGTCATCCCGAGCGAACGCGAGGGACTCAAACTCGCGACCTCACGCAAATTCCGTTTTGCGCGAATTGCGTCTCGATCAATTGCTGCCGATCACGTTCCCGATCAGCTCTGCCGAGCATCGGCCTAGCATCTTGTCGGATCGCAGTCTACTAACCCTCTCGATTCAGGCGTGCCGAGGATGTGACTCTTCGGCGGCATCATCACGTTGTCGAAGTTTTGCGTGAACATTGCCGCCGCGAAGAAGCGCGACCGCCCGCAATGTTTTCCTTACCGACATTGACGAGGTCGTGCTTTACCGGCGTCGGGATCGCAAAAACGCTGCCTGGGCCGACTCGATGCTTGGAACCGTCTTCCATTTGCAGTTCCCCGGCGCCGGCGATGATGTACTGCGTCTCTTCCAGTAGCATCGGTGTGCCAGCCGAGCCGCTTCCCTGGTTCAATCTCATACACGATCGTTGAAGACGCGGTGGTGCCGTGTCCTCCATAGACGGCAAAGGCGCCAGCCCAGTGAACGGATTCATCATCTTCTGCCCAGACCTCAGCGCGTTTAAGTTTATCCGATGCAACCACTGGATTCATAGAGCCGAGGCTAGGTTCTGATGGAGCGTGGGTCAATGGCGGAAACGCCTTTCATACTGATTCTTGTTTCGATTTTGGGTATTCGGACCTGAGCTTTGGTCGCCTGAGTAATACGCGATCACACGATCGCGTTCTGGCGAGGAGTTCCGCCATGTGTTTCGGGCGGATGTTCGTCAGATCGGCGATTTGATGGCGGCAACTTGTGCCTGAGGCGATGATTTCGGTCCCCGGCGGTTGATTGTCGATGTTGTCGAGCAAGCGCTGGGCGACTTGGACCGAAAGATCGTATTTCTCGGCGAGCGCGCCGAACGCGCCCGCCATTCCACAACACGCGGTATCGAGCACTGTTGGCTTTTCTGCCCGGGCAAACGTTCCGCCAGTCTCCGCATGAATGCAGGATTCATGATCGACTTCGCGTGGCAATGCGGATGAATCGCAACATTCGCCTGCCGAGCGTTTGAATTGAAGCGCGTCTGGTTCTTGCGCGAGTAAATCGTCCACAAATTTTTCAAACAGAAAACAGCGCTTCGCGACGTTCTCGGCGTTCTCGATCTTTAGCTCGCGATAATCTTCCACGAACATCGACCAGCATGACGGCTCGAGGAACAAAATCGGACGTGGCAGATAGTTGAGAGTCTGAGTAGATGAACAGAAGATTGACGTTGTGTTTTCCCGAGCTTCTGCGGCGGCATCGAGATTTCCCTGACTGAACGCCGGTCGTCCGCAGCAGCGCCGATTTTTGCAAGCGCAACTTCAAAGCCCAGCGCTTCCAGCACTTTCACTGCGGCGATGCCGATGTGCGGCTCGTGATAGCGCACGAAGGTGTCGTCCCAGAGGATGACTTGTGCCTCGTAGCTGTAGCGGCGATCGTGGCGCCGCTTGACCGCGGTCACTGCCCCCGGCTACAGCATGTCGTTCGCAAACCAGCTGATCGAATCGTTCGTCGTGTGTAGTGCGGCAACGAACGCTTCGCTGAGATGTCCGAGCGTCTTCTCCATCAGCACGCGCAGCGGCCTGAAATCGAGAAGCGCATTTGCAAGCGACGGCATCGCGCAGCCGATTCGGCCAAGCAAATCGACGTTGCTCAAGATTCGCTCGCGCAACGGCAGAACCGTCGCGGCTGATGCCGCGCGTAACAGCAATCTCTGCTTTCAAGCAGCGCGAGATTCACGTTCGACGGACATTCCGGCGTGCATCCTTTGCAGGAGAGACAATTGCTCAGCGCGGCATCCAGCTCGTCGGATTTCAGCGGATCGTGTCCGTTCACTCGCAGCTCGAGCGCGGCGCGGATGATGTTGGCGCGGCCGCGCGTGGACATGACTTCTTCGCCGGTGGCCATGAATGTCGGGCACATAATGCCGGTCTCTTTGCAGGCAGCCGCCGCAGCCGTTGCATTGCTCGAGATTGCCGATGAACGAACGGTCCTTGAACGCAAACGCGAGCACCGGCTGAAATGGAAGCTCGAGCGGCCGCGTGAAATTTTCGCGCAGATGATTGTCGATCTTGTGCCGGCCGTCGTCGAAAATTTTTCCGGGATTGAAAATGTTTTTCGGATCGAACGCATGCGTTTGATTTCGCGCATCACTTCGAGCAGCTCGTCGCCGAGTTGCTCGCGCATGTATTCGGTGCGCGCGATGCCGACGCCGTGCTCGGCCGAGAGCGAGCCTTTGAATTGCCGCACCAGCGCGGAGGTTTGATCGGCGACTTGCCGGAATTTCTTCAAATCGGCTGCGCTATGCAGATCGAGCACTGGTCGCACGTGGAGCAATCCGCTGGCGGCGTGGCCGTAATAACTCGCCTCCAGACCGAGCGGTTTCATGATCGATTGCAGTCCGCGCACGTATTCGGGCAATTGCGCCGGGCGAACGGCGGCGTCTTCAATGAACGCGACCGGTTTGGCCGGCACCGATGCAACCGGTCAAAAGCGAGAGGCCGGATTTGCGCACCGACCAGACCAGGTTCATCTGCGCCGGATCGGTGAGAATTTTCGTGCGCAACCCGATCTTTCTCGATTGCAAAATCGACAATCGCTCGCGCGACATCTTCGTAGAACTCGACGATCAGAATCGATTCGCACGGCTTGCGTATCGAGTTCGAGCAAATCGCGCGCTGCCTGAAAATGAAGTTGGCCTTTGGTTTGATCGAGCAAGCGGCCGATCGATGTGTTCGATCGCAGCAGGCTTGAGATCGAGAAGCTCGACCGTCGCCTGCATCGCTTCGCCCACCGATGCGAAAAAGATCAGGCCCAACCCTTTCTCGCGCGGCAGTGGCGAGATTTTGAGTTCGGCAGAGAAAATCGCGGCGAGCGTTCCTTCGCTGCCGGCGAGAATGTTGGTGAGATCATTCGGCGCGCGCAGGAATCTTTCGATGCCGTAGCCGGGCCAGCGCTTTATCAAGCCCGGTGGCCAGCGCTCAGCCATTCTCGGCGCTTCGCTGCGCGAATGAGATTGCTCGATCTTTCCGCGCTCGCGCTCGCGCAACGATTCGTGCGTCGGGACCGATCTTTTCGATGCGACCATCGGCCATCACGATTTCCAAGCGAGATGACGTGATCGGCCGTCGTTCCGTAAATCGGGCAGCGCGCGCCGGAGGAATTGTTCGCGATCATGCCGCCGAGCGTCGCGCGCGAGCTGGTTGCGACATCCGGGCCAAAACAAAATCCGTGCGGTCTTAGAAAATCGTTGAGCTGATCGAGCACCACGCCCGCGCCGACACGCACGCTGCGTTTTTCGAGATCGAGATCGGTGATCTGCCGGTTGTAGCGCGAGAAATCGACAATCAATCCTTCGCCGATCGCGTTGCCCGACAAGACTCGTGCCAGCGCCTCGCGGCGTGACCGGAACAGCCTGCATCAGCTGCGGCGCGAATGACCGCGCTCGCTTGCTGCGCGCTACGTGGAAACGCCGCGCCGACCGGCTCGATCTGATAAATCGACGCATCAGTCGCGTAGAGTTGCCGCGTCAGATTATCAAAGCGCGCGTCGCAACCAGTTTGCTTGATTTTCCCTTTCCTGGGCGGAAGTCATTTCGGATCTCTTGAACAGGCTAATCGACGGCCAGACGCGGATTAAGAAGCGAGGTCCGCGCTGCCGCCGGCGGACGGGCGGTGACCCGGCCATCCCCGGCCGACACGACGCTCCGCTCAATTTGTCGTCGTTGTGCGGCGCGCCCGGAGAGGTGAATGCAGATCGATCTGACCCGCGCAGCCAGCGGCTATTGACTTCGCGCGCGCGTTCTCCCTAAGCGATCTTCTCGGCGAATTCAAAAGCTGTAAAGGAGTCTGCATGTATGAAACACGATCATCTACGTCGCAATTCTCACCGTGGCTCTGCTATCCCCGTTCGAACGCCAACAGTCTGTGGCTCAGGGCGCGGATCGTGCCGCGGAGCAGGGGAGGTCAGGCAGGCGATCAAGACGTATGCCCGGACGGCATTGCTTCAACGTGACGCGGCAACGACTGGAGCAAATCTGGGCCGGTGACGTTTTTACATTCACGAATGGCGCGGGAGAGACACACACGAAGGCTGAGCGCCTGGCCCATCTCCAAATCCGGCGCAACCTCGCTCGACTCAATTAGCGAAAAGCCGAGGACATGAAGGTGCGGATTCACGGAAACGTGGCGGTGGTCACCAGCCGCGTAACTATCAAAGGTCAGTAGCGGCGAAGCAGGCAAGCGCGACCAATACCGCAACATAAATGTTTGGGTAAAAGGTGCAGCAGGTTGGCAGTTGATTGCCAACCAGCTAACTCCGTGACGGCGAAATAATATTCGGCTGGGTCGCGTTAGGTTGTCGAACTGAGATCCTGTAGGGAAGCTGTCAGCTTCCCCTACAGCAGATCCATCTGGGCGCTTTCCGGCGTCGTCTCGGCGAAGCGGACGCCAATGCCAATAAGGCGCACGGGTTTTTCAGCGCGAACGAATGCTTCGGCAGAAGAGAGCGAAAATCTTCACAAAGTGGGCGCGGCCCGGCGCGCTAGCAATACGTAACC
>ERZ1370068.2036-contig-12000_pt1 | contig 36733 bp, 48 predicted proteins | sample MGYA00561227_ERZ1370068 | MGnify/ENA primary metagenome ERZ1370068 (study PRJEB38410, sample SAMEA6850437) | metagenome | study: Metagenomic assessment of the ecological functions of the soil: analysis of the soil microbiota associated with the... | reverse complement strand
GACCTGCTGAATTAACGCTGAACAGCGGTGATGTCGATTTCAGAAAGCCGCTGTCGACCATGTCGCTGCCTCTTCCTGTTCCAGGGCACCTGCCGAGGTAGAGCGACTGGCTGGCTATCGCGGCCCGGCGACTTTACTGGCGCCGTACGGCGCGGGCGACGCCGACTTTTATGATTTGGAGCGCACGCCGAACAGGGTGCTGGTCGATGGCATACGCCGATCTGGCCCGCGTTGCAGGCAGCCACCACGCGCAAAAGACCGGACATCCGACTTGAGCGTGGCGTGGGGAAGGCAGACGCCACCAACCGGCTTCGCTTGGCACCGATCGAGGAGGCGCTGATACTGCGCCACTGCTGCTTGCGCGAGTGTATCGACGGTCGCGGGCCAGCGAGTACTTCGCTTATACCCAAGTCCCACTGCGATAGCAACACCGTTAGCGGATCGACCACGCGGGCTTACGGGCAGCCGCACGGGGCGCTTCGGTGCAACGACGACACCGGGGTCGCTCCGGCCGCTGCGGCGTGGCCCCGCGCAGGCCCCTGTTCCACAGCTTCCGAGGTCTGCCAGCCCCAGAACACGGCGAACAACGCGATGAGGGTGGCTTCGATCCAGATGATCCAGTGCGACCAGTTGAATACCAGCCCGACGATGCCCCAACCGATCGCGTCCGCGATCATCACTCAGCCGCGATAACCGCGTAGGGATTCCGCCAGGACAAGAACGTTGCCTTCACCTTGTCCCGAACGGGATGCGCCGCGACGGCCGGTTCGCTTATGGACCTTGTAGCTGACCGCGTCGAGAATGACGACGCGCCAAGAAGCACACGAACATGGCGATCGCGGCTGAGTAAGTGCGCTGTGTCCCGGAAGAACGTGCGGAACCAGGCGAAGCGTTACGACTGCAGCATCCCCGCAGGCGAGCGTCAGGGCGTAGCCGATGAGGCAGAGCCGCGGCGGCCAGTTTCCGTGCTTGACCCGCCCACGATGGCGATGACCGCCAGGAATACGAAAGCCTGCCGCCCCGACCGCAAGCAGCACAAACATGTTGTTGCTGATGTTCACGTCTCGGTTGTCCGCGGTGGTGAGAACGGAACCGCACGAGCCGGTGCCTGGTGTTGGCACAGAGCGACGACGGGAGCGAACATGCCGGCGAGGTTCAGGAGGATGTCTTCGGCATCGGTGTTGCCTCTGAAGGCAGATGAGGCAGGTGCCGACAGCGACCAGTGCGCCGATGAAAATGCCGTGGACGGGCGTGTAGTAGTAGGCGCTGATCGACGTTTGGAAGCATCCCGGTGCTTTGGACCGTTCGAACCTGACCCCGATGAAGATGGCAAGTACGAATCCGATCATGGAAGCGCGCAGGTAGCGCCACGTCTTGATCGCGAATATCTGGTCGGTAGCGTCTTGTCGCACGAACTGCGTAGTCGTGGGCATCGTGGCCGTCGTCCCTGGCGAAGTTCTGCCCTGGCAATGGTCTCCGCTCGCGCCTAAACCGGTGGGGGAGGCGCGCATGAACAACCCTGCGTAAGCTTCGGAGCTCACCGCCGCGTGTTCGAGCAGGACTAGCCCAGGCCTCGGCAAGGCGCTAGCGGTGGCTTGCTTACGCGATTTCTTTGCCGTGGATCGCATTTCACCTGTGGTAGCTCTGCCGCCGCGGCAGAGCACTTCGTCAACGACGGCGGCGGCGTCAGCGTTGGTGGTGCGGTGCGTTGGTGATGCAGGCTCGCAACACGAAGTTGCTGCGCACGGTCGCGTTGGACAGGTATACCCGCCCGCGGCGGTTCACTCTGTCGAGGGATCTCGGCGTTTTGCCCGTCGAGCGATGCTCGGTCTGCGCCGACCCATCGGGAAGCAGAGACTGCGCTGAGTGGAACCTCGGCCACTCGTTCGAGGGATGGCTGCTTGTCGATCAGGTCGGCGAGTAGCCTCGCCTGTTGCAGGTTCGCCCCGATGGCGGCCCGGAACGACGCATAGACCGTGGTAGCGTAAGAGACAGCCATAGCTTCAACGCCTGGACCCGTCGGGACAGTTCGATGGTCTCCTCGAACAGGACATCACCCTCGACCGGGTCGTCGCTCAGCGATGCGGCGTAGTCGTCGGTGAAGGCGAACGCCCGCCAGTGCCGCTGCCGGGTTCCGGTACAGCAAGACGCCGCAGTCCAGCGGCTGGTAGAGCCATTTGTGGGCGTCCATTGACAACGAGTCGACGCGCTGGCGATCCCCAGAAACTTATCGGGCTCCACCATCGCCGCGGGCAGGCCGTAGGCGCCGCCGACGTGGACCCGTGAGATCCTCGTCGCGGGCGACCGCGACCAGCTCGGCGAGTGGGTCCACCGCTCCGGTGACGGTCGTGCCGGCGCAGGCGACTACTGCGAGCGGCGTCCGGCCTGGCTGCTCGATCGGCTGCGACCGCTGTGCGTGCGCAGCGCGGTAGGGCTCAACCGAAAGTCGTCGCCCGCTGGGAGGAGGCGAAGGTTGTCCCGGCCGAGACCCAGCAGCGCGACGGCCTTGCCGATCGACATGTAGGGCTTCGGAGGAGGCATACACCACGGTTGGGCCGGCTACTCCTGTTTGGTTGGCCGGCGCTCTTGGCCTCACGCGCCATTGCCAACCCCATCAGGTTTTGCCAGCGACCCACCGCTGGTCAAGATCCCGCCGAATCCGTCACAACCGATCGTCTGAGCCAGCCACGAGACGACGGTGCGCTCGATCACCGCGGTCGCCGGACCCGACCGCCACGCGGGTGCCGTTCTGGTTGATCACCGAGGCGAACAGGTCGCCCGCAGGCGCCCACCGGCTCGCCCGAGCCCATCACGTAGCCGAAGAAGCGCCCGTTTCCGGCGCGGCTGTGCCGGGCCACCGCTGTCAGGTCGTCAAATGCGGCAACTCCCTGACCGATCTCAGGCGGCGGGCACCGCAAAGTGGTCTTCAGAGTTTCCGGGCCCGAACAGTCCGGGCGGACGGGCGAGGTGTCGAGCTGGTCCAAATACCGGGTCGCCTCCTCTACAACACGCGCGCGCCAAGCATGCGCCGTGAACTCATCCGCCGGTAGGTCTAGCAGGTCCTCTCATGGCTCGAGTCTGCCGCAAGGGCACGCTGCACCGGTTCCGCACGTAGAGCCCAGTTGCAACCTCGAGAGTCAGGCGATACACACGGGGTCTGTGGCAACGTGCGTCCAGCTGGTCGGCCAAGCAGACGCCGCATCAGTGGGGCAGGATCGATGCCTAACTCCTCGGCCAGCCTTGCAGAAAGTGCCCCGCGTCGGACCAAACCGATTCTGATCACGTGAACCTCCGCGGTGAGCCGCGTCAACGTCCGAGCTCGGTAATGAAGTCAGTCGCCTCCATCGGTTCGGAGAACATCGGGAAGTCGTACTTCAAGGCGCGTTGTCATGCTCCTGCGGGAGGTCGCCGCGAGGCAGTCACTGAGCGTGATAACCCGATACCCGTTCTCGTATCCGCTCCGCATGGTGGACTCGACGCAGCAATTGGTCAGGAATCCGCCGAGGGCGATCGTCGTGATGCCCTTGCTACGCAGGATGAAATCGAGATTTGTGCTGGCAAACGTGTCCAGGCCGCGCTTGCCTTCAACAACGATGTCGCCCTCGGCCGGGGCGAGGTCATCGACGATGGCCGCGCCCCACGATCCGCTGACGAACGCGTTGCCGTCGACGACGCCTTTGAGAATCCCGTAAGGGTGCGAGCTGATCTCGTGGTAGCCCGCGGCGAACGTGATCAGGGGCGTGCATGACGGTCGCTCCGGCTGCCCGGGCGGCCTCGGCGACACGCCGGCTGTTGTCGAGCATGCTGGTCTTGTCCATCACCTCGGACACCGCGCCGTGCAACACGCCACCCTCGGAGGTGAAGTCGTTCTGGTACTCGATAAGCACGACCGCGGTCGTCTTCTGGATCGATCGACATGACGCTGCTCCTCGTCGTCCGATGGTAGACAGATCGACGCTAATCCCGGTCGCAACAGCGAACAAGGGAACGGCGGCTTGTGCGCCGATCTACACTCAGAGCTGGCATGGTTGATCCCGCGCACTGCATCTGCTTTGTTATTCGCATGCGCCCGACAGCCGGGCGGCGGTCAGCCGACAGGAACATGCTGACCGTCGGCCTGATCGCCACCCGACGGGTGTCGGCCGGGAACAAGGCCACCTGGCCCTCGGCGTCGCGCGGTCCGCGCAGTGGGCGTAGGCGGAACTCATGGCGAGTCCTTCCCTGTCGGCTCTGCCGATGAGGCAGGACGCTGCGCTGGGGAGGCTTCTGGCAGGTTCAGGTGCTTCGCCAGCCATGGCCCGGTCACGCTGCCCGGGTCGCGCGCGACGTCCTCCGGCGTGCCGGCGGCGACGATGTGCCCGCCGTCGGAGCCGCCGCCCGGCCCCATGTCGATGAGGTGGTCGGCGGCGGCGCAGCAGGTCCAGGTCGTGGTCGATCACGATGATCGTGGCCCCGGCCTCCAGCAGCCGGTCGAACACGCCGACCAGGGTGGCCACGTCGAGCGGGTGCAGGCCGGTGGACGGCTCGTCGAAGACGTACAGCGCGCCGCGCTGGCTGCTGCGCAGCCGGGAGGCGATCCGCAGCCGCTGCGACTCGCCGCCGGACAGGGACGGCGTGGGCTCGCCGAGCCGCAGGTAACCCAGGCCGACCTCGCTGACGGGCCGCAGCGCCGCAGGCGACCGGCGCCCGGTCGGCGAACCGGTCCAGGGCCTCGTGCACGCTCAGGCCGAGCACGTCGGCTATGGTCAGGCCGTCGATCCGGACGGCCAGGGTGGCGTCGTTGAAGCGGGCGCCGTGACAGGTCGGGCACTGGGCGGTGATGTCGGGCAGGTACTGGACGTCGAGGTCGATGTGGCCGAGCCCGCGGCAGGTCGGGCACTGGCCCTCGCGGGTGTTGAACGAGAAGTGCCCGGGCTTCCAGCGCCGCCGCCGGGCGTACGCCGGACTCGGCGAACACCCGGCGGATCTGGTCGAACGCGCCGGAGTAGGTCGCCGGTGTGGACCGCGCGTTCTGGCCGATCGGCGAGGCGTCGACCTGGACGACCTGACGGATGCCGCCGAGGTCCAGGTGGCGGACGTGCCCGGGCCAGCGGCCGAGCCCGCTTGAGCACCGCCCGGGCGGCCGGGATAAGGCTGTCCAGGACGACGGCGGTCTTCCCCGCCCCTGACGGCCCGGCCAGCGCGGTCAGCCTTGGACCGGGAAGGCGGCGGTGAGGTCGTGCAGGTTGTACAGGTCGCTGATCTCGATGGTGATCTGCCCGCCCGGACCAGCGTGCGCCGGACGGTCCCGTGACTAGGCGCCGCCCCGGCCAGGAACGGGCCCATGATCGACTGGGGTCGGTTTCCAGCTGGCCGGGAGTGACCCTGGGCGATCACCGTGCCGCCCTTGGCGCCGGCCCCGGGACCAAGCTCGATGACCCAGTCGGCAGCGCTGGATGAGCTCCCGCTCGTGCTCCACCACGACCACGGAATTACCGTTTCCGGTCAGCGCGGTGATGGTCTTGCGCAGCCCTAGGACGTTCGCCGGGTGCAGCCCGACCGACGGCTCGTCCAGCACGTAGAGCATGCCCGTGGTGCTGGTCCGCACCGTCGAGGTGAGCTCGATCCGCTGCCGCTCCCCGGTGGACAGCGACGGCACCGGCCCGGTCGAGGGTCAGGTAGCTGAGCCCGACGTCGAGCAGCGGCGTGAGCCTGCCGTTCAGCTCGGCGAGCAGACCGATGGTCACCGGCGGAGCTCGGCGGGCAGCCCGGCGGACAGGCCGGCCGTGAACCCGTGCAGCTCGCCCAGGCTGAGCGCGCTGATCTCGGCGAGATTGCGGCCGCCCAGCTGTGAGGTCAGCGCCTCCGGCCGCAGCCGGGTGCCGTGGCACACCGAGCAGACCCGGGTGACGAGGAACCGCTGCACCAGCCGCCGGGTGCGCTCGTTGTCGCTGCGCAGCGAGCGTTCCACCGCGGCGACGGCGTTGTCGTAGTTGACCGATAGCTGCACCGCCCGCCCCTTCCGGCCTCGAGACGCGTCACCTGGCGCCGGACCGGTCGCCGTAGCACGATGACATCGCGCTCGCGGGTGGTCAGCGCCCGGTACGGAACGTTGAGCCGCACCCCGAGCTGGCCCGCGGCACAGCATCGACAGTGCCGCCGCCCGCCGGAATTCCACGGCAGCACCGCGCCCTGCTCAATCGTCTTGCCCGGATCGGGAACCAGCGTGGTGGTAACCGACTTCGACTGAGCGCGCAGCCTGCACCTTGCACCGGGCAAGCGCCCGTAGGAGCATTGAATGAGAGGATTCGGCGCGATGTTGCGAACCGCGCGCCGCACACCGGCAGACGATCTCCTCGCCGTAGGCAGCGACTACGACCGGCGCGACCCGGTGGCCGTTCAGGCACAGGTGCGACGCCGGCCGCGACGTCATCAGGCGCGGCACGTTGAGCACCCTCCGACATGGAAAGGCCGTGACTTCAGGCCAGCGGCTCCTGGCATATGGCGCGGCTGGCGACAGCGCGGCGGAAGGTCGATCCGGTCCGTGTCCGGTCGGGCTGCGCTGCCGCTTTGCGGTTGGGAAAGTCATCAGGTTTCACCCAGGAACCGCGTGGCGGCGCTCATGGCTGTTGGCTGCCCAGATCCTGCGACGCCGATCACTCGGCGATCACCCGCCTAACGCGACCAATATCGATGGTTCCGCAGGTTGTTGACGCGGTCGTAACGTTTGCCTGCGCGGCAAGAGCTGGCGATCGTCCGGAGACCGAAAGACCTTAATGCCTGATCGCCCAGGTCAGCCTGACGCCGTAAAGCAGCAGCTGGTCCGCGAGGATGCTGCGCTGACTTCCGACGTCCCTCCCAGATCCACCCAGCCGGTGGTGACCGCTCCGCGACGTTCGCGCATAGCTGCGGCCGCCAGAAGACCGCACTTGCTGGTCGACACGCGGTCGGCCATCCGCTTCAGAAGAGTTTCGTGCTTATGGAGCATCGCGCTTTGACCACGTTTCGATCGTGGTTTCGATGCCCGCCACCTGATAGGCTCGCGCAGAGGCGCGCGGCCCAGAGCTCCGTCGTCGGCGAGCATGTGCCTGATCGTGCCTGGTGCCCACTGATGGTGGACAACGCGCGGGCTGGATGCAACTGAATCCGCCAGCACCGCGTTGTTCGCATTGCTGGTGTCCCCATCGTGGGAGTAATCAGGCGATACCGGGCATGCTCGCTGACTCTCGATCGAGCTCGGGCCAGTGCGCGCCTCATGACCTATCGCAGTTTCAGATATCATCGACGCGGATTTGCCGATGAGGTTGATCTGCACGCGCGGAAACGCACCGGATGGCGAAGCTCTTCGCGATGAGATGGCCGGTTGCAAGTGTCCGACCGCGCTGTGCAGATATTCGGCGGCCGCGGCTACATGCGCGAGAACGTCGAGCGGTTCCACCGCGAGCTGCGGGTGACCGATCGAGGACGTCGGATCCAGCGCAACATCCTCGCGGACCGCTGCGCAAGCGCGGCGTCTGGCCCTGACCTGCTGATCGTGGCCGTGGAGTTCGGTCTCGGGCCGACGATCGCCCGGCTCTTGCGCCGCGCGGATGACAAACACGCAAGACCGGCGTCAACAACCTGCAGGACATCGATGTTGACGTGCCGTTGTGGCGGACGGTCGCGGTGGTCGGCGTGTCCGGATCGGGCAAGACCTCGCTGGCCATGGGCACGCTGTACGCCGAGGGCCTGCAGCGGTTCCTGGACAGCCTGAGCACCTACAGCCGCCGGCGGCTGACGCAGGCCCAGCGGCCGGACGTGGACCGGATCGACCACCTTCCGCCCGCGCTCGCGCTGCGGCAGCGCCCGCCGGTACCGGGCCGCGCAGCACGGTCGGCACCATGTCGGAGGTGCTCAACGTGCTGCGCCTGATGATGTCGCGGCTGGCGTCGCACCTGTGCCCGAACGGCCACCGCGTCGCGCCGTCGATCGCTACCTACGCGCGAGGAGATCGTCTGCCCGGTGTGCGGCGCGCGGTTCGAGCATCCCAGCGCGGAATCCTTCGTCGTTCAACTCCTACGGCGCGTGCCCAGCCTGCCAAGGCCTGGGCGTGCGGTCCGAAGTCGACACCGCCACGCTGGTTCCCGATCCGGGCAAGACGATCGAGCGAGGGCGCGGTGCTGCCGTGGAACTCCGGCGGGCGGCGGCTGTCGATGTACGCCGCGGGCGAGCTCGGGGTGCGGCTCGACGTTCCGTACCGGGCGCTGACCACCCGCGAGCGCGACATCGTGCTGCACGGCGAACCGGTCCGGCGGCAGGTGACGCTCTCCGGCCGGAACGGGCGGACGGTGCAGCTATCGGTCAACTACGACAACGCCGTCGCCGCGGTGGAACGCTCGCTGCGCAGCGACAACGAGCGCACCCGGCGCCTGGTGCAGCGGTTCCTCGTCACCCGGGTCTGCTCGGTGTGCCACGGCACCCGGCTGCGGCCCGAGGCGCTGACCTCACAGCTGGGCGGCCGCAATCATCGCCGAGATCAGCGCGCTCAGCCTGGGCGAGCTGCACGGGTTCACGGCCGGCCTGTCCGCCGGGCTGCCCGCCGAGCTCCGCCGGATGACCATCGGCCTGCTCGCCGAGCTGAACGGCAGGCTCACGCCGCTGCTCGACGTCGGGCTCAGCTACCTGACCCTCGACCGGGCCGGTGCCGTCGCTGTCCACCGGGGAGCGGCAGCGGATCGAGCTCACCTCGACGGTGCGGACCAGCACCACGGGCATGCTCTACGTGCTGGACGAGCCGTCGGTCGGGCTGCACCCGGCGAACGTCCCAGGGCTGCGCAAGACCATCACCGCGCTGACCGGAAACGGTAATTCCGTGGTCGTGGTGGAGCACGAGCGGGAGCTCATCACGCGCTGCCGACTGGGTCATCGAGCTCGGTCCCGGGGCCGGCGCCAAGGGCGGCACGGTGATCGCCCAGGGTCCTCCCGGCCAGCTGGAAACCGACCCCAGTCGATCATGGGCCCGTTCCTGGCCGGGGCGGCGGCCGTGTCACGGGACCGTCCGGCGCACGCTGGTCCCGGCGGGCAGATCACCATCGAGATCGGCGACCTGTACAACCTGCACGACCTCACCGCCGCCTTCCCGGTCCAACGGCTGACCGCGCTGGCCGGGCCGTCAGGGGCGGGGAAGACCGCCGTCGTCCTGGACAGCCTTATCCCGGCCGCGCGGGCGCGTGCTCAACGGGCCGGCGTCAGCCGGCGCGGCCCGGGCACGTCCGCCACCTGGACCTCGGCGGCATCCGTCAGATCGTCCAGGTCGACGCCACGCCAATCGGCCAGAACGCGCGGTCCACACCAGCGACCTACTCCGGCGCATTCGACCAGATCCGACGGGTGTTCGCCGAGTCCGGGTATGCCCGCCGGCGGCGCTGGAAGCCCGGGCACTTCTCGTTCAATACCCGCGAGGGCCAGTGCCCGACCTGCCGCGGGCTCGGCCACATCGACCTCGACGTACAGTACCTGCCCGACATCACCGCCCAGTGCCCGACCTGTCACGGCGCCCGCTTCAACGACGCCACCCTGGCCGTCCGGATCGACGGCCTGACCATAGCCGACGTGCTCGGCCTGAGCGTGCAGGAGGCCCTGGACCGGTTCGCGTGACCGAGCGCTGGTCGCCTCGGCGCTGCGGCCCGTCAGCGAGGTCGGCTTGGGGTACCTGCGGCTCGGCGAGCCCACGCCCGTCCCTGTCCGGCGGGAGTCGCAGCGGCTGCGCATCGCCTCCCGGCTGCGCAGCAGCCAGCGCGGCGCGCTGTACGTGTTCGATGAGCCGTCCACCGGCCTGCACCCGCTCGACGTGGCCACCCTGGTCAGCGTGTTCGACCGGCTGCTTGCGGCCGGGGCCACGATCATCGTGATCGACCACGATCTGGACCTGCTGGCTGCCGCCGACCACCTCATCGACATGGGGCCGGGCGGCGGCCCTGACGGCGGGCACATCCTCGCCGCCGGCACGCCGGAGGACGTCGCGCGCGACCCGGGCAGCGTGACCGGGCCATGGCTGGCGAAGCACCTGAACCTGCCAGAAGCCTCCCCAGCGCAGCGTCCTGCCTCATCGGCAGAGCCGACAGGGAAAGGACTCGCCATGAGTTCCGCCTACGCCCACTGCGCGGACCGCGCGACGCCGAGGGCCAGGTGGGCTTGTTCCCGGCCGAACCCGTCGGGTGGCGATCAGGCCGACGGTCAACATGTTCCTGTCGGCTGACCGCCGCCCGGCTGTCGAGCGCATGCGAATACAAACAGATGCAGTCGCGCGGGATCAACCATGCCAGCTCTGATGTAGATCGGCGCACAAGCCGCCGTTCCCTTGTTCGCTGTTGCGACCGGGATTAGCGTCGATCTGTCACCATCGGACGACGAGGAGCAGCGTCATGTCGATCGATCCAGAGACGACCGCGGTCGTGCTTATCGAGTACCAGAACGACTTCACCTCCGAGGGTGGCGTGTTGCACGGCGCGGTGTCCGAGGTGATGGACAAGACCAGCATGCTCGACAACAGCCGGCGTGTCGCCGAGGCCGCCCAGGCAGCCGGAGCGACCGTCATGCACGCCCCTGATCACGTTCGCCGCGGGCTACCACGAGATCAGCTCGCACCCTTACGGGATTCTCAAAGGCGTCGTCGACGGCAACGCGTTCGTCAGCGGATCGTGGGCGCGGCCATCGTCGATGACCTCGCCCCGGCCGAGGGCGACATCGTTGTTGAAGGCAAGCGCGGCCTGGACACGTTTGCCAGCACAAATCTCGATTTCATCCTGCGTAGCAAGGGCATCACGACGATCGCCCTCGGCGGATTCCTGACCAATTGCTGCGTCGAGTCCACCATGCGGAGCGGATACGAGAACGGGTATCGGGTTATCACGCTCAGTGACTGCCTCGCGGCGACCTCCCCGCAGGAGCATGACAACGCCTTGAAGTACGACTTCCCGATGTTCTCCGAACCGATGGAGGCGACTGACTTCATTACCGAGCTCGGACGTTGACGCGGCTCACCCGGAGGTTCACGATCAGAATCGGTTTGGTCCGACGCGCGGGCACTTTCTGCAAGGCTGGCCGAGGAGTTAGGCATCGATCCTGCCCACTGATGCAGCGCTCTGCTTGGCCGACCAGCTGGACGTACTTGCCATAGACCCCGTGTGTTCCGCCTGACTCTCGAAGGTTAGCATGACTGGGCTCTACGTGCGGAACCTGGTGCAGGCGTGCCCCTTGCGGCAGACTCAGAGCCATGCAAAGAGGACCGCTAGACCTACCGGCGGATGAGTTCGGCATGCTGGCCGCGCGTGTTGTAGAGGAGGCGACCGCGGTAGTTTGGACCAGCTCGACACCTTGCCCGTCCGCGCCGACTCGTTCGGGCCCGAACTCTGAAGCCACTTTGCGTCCCGCCGCCTGAGATCGGTCAGGGAGTTGCCGTATTTGACGACCTGACAGCGGTGGCTCCGGCAGCAGCCGCGCCGGAAACGGGCGCTTCTTCGGCTACGTGATGGGCTCGGGCGAGCCGGTGGGCGCCTTGGGCGACCTGTTCGCCTCGGTGATCAACCAGAACGGCACCGCGTGGCGGTCGGGTCCGGCGACCGCGGTGATCGAGCGCACCGTCGTCTCGTGGCTGGCTCAGACGATCGGTTGTGACGGATTCGGCGGGATCTTGACCAGCGGTGGGTCGCTGGCAAACCTGATGGGGTTGGCAATGGCGCGTGAGGCCAAGAGCGCCGGCCAACCAAACAGGGAGTAGCCGGCCCAATCGTGGTGTATGCCTCCTCCGAAGCCCACATGTCGATCGGCAAGGCCGTCGCGCTGCTGGGTCTCGGCCGGGACAACCTTCGCCTCCTCCCAGCGGCGCGACGACTTCCGGTTGAGCCCTACCGCGCTGCGCACGGCGGTCGCAGCCGATCGATGCAGCCGAGCCGGACGCCGCTCGCAGTAGTCGCCTGCGCCGGCACGACCGTCACCGGAGCGGTGGACCCACTCGCCGAGCTGGTCGCAGTCGCCCGCGACGAGGATCTCACGGTCCACGTCGACGGCGCCTACGGCCTGCCCGCGGCGATGGTGGAGCCCGATAAGTTTCTGGGGATCGCCAGCGTCGACTCGTTGTCAATGGACGCCCACAAATGGCTCTACCAGCCGCTGGACTGCGGCGTCTTGCTGTACCGGAACCCGGCAGCGGCACGGCGGGCGTTCGCCTTCACCGACGACTACGCCGCATCGCTGAGCGACGACCCGGTCGAGGGTGATGTCCTGTTCGAGGAGACCATCGAACTGTCCCGACGGGTCCGGGCGTTGAAGCTATGGCTGTCTCTTCGCTACCACGGTCTATCGTCGTTCCGGGCCGCCATCGGGGCGAACCTGCGACAGGCGAGGCTACTCGCCGACCTGATCGACAAGCAGCCATCCCTCGAACGAGTGGCCGAGGTCCCACTCAGCGCAGTCTGCTTCCGATGGGTCGGCGCAGACCGGGCATCGCTCGACGGGCAGAACGCCGAGATCCTCGACAGAGTGAACCGCCGCGGGCGGGTATACCTGTCCAACGCGACCGTGCGCAGCAACTTCGTGTTGCGAGCCTGCATCACCAACCACCGCACCACCAGACGCTGACGCCGCCGCCGTCGTTGACGAAGTGCTCTGCCGCGGCGGCAGAGCTACCACAGGTGAAATGCGATCCACGGGCAAAGAAATCGCGTAGTAAGCCACCGCCTAGCACCGCTTGCCGAGGCTGGGCTAGTCCTGCGCATCGAACACGCGGCGGTGAGCGCTGAAGCCACGCAGGGTTGTTCATGCGCGCCTCCCCCACCGGTATAGGCGCGAGCGGAACCATTGCCAGGGCAGACTTCGCCGAGGGGACGGCCGATGCCCACGACTACGCAGTTCGATGCGACAGGACGCTACCGACCAGATATTCGCGATCAAGACGTGGCGCTACCTGCGCGCTTCCATGATTGGATTCGTACCTGCCATCTTCATCGGGGTCGAGGTTCGAACGGTCCAAAGCACCGGGATGCTTCCAAACGTCGATCAGCGCCTACTACTACACGCCCGTCCACGGCATTTTCATCGGCGCACTGGTCGCTGTCGGCACCTGCCTCATCTGCCTTCGAGGCAACACCGATGCTGAAGACATCCTCGCTGAACCTCGCCGGCATGTTCGCTCCGCGTCGTCGCTCAGTGCCGACACCAGGTACCGGCTCGTGCGGATCCGTTCTGACCACGGCGGACAACCGAGACGTGAACATCAGCAACAACATGTTTGTACTGCTTGCGGTCGGGGCGGCAGGTTTCGTATTCCTGGCGGTCATCTCCATCGTGGGGCGGGTCAAGCACGGAAACTGGCCGCCGCGGCTCAGCCTCATCGGCTACGCCCTGACGCTCGCCGTGTGGGGATGACGCAGTCGTAACCTTCGCCTGGTTCCGGCACTTTCTTCCGGGACACAGCGCATTACTCAGCCGCGATCGCCATGTTCGTGTGCTTCCTGGCTGTCGTCATTCTCGACGCGGTCAACCACAAGGTCCATAAGCGAACCGGCCGTCGCGACGCATCCCGTTCCGGACAAGGTGAAGGCAACGTTCTTGTCCTGGCGGAATCCCTACGCGGTTATCGCGCTAGTGATGATCGCGGACGCGATCGGTTGGGGCATCGTCGGGCTGGTATTCAACTGGTCGTACTGGATCCATCTGGATCGAGGCCACCCTCATCACGTTGTTCGCCGTGTTCTGGGGCTGGCAGACGACCTCGGAGCACCGGGCCTGGCAGCGGCAGGCCACGCCGAGCGCGCCGGGCGACCCAGGTGTCGTCATTCCACCGAGCGCCCCGCGGGCTGCTCCCGTCGCGGGTCGATCCCCGCTAACGGTGTCTGCTATCGCAGTGGGACTTGGGGTATGGCAAGTACTCTAACGCCTCACTGGCCCACGCGACCGTCGATGCACTCCGCGCAACAGATCCGCGTGGCCGCAGTGTCGGCGCGTACTCCTCGATCCGGTGCACCAGCAGCTCCCGGACGGCGATGGCGTCCTTCCCACACGCACGCTCAGATCCGGATGCTCCGGCCAGCACGGCGTCGGTGGCTGCCTGCTCGCCGGGCCAGATCGGCGTATGCGCCGTCGACCAGCGCCTGTTCGGCGACCGCTCCGTCGAAGTCGGCGTCGCGCCGCGCCGTACAACTTCGGTGGGAGTCGCCAGGCAGGATCCAGCCGCGCCAGTCCCGCTCTACCTCGGCGAGGTGCCGGAGCAGGCCGAGCAGCGACATGGTCGACGGCGGCACCGATCGACGGGCTAGCTGTTCCGGCGTTGAGATCCTCGCATTTCATCAGCAGGGTCAGTCTGTAGTTCGTCAGGTAGTCCTGCAACGTCGCCAGCTCGCCTTCCGGGCTTGCACCGGCGCTGTCGCGGGGATCCTCATCCGGCTCCAACCACATGTCTGGGCAGACGATTGCCTGACTCCACCGCTGGGGCTGGTCGCTCACTCTGGGTCATGTTGGTCCCTCGGTACCCGGCTCGCCAGCGGATTCCGCGACTCGAATCGGTCCGATGAGTTGATCGTTCAGTACGAGCTCCGCGTGCCCGGGCTGTCATACTCGCCGACGGCTCGGTGAATGGCGGCAGGAAAGCCGGAGCCACTGCGGACGGTCAGTTGAGCATCTGCCACGGGGACTTCGCTGGCGGGTTAGCGCGGTGCGTGCACAACGCGAAGACCTTGCGCGGTTGCTGGTAGCAATCGCGGCGGGCGATCACTGGTCGTTACGGCATCGCTTGACGCTGCATCACCGTTGTTGGCTACCGCCCGGTTGGCGCGCCGCGACGGAATTCTTCATCGCCGAGGGTCACGCGCAGGTCTACGAAGGCGATACCGCGCTGCACGCCGCGCGCGCTCGCGTACGATGTCGAGCTTGCCCGTGATCTGGTTGCGCGCGGCGCTGACGTCCGCGCCCGCAACCGGCGCGGGTGCCGAACCGCTGCATGCAGCGGTCATCGGTGAACCCGGCGCCACGAATGTGACCCGACTCGCCAGCGGGCGGTCATCAACTATCTGATTGACGCGGGCGCTGACCCGAACGCACGAGCCCAGGGCGGGGTAACGCCGCTGCATCGAGCAGTGAGGAACCGATCTTCGGCTGCCGGTCGACGCGCTCTTGTGCGCGCGACGCCGACCCCGCTCGACGAACGACCACGGTTCGACACCTTCCGATCTCGCACGATGGACCACAGGGCGCGGCGGTGTCGGATCCGAGGCCGCCAAGCTCGAGCAGCAGACCATCATCGACCTTCGCAGAAAGCCGTGGCCTGCCGACAGCGATCCGCCAACCCCATAAAGCGGCCGGCAACACACACGCCGCGGGCCTGGCGCCTGACCTCGATGCTGCAAAATCCGCGGGAAGGACGCGGTTCGGCGCGACTGACACCCGGTCATTCCGCCGCGTAGGCGTCCAGCTAAACGCCGGGATCTCTAGGTTCCATCGCGCTGATCGCCTGCTGCGCGCGGTGGCCTGCGGTCAGCGGGACCGGTACCAGGCGACGGTCCGCTGAACCGCGTCGCGGTGCGGGGTGGGTTCCAGGTGGCCGAAGGCGGCTTCGAATTTGCTGGCGTCGATGACGAAGGCGCGCGGAACTGGTAAGTCGTCTCGCGCATCTCCCGGAGCAATGGCGAGAAGATGCCCGCGACCGCGAGCATTGCTGGGTTGGCGATGCTGGCGTGGACCGGTACCGGCTGCCCGGCGGCCTTGGCGATCATGTCGAAGAACTGCTGGGCGGTCAGCGGCTCAGCCGCTGGAAGATGCCAGACCTGCCCGTCGGCTTCCCGCCGGTCAGCGAGAACCAGCAGTCCGCGGGCGATGTCAGGCAGGTAGTGGAAGGTGTGCGGCTGGTCGAGACGTCCGGTCCATTGCGGCTTCTTTCCGGCCAGGATCCGCCCGAACACCGTCTCGCCAGCGGTCGAGCCGGTCCCGTGTGGGCCGTAATAGTCAGAAGCTCGCCCTATCACAACCCGTGCCTGGCCGTTTCGGTGCGCGGCGAGCAGCTGGGCGGCCATCTCGACCCGGATCCGGCCCTTGCGGCCACGCGGCGACAGCGGGCAGGTCCTCGCGCAATGGCCCGTCAACGGGCCCGTAGGCGTACAGGTTGTCGGCGAAGACCAGCTTGGCGCCACTGGACTCGGCCGCATCCAGGATGGAGCCGTGTCAGCGCCGGGAACAGCTCGGGCCATTTGGGCATACGGGGGCTGGCGCAGTGATAGATGACGGACGCGCCGGCCGCCGCGCGGGCCGTCTGGGCCGGGTCGGACACGTCGGCCGCCACGCCCTGCGCGCCATCGGGAGCCTGGCCGCTGCGGCTGACCGCCCGCACATCACGGCCAGCGTGCACCAACTCGGTCACGACGGCGCTGCCGATGGCGCCGGTCGCGCCGAAGACTACGTGCAAGGAATCATCCCGCTCCGTCATCGTGATCCTCCTTCTCTGTGGCACCCAGATTGATCTGCGCACACTCGCCCAGGCTGCCGTGACAACGTTCAGCCGCCGGTATTCCGCGACGGGCGTTCCTACCCCGGTCCCAGGTGGGTCTCGGCCAAGATGCGCGCGAGCGTCGCAAAGGTCCCACGACCGCCGGATCACCTAGCCGGTGCGGCCGTCAGCCCGTGGCCGCGTCACCCGATGGGCGAGCCAAAGCGAATGACGTTGCCGTCGGGGTCGACAACGGCGCCTTCGTGTTGCCCCCCATTCGGTGTCCTGCGGTGGGTGAAGCTCGACGTCTGCGGAGCGCCACGCCGCTGCCAGGTCGTCGGCGTCGTCAACGAAGAGGTACGCAGTGCCAGTACAGCGGTCGCCGTCGGGCACGACACCAAGGTGGATCTCTATGCCGTGCCACGTGGCGAATCCGTAGCCGCCTCCCGCGTATGCACGGACTGCGAAGCCGAGTCGCTGGTAGTGCTCCATCGCCGCATCGAGGTCATGGACGGCAAAGATCGGCGCTATGCGTTCCATGGCGTCAGCCTCGCAGAGCGATCGGCGTGCGCGGCGATCCGAGATTCAGCGACCCGCCGGTCAGCGCCGGCACTCCTGCGATGCGCGCCCCTGGGCCGCGTGCCGCGCCGACGCTCAGGTCATTGAGCACGATTGACAGCACCGACTCGGTAAGCGTGCCGACCGGGTCCAGTCCCGACCCTCGTCGTTGACGTCGCAGTGCCAGAGCCACCCTACCGACACAGAACACGCAGCGGCAGCCAGCCAGCCACCGGTCAGGACGCTCCACGGAGTAATCGGCGATCGCCGACGGATCCACACGAGTTCGCAGGATGTTGACGCGAGGAGTCAGGCGCTGAGTGCCGTCATGGCGTGGGACTAGCGAGAATGCAGCACACGGGCATCCGCGCGAGAACGCGCATCAAACGACTCACCCACGCGTCGCCCCACGCGCACCGATTTGGCAATCCTCCGAGGGTTGGACCCTACCCGGATCGAGAGCGAATTGCGCGTTGAACAGTGCTTCATCGTTCGGCCGGTGGAACCCGATTTGGGCCCGGTCAATGTGGCGCAGCGTCAGTAACTTGTTCAGGTCCGCAAGACTGGCACCCGCCGGCAGCGTCAGCCCGGTCCCAATGTGCCACACGCCGTCGGCGGTTGGCCAAGCCATGTACTGACTCATGACATGACTTTACGCCGAAGCACCGCACACCTGTTTCGCGACTCGGAATCGGCCCGCTCAGCAGTTGGCGGCGGCGTCGGCGACCCGGTCTTGCCGGCGGCTTTCCGTAGGCCAGAGCCATCGCACAGGTAGACCGGTGTGCGCGGTGTCGCCCCAGGTCATGCGGCGAGCGCAAGTGCGAACGGGTAAACCTGGGCGGCGCCGGCTGAGGCGCAGCGAGCCGGGACACTACGGTGAACGTCCAGCCGGTGTCGATGAAGTCGTCGACGAGGAGAACTGGCTGCCCGGTCAGCTGTGCGGCGAGCGCGGATGGCATTTCGTACGCATTCCACACCTCGCGCAGGCGTAGCGCACTGTTGGTGCGACCGGTCGACGAGGGCCTGACGTGGGTGACCTGGCCGAGGTCGGTCAGGCGGCCAAGTTCGGCCAGCCGGGACGCCAGATCCGCAATCAACCGCGGGCGCCGCACGGAGCCCACGCGCACGACAGCGGCCGGACGCTGCGCCCAATCCCACGATGCGAGCACCTGGACGGATGCCTTGACCAGGTCGTCCGGTACCGGAACGTCTTCGGCCTCGGCGGCGAGCAGCGGCCGCAGCCGGGAACCGAACCCGAGGTCGGTGAGCCGGGCGATCACCCTGCCGGTCTCGGCCTGATCGGTCGCCGCCACCTTGCCGCGCACCTCGATGCCCAGACCGGGCATGGCACTCGGCCACATCCGGCGCGAGCCGAACGCGACGCCGGGACGCCCCAACACGGACGCCGCGGCGGAGACCGTCTCTTCACCGACCTCGCCGGCCAGCGTGAGGCCCGCCGCAGTTGTCGCAGCGACCGCAGTCGAGCGCCCCGGGGTCGTCAAGCTGCGTGCGCAGGAAGCGCATCCGGCAGGTGGTGGTGGTCTGGTACTCGCGCATCGCACGCTGCTCGTCATGGCGCACTCGCGCGACGTTGCGGTAGCGGTCGGCGTCGTACTGCCACTCGGCGCCGGTCGCGATCCAGCCTCCTCGCACCCGCTTGGCCGCGCCGTCGACGTCGAGCACCTTGAGCATCGTCTCGAGCCGCGAACGGCTCAGTTCGACGCGGGTCTCGAGAGCGGCGGTACTCATCGGCGCGCCCTCAGCAGCGAGCGTGCGCAGCGCCGTCCGAACATGCTCCTCGGCGGGGAATCCGACGGAGACGAAGTAGTCCCAGATCGCCTGATCCTCCGGACCCGGCAGCAGGATCACCTGGGCCCGATCGACTCCGCGACCGGCGCGGCCCACCTGCTGGTAGTAGGCGATGGGTGAGGCCGGTGCGCCGAAGTGGATCACGAACCCGAGGTCCGGCTTGTCGAAGCCCATGCCGAGCGCCGATGTCGCGACGAGTGCCTTGACCCGGTTGTTGATCAGGTCGTCCTCGGCGGCGAGTCGCTCTGTCTGCTCGGTCTGGCCGGAGTAGGCCGCCACCGAGAACCCCGCTCGCGCAGATAGCCGGCGACCTCCTGCGATGCGGCGACCGTGAGCGTGTAGATGATCCCGGAGCCGGGCAGCGTGTCGAGAGTTCTCAGCGAGCCATGCCAGCCGATGGGCAGTCGTCGGCAAGCTCGAGCACACCCAGGTGCAGCGAATCGCGGTCGAGGCTGCCGCGCAGGACGAGAACATCGTCCGGTGCGCCCTGCCGGAGGCCGAGCACGTCGGCGACGTCGTCGACCACCCGCGCGTTGGCAGTCGCGGTGGTTGCCAGCACCGGAATGCCGTCCGGGAGTTCGGGCAACAGCGTGCGCAGCCGGCGGAAGTCGGGCCGAAAGTCGTGTCCCCAGTCGCTGATGCAGTGCGCTTCGTCGACGACCAGCAGCCCACAGGTCGCCGCGAGCTGGGGCAGCACGTTGTCGCGGAAGTCCGGGTTGTTGAGGCGTTCCGGCGACAGCAGCAGGACATCCACCGCGCCGCGCGACACGTCGGCGAAGACTCGCTGCCATTCGTCGATGTTGGTGGAGTTGATCGTCACAGCCCGGATGCCGGCTCGTCCGGCGGCAGCGATCTGATTACGCATCAGGGCGAGCAGCGGCGAAACGATCACCGTCGGTCCGCTAGCCCTGCGCCCGCAACAGCGCGGTGGCGACGAAATACACCGCAGACTTGCCCCAGCCCGTGCGTTGCACGACCAGAACTCGCCGCCGGTCGGCCACCAAAGCTGCGATCGCCGTCCACTGATCTTCGCGCAGTACCGCGTCCTCGCCGGCGAGCGCGCTCAGATGACGTTGCGCCTGGACACGAAGCTCCGTCCGATCACGCACCGCCGGTCATCCGCCCTGTCTAACAGGCTCCGCCGACACATCGCCCAGCCCACATCAGCCCGCGACCCGGTCGGCGACCTACCCGAAGCCACCGCACACATCGCGCGCCCTCCGGTGCATCGGTTAGCCGCCGAAGGCCTACGGGACTCAGGTCCGGTGGGTAGACCATCCCGGCCGACCGCCGCGCCGCGACTCGACCGCTCCGAGCAGGGTGTTGACGGACGCCGATGAGGCCGTACGCGTGTCAGTCGAAGTGGGCTTGCGATGCGAAGGTCTTCGCCGTGGCGGACGAGACGGGCTACGACCTCACCTGCTGGACCTCGATGAGATATGCGATCTCGGTTTCCCACTGGGCCGGGTCCGGTTCTTCGCGCGGGTCGGTGAGATATTGCTCCGATCCGCGCGCGCCACGCAGTCGGGCTGTCCATCGCCCAACGCACACCGTGCTGCTCGCCCCATTGCTGCACCGCGGCATTTGCCGCGACGAGCCCGTCGTAGTGACCGCGGAACAGCAGCGTCACGTAGTCACCAGCCGGTAGCAGCCCCGCACGCACCCGCTCATCCGGCGGCGGCGTGCCCTCGACTGGCACCGCCAGGTCGATGAGCAAACTGGCGGCCATGTCCACCTCGATGTAGCGAATCAGCGGGGCACCCGCCGCAGACACGCCGTCGTGCACCGCGAGCCAGCCGAACACCTCCGCGAAACCGTGGTCGATGGCATCCGCCGTGTTGGTCGAGCGCTACCCGTTCGGTGACCGCGACGTATCGTTGTGCTGCCCGCGCGACGATCCGGGGTTCATCGCTCATCGTCCGTCTCCTTCGCAGGTCATCACAACCGCCGCCCTGCACATTCTCTTTCACAGCGGCAATGTCGATCCGCGCGTTCGTGGCGGCCGAGGGCCACCACGTGGCCGACACCGGGTAGGCGCTACCGGTGGTCAGCCCCGCGGCACGCACGCCGAATAAGCAGCCCCGCCGACGGCGGCTGCTGCTTACCGGCCAGCACCCGGGCACGTCGGCCACGCCGACCCCCGCTACGCTGCCGACGCGACCCTCCGGGGCGCCCCTGCTCGCCGCGGCCGGGGGTCGGCGTCGGATCGCTGATCCGCTCGCGGCCGCCGCTTGGGGTGGTGAGGCAGATGGCTGAAGTCCGGGGATGTCGTCGCGGCAGCGGTGGACGCTGGTGCTGGTGTGCACGGCGGTGTTCATGTTGCTGCTGGATATCACCGTGGTGAGCGTGGCGCTGCCATCGATTCAGCGGGATCTGCGGGCGAGCCTGGCGGACCTGCAGTGGGTGAGCGCCGCCTACGCCCTGGTGCTGGCCGTGCTGCTGCTGCCGGCGGCCACCATGGGTGACCGGCTGGGCCGGCGCCGGCTGTTCCTGGTCGGCCTGGTCATCTTCACCGCCGGGTCGCTGGCGTGTGCGCTGGCCCCGACCGCGCTGGCGCTCGAGTTGTTCCGCGCGCTGCAGGGAGTCGGCGGCGCGGTGCTGTTCGCCACCGGCACGCCGCTGCTGCGCGCGGAGTTCTCCGGCGCCGCCCTGGCCCGGGCGCTGGGCGTCTTCGGCGCCACGATCGGCGGCGCCACCGCCATCGGGCCGCTGGCCGGCGGGGTGCTGACCGACACACTGGGCTGGCGGTCCATCTTCTTCATCAACCTGCCCATCGGCGTGGCGGCGTTCGCGGGCGGGGTGGCCCGGCTGCGCGAATCCCGCGACCCGGCCGGCGGCCGGGCCGACTGGGTGGGCACGGCCCTGATCACCGTGGCGCTGACCGCGCTGATGTTCGCGCTGATCCGCGGCAACGCGCTGGGCTGGGCGAGCCCGGCGATCGTGGCCCTGTTCGCGACCGCAGCCGTGGCCTTTGCCGGGTTCGTGATATACGAGCTGCGCATCGCCGCCGCGCCCATGGCCGACCTGCGCCTGTTCCGGCGGCGCAGCTTTGCCGCGACCGGGTTCGTGGCGTTCGCGATCTCGGCGACGGTCATCGGGATGATCATCTACCTGTCGCTGTATGTGCAGAACACCCTCGGCTACTCCCCGGTCCAGGCCGGGCTGCGGTTCCTGCCGCTGTCGCTGGTCTCCTTCGCGGTCGCCCTCCTGACCGGCCGGCTGATCGGCAAAGTGGCGATGCGGGTGCTGCTGGGTGTGGCCATGGTCGCGGCCGCAGCCGGGCTGGCCTCGATGGCCCACCTGACCGCCACTTCCACCTGGCTGGTGCTGCTGCCCGGCTTCATCCTGGCCGGGATCGGCCTGGGCGTCACCTCCACCGGCCTGGCCTCGGCAGCGCTTTCGGCGGTGGAGCCGGCCCACGCCGGGATGGCCGCCGGCCTGGTGAACACGCTGCGCCAGGTCGGCACCGCCACCGGCGTGGCCGTGCTCGGCGCCCTCTACGCCTCCCGCGTCACCACCGCCACCCTGCACGCCCTGGCGGGCCTGCCCGCCCCGCCCGGCGCCGTCCACCGGCTGGCCGCCGCTGTTGCCTCCGGCGCCGGCACCCGGGTAGCCACCGCGGTCCCGCCCGCCGCCCGCGCCGCGGTCACCCACGCCGCCCGCGCCGGCACCGCTAGCGGGCTCAACGACGTCCTGCTCGCCGCGGCCGCGTTCGCCGCGCTCGGCGCGATAGCTGGCTTCGCCTTCGGACCCGACCCAGCCAGGCAGCCGCTGCCCAGCCCCGCCCCCGGCGAACTGTCCGCCCAGTCGGCCCCCGCCCAGCACCAAGCCCGGCGACCGGCCGGGCCCCGAAACAACGGCACCATAACCTCATCAAGACGCCGCAGGCCGCTGGCGCCAGTGTCATGCGCCGTGTCGGCGGGCCTCGAGTATCAGCGGCATGTCAGCGGGCGATCAACCCGGTATCAGCGCCCTCGCCGAAGGTTGAAACAGCCAAGCCAGCAAGGCTGGGTGGCCGCCGAGCCAGGCGGCTCGTCAACTAGACGGACGAAGGGAAGCCATGCCTATCAACCGGCCGCCCGCGATCGACGTGTCCGGGCTGCGCAAGTCCTACGGTGATCACGTCGTCCTCGACGGCATCGATCTCCGTGGTCGCCGAGGGCACCGTGTTCGCGTTGCTCGGCCCGAACGGCGCCGGCAAGACAACGACTGTCAGATCCTGTCGACGCTGCTCACCCACCGACGGCGGAGCGGCCCGGGTCGACGGTCACGATGTGACCGCCGACCCCGACGAGGTTCGCAAGGTCATCGGCGTCACCGGCCAGTTCTCCGCCGTGGACAACCTGCTCACCGGCGAGGAGAACCTCCTGCTGATGGCGGACCTGCAACCACCTCGGACAAGGCCGAAGGTCGGCGCCGCGCAGTCGAGCTGCTGCACCGTTTCGACCTGACCGACTGCGGCCAAGAAGTCGCCGTCCACCTACTCCGGCGGCATGCGCCGCAAGCTCGACCTGGCAATGACGCTGGTCGGCGACCCGCGCGATCATCTTCCTCGATGAGCCCACCACAGGCCTGGACCCACGGTCCCGCCGCACGATGTGGGACGCGATCCGCCAGATGGTCCGTGACGGCGTGACGGTCTTCCTCACCACCCAGAACCTAGAGGAGGCAGACCGAGCTCGCCGACCGTATCGCGCGTGCTCGACAACGGTCTGCTGGTCGCCGAGGGCACCGCCGATCAACTCAAGCGGCTGATCCCCGGCGGGCACATCCGGCTGCAGTTCGCCGACGCTGCCGAGCTCGACGCGGCATCGCGGGCCTTTGGCGGATCCACCCGCGCCGAAGACGCGCTCGCACTGCAAATCCCCAGCGACGGCGGCGTCCATTCGCTGCGCGCGGTGCTCGACTACCTTCAGGCGGCGTCCATCCACGTCGAGTCCTCACCGTCCATATGCCCGACCTTGACGACGTGTTCCTTGCCCTGACCGGTCGCCCCGGAGGAGCACCGCACCGAAGAGAAGGAGGCCGCGCGATGAGCGCCATGACCTACGCCGCCCGCGACTCTCAAACGATGCTGCGGCGCAGCATGAAACGCCTGGTGCGCTACCCATCCCAGAGCCTGTTCGTGATCGGCATCCCGATCGTGTTCCTCCTGCTGTTCGTCTACGTTTTCGGCGGAACGCTCGGCGACGGGCTCGGCGCCCCGTCTGGCGGTCGGCAGGAGTACGTGAACTATGTCGTGCCCGGGATCATTCTGATGACCGCAGCCGCCGCGGCCAGGGCATCGCGATCACGGTCGCGATGGACATGAGCAGGGGATCATCGCCCGGTTCCGCACCATGGCCATCTCACGCACTGCAGTGCTGACCGGACATGTCGTCAGCAGCCTGATCCAAGCCGTGGGCGGCATGGCGATCGTCGTCGGTGTCGCGCTGCTCGTCGGGTTCAACCCGAACGCCAACGCGGCGGAGTGGGTGGCGGCCGCGGGCCTGGTGGCGTTCTTCTCGCTGGGCCTCATCTGGCTCTCGTGTCGGCCTCGGACTGCAGGCGAAGAGCGTGGAGACGGCGAGCAACACACCGATGCTCCTGACACTGTTGCCGTTCCTCAGCAGCGGGTTCGTGCCCACCGACTCGATGCCGACGGCGATGCGCTGGTTCGCCGAGATACCAGCCGTTCACGCCAGTCATCGAGACCGTCCGCGGCCTGCTGCTCGGCACCAGCATCGGCAATAACGGCGTCCTTGCGCATCGCCTGGAGCGTAGTGATCACTGTCGGCAGCTACCGGTGGGCCAGGCGTCAGTTCAATCGCCCCTCGATCAACCGGCCTTCGGTGCTGGCGCACTGAGCACTGACGCGGTGAGCTCGCGGACTTCTTCGGAGTTCGCGAGCTCACCGCGTCCCAGGCCGGAGAAGCCATCGCGGGCGCGCTGCAGCGCTTCGGTGAACTTCGCGTCACCGACGGCGGCACGCGCGGCCGCCGCCACGCGAGGCTCGTCGGGTCGAGAACGGTCCGGCCCGCCACCGACACCTTCCGCCGCAGCTAACAGCCGGGCGGCCTCGTGGGGGTAGCCGCGCCGAACCGCCTGGTCGGCAACGCCCACGAGGACCTGGCTGACCAGTGCGAGGTCGCCGCCGCCCAACGCGATGGCGAGGGCCTCGGCACGCCGGTCACCCGCCCTCGCTAGGTCCCCCTCGGTCGCGTCCACGTATGCGAGCGAGTCGAGAATCATCGACCGAAACAGCGGGTCGGCCTTGACATCTTGGCAGCGCCGCATCGACGCGACCCAGCTCAGTACGGCGCGGTGCCGAGGTCACCGGACCAACGAGCCAGATCGCCCTTGAAGAACGCGACTGCCGCATGCGCGTCCAGCCCAGGCGACGTGCTCCGCATCGCGCTCGGCTTGCGCCATGGCCGCGCCTGCCCCGCCGGGTCGCCGAGCAGCCAATGCAGCTGAGCCTCCTTGGCTCGAAGGAACACCAGGTCTTCGCGGGCCCCATCTCAGTCAGGACCTGCGCGGCCTGCCGGCAGTAGTCAACGTGCCAGCGGCAGGTCGCCGCGCCGCGCAGCCAGGTCACCCAGCGTGGCCAAGGCCATACGAGATGCCCCACCGCTCGCCGATGGAGCGAAACTCGTCGAGCGCCTGCCCGATATCGGTCTCCCGCTCCTCGTCGCCGAGCATGCGGGTGCGCGCAAGCCGGATCTGGGCACGCACCCACGGGTCGTCGTCGGCCAGCAGGGGCTCCATTGCTTCCATCGCCGACATACCTCGGCCCCACTCGTCTTGGACAGCCGGGAAGACCGCGACTGCGAGCCGGAGCAGCGGATCCGGGATCAGCCAGTTCCTTCGCAAGAGTCTCTGCGCTTCCCGGATCCACGGCTCGGCCTGCCCCAGGTCGCCCAGGCCGGCCGTCGTGATGAAGTAGGCAATCATCGCGGCGCCTGTCGCCCGGGTCGCGGCATCGACCTCCCCTGGCAGTTCCAGAGCCTCAGTGGCCAGCTGAATCCCCTCCGCCTTGTGACCGCCGAACCACCAGTACCAGCCAGCGGCGTTGACCATGCGTACGGCCAGCTGCGCGTCGCCCAGCGCGATCGCGCTACGCATCGCGGCATGCAGGTTGTCGTGCTCCGCCTCGAGGCGGCGTCCCCACTCCAGCTGTTCGGCACGGCGTAGGTGCGGCTCTGCGGTCTCGGCGAGCTCGACGAAAAACCTCGCGTACGCGTGACGCACGGCATCCAGCTCGCCGGCCTCATCAGAGCCGCTCCTCCCGTACGCCCTGATTGTCTCGAGCATCCGGTAGCGCGGCGCCTCGTCATCACCTTCCGCCATCAGCAAGGACTTGTCGGCCAGAGCGGTCAGCAGGTCGAGAACCTCGCTGGTCTGCACGGGTCCACCGGCGCACACACGCGTTCGGCGGCCTCCACCGATGACACCGCCGAAGCGAAGACGGTGACCCGGCGCAGCAGTGCCCGCTCTGCGCTCGGAGAGCAGTTCTGGCTCCAGTCGACCACCGCTCGGGCGTCTGGTGCCGGGTCATGGCGGTGCGGTTGCCGCCGGTGAGCAGCCGGAATCGGTCGTCGAGGCGGCTGGCAAGCTGGACCACGGTCATGGTCCGGAAGCCGCGCCGCCGCGAGCTCGATGGCCAGTGGCATGCCGTCCAGGGCTCGGCAGATCGCACTGACGGCCGGCACGTCGTCGTCAGTGATGTCAAAGCCGGGACGGACCGCTCGGACCCGATCGACCAGCAGTCGGACGGCGTCGTACGACATGAGCTCCGCGACACGCAACTCGACGTCCGCGGCGGGAAGTGCGAGCGGTTCGACCGGCCAAACCGACTCACCGTTGATGTTCAACGGCTCACGGCTGGTCGCGAGGATGCGCAGCCGAGGGCAATCAGCGAGTACGCGGTCCGCGAGCGTTGCAGCGGCGGTGATGACATGCTCGCGGTTGTCGAGCACGAGCAGTGCGGCTCGGTCGCGCAACACCGCCGTGAGCCGGTCGATGGGGTCGCCCGGCGCTCCCATCAGTGACTGTTCGCGTAGGCCCAGCGCGGCCAGCACTGCGGCCGGGAGATCTGCCGGTTCGGTGACCCGGTCGAACTCCACGAGCCACACCCCGTCGGGCATCTGATCGAGCAACGTGCGTGACGCCTCGACGGCCAGGCGGGTCTTACCGGCTCCGCCCGGCCCGATGAGTGTGGTCAGTCGATAGTCGCCGAGCAACTCCCGCACTTTGACGACATCCGCGTCGCGACCGACGAAGCTGGTAAGCCCGGTGGGCATGTTGGTGCGTTGTGCCGCCTCCGGACCGGCGTGCGCGGTGCCGGGACGATCTCACCGCGGAGCACCGCAGTGTGCACGGCGGACAACTCCGGGGACGGATCGGTGCCCAGCCGGTCGGCGAGAGCCTCGCGGGTGCGCTCGAACAGGCCGAGTGCTTCCGCTGGGCTTCCTGCCTCGCTCATCGCACGCATGAGTGCGGCAACAAGCCGCTCGCGCAGCGGGTGCTCCACTGCGAGCGCCGTGAGCTCGGTGACCAGGTCCGCCCCACGGCCGAGCCGCAGCTCTGCACCGACCCGGTCTTCTATCGCAGTCAGCCTGAGCTCGTCGAGCCTCGTGATGGTCGCCTGGAAGAACTCCTGGTCGAAGACGTCCAGCAGTGCTGGTCCCCGCCAGAGGCCGAGAGCGTCTCTCAGCGTCTCCGCGGCGGGAGCAGGATCGCGGGCCAACTCGGCACGTCCGGCGGCAACAAGTCAGCTCGAACCGCACGATGTCGACATCGTCCGACCCGGTCACGAGTCGATAGCCCGCCGGATGTGACTCGATCGAACCTGCGGGAAGCGCCCGGCGCAGCCGTGACCACCAGCGCCTGGAGAGCATTCGCCGCCCCGGGCGGGGGCCCGTCGCCCCAGACCGCGTCGATCAGCCGTGAGGTGGGGATCAGCTGGCGAGGCGTCAGGGCCAGCGCGATGAGCAGCGTGCGCAACCGGATGCCAGCCACAGGGACGGCGGCGCCATCGTCGTCCGTGACCTCCAGCGGCCTCAACATCGCGATCTGCACTTGATCCATCCTGCCGGACGGCTTCTCGGCTCCGGAATCGCCAAGTGGGTGAACCAGGCGGCCACCGTGCGACATCCGTAGAGGCGAGCGCGGCTTGCGCGGCATGAGATCTTTCGTCATTCGGTCAGGACGCGCACGGGCGCCAGGGCGAGCGCAAGCCATAGCGCGCTTGCGGCCTGCGCGGCTATATGTTCAGGCAGTGCCGGCCTGGGCGCGCGGTGCCGCACGGAGCGTGGATTCCGTCGCCTTGCTTGCCGAGCAGGCTGAGATTTCCGGCGGGTTTATCGCTGGGGGCGCCAACCGGCCCGGCGAGGCACGATCGACGTCTGCATCCGGAGGAGTGACGTGGCGGACGCTGGGACGTACCGGGATCTCGCGGAGGCGGCGTGGTCCTGGACCCTCGACCAGGTCTGCGACGACGACGGGCCATAGCTGCCGGAATCCGTCGACGAAGGCACGCCCCAGGCGGCGACCTGGGAACGTGACTACCTGTACGTCGGCATCGCGGGGACCTCACTCGCGCTCGCCGAGGTGGCGCAGCACCGGCCTTTCACGGAACGGGAGCAGCGCCTCGCCGACGACGTAGTGGCCCGGCTCGGGCGCCAGTCCCATACCAGCGACCACCCATCGCTCTACGGCGGTCTCGGCGGCATCGTGACTGGGCTGCGGCACCTCGCGCCCGGTGCCGAACGGGACGCGCCTGCGCAGGATCGGCGAGCTGCGCACGCCGGCGGGATGGGTGTCGCAGGAGCCTGGTCCGTACCGCGACATGGTGCTCACCGACATCATCGGCGGCGGCGCCGGGATCGTGCTCGCTGCGCTGTGGGCCGGAGGCGCCCTGGACGTCGCTTCCGCTGGATGCGACGCGCTGCTGGCCGACGCGGACGAGACGGAGGCGGGCCTGGACTGGGGGATGGTCCCGCACGCGCCGTCCCGGGGCCCGAACTTTCGCACGGGACGGCCGGCGTCGCGTCCGCGCTGGCGGTCGCGGGCTACGGCCCTCGGCCGAGCCGATCTCATCGCGGCGGCTGCCCGTGGTGCCGAGCACCTGCTGTCCGTCGGGCATTTTTTAAGCGTAACGGGAACCTATGAACGTATCGGCTGGAGCGGTGAACGGCCGCAGGAGTTCTTTTCGTAGACGCGCACGTCACATGTGCGACGTCTACGATCTGGATGCCCTGTTCGTACCGCTGTTGAAAATTTTGCACGGGCGGCCCGCTCGGGCGAATTTAGCCAGTGCCCCTCGGGACGGGATACTGCTGCTGACGGAGACGGCACGCGATCCCGCGCGTTCGATGCCCGCGCACTCCGGCGAACGCCGGCCGCGAAAGCGCTGGAAGATCGCGACGACTCGGGAACCCGCGGTTTGCGGGCGAGCCTCGATTCGAGCACGGCCTTGTGGCTGGTGGCCGGCCGTCAGATTGCAACCATCGAAGATCTCGAGGTCCTCGCCGCCACGAACGACGGGACGCTTCCCGGACCGCGAGCCGATCAAAGTCGCTCGCTGACGCGGAAAGTCGGCGGCGCTGACCGTTCTGCCCTGGGGCTTCGGCAGAGTGGTGGGGCACGCGGCGGCATCGTCGAAAACCTCATGCACGCCCCACAAACGACCGCTCTACATCGGTGACAATGGTGGGCGCCTCTCGATGTCCACACGCCCGCGTCTGTTCCAGATCGGCGAACGCGCCGGCCTGAAAGGTGCTTCCCGGCACGGACCCGCTGCCGTTCAGGGGCAAAGAAAGTCGTGTCGGAACCTTTGGCATGGTGCTCCCGGACTGGGATCCCGCGGGACCGCCCGCTTGCGCGGCTGGTCGCTGAGCGCCTCGGCGCAACGTCCGGCTCCCGCGGAATTCGGCAAAAATGACCCGGCATCGTCCCGTTCGTGAAGCTGCAGATCGCCATGCAGCTCCGCAAGCGGCGAGGTGCGGCTGCGTGAAAGTCTGGTCGTCGCGCCCCAGCCATTCTTCACGCCGCGCGGGACGCCGCTGAGCGTCTATTACCGAACGATGGTCATGGCCGAGAATGGCGTGAGCATCAAATTTGCTGGCGTATGGCGAGGGCCGGAACGTCGACCTGAGCAGCGTGCGTCTGATCACATTCCGCGCATGTCGTGGATCGGACCGATTCGGTCGGACCGTCCTGGAAGAAGTTCTTCCTCGACATCCTGTATGCGTCTGGACCATCGCGTTGCTCGTGCGCGAATCGCTACGACGCGGTACATGCCACATGAGGAGTCAGTTTTCTCGTTGCCGATTCCTGAAGCCGCTGTTCGGCTTCCGCCTGATCTACGACATGCATTCGAGCCTGCCGCAACAACTCAGCAATTTTCAGAAAGTTCCTGCCAAGTCGCGCGTGCTGCTGGGCACGTTTCGCGCCCTCGAACACGATGCCTGCGCAAGGCGGACGCCGTCGCGATCACGATCTGCCGGATCAGGACTACGCCCTGGGAACCGGCGTCGATCCCGACGCCACGTGCTGATCGAGAACTCCATTTTCGAGGACGTACGCCTGGTCAATTCCGGCGCGCCGCAGAGAGACGCCGCAGTCGACGCGCCCCGGATTTTTCACTCGACCGGCGCGGCCCGTCATCGCTTTACGCCGGGACGTTCGAGCACTATCAGGGCATCGACATCCTCATCAACGCGTTCGCCACCGTACATGCGGCATCCGGACGCCCAGTTGTTGCTGGTCGGCGGGACGCCACGCAGGCGCGGCGAGTGCCGCAGCTCTCGTGGCGCGGCTCGGGCTCGTGAATTCGGTGTGTCTCACGGGGCGTGTCAGCAGAACAACGCCATGCGCTACACCGGACTTGCGCAAGTGCTGTCTCGCCGCGGCTGCATGGAAGCCAACACCCCTCTCAAGGTGTACGAGCAGCTCATGACGGCAAGCCGCTGGTCGCCACACGCATCTGGTCGCACCCAGGTGCTCAACGAGTCCGTGTGCATCGCCGCAGTCAGGCCCGACGCCGAGTCGATGGCGCAGGGACTGCTGCGCGCCATTAACAGTCCAGGTATTCCCGCCAGGTCGCGAGCCGCGCGCAAGCGCTCTACCAGCGCGAATATGCGCGGCCGAACTACAACGCAAGATCCGGCGGCTTCTCGAGATCGTTTCCTGATGTGCAGGATTGCCGGCGTTGCGGCACTGGCGATGAACCCGTCTCTCTTCAGCAGCTGCAGCGGATGTGCGATGCCATTCGCCATCGCGGCCCCACGACGACGCTGGCTACCTCGTCGATCCCGGGGTCGCCATCGGCATGCGACGCCTGTCGATCATCGATCTCCACAGCGGCCACCAGCCATCTTCAACGAAGATGAGAGTGTCGCTGTCGTGTTCAACAGCCGAGATCTACCTTATCGCGAGCTGCGTGCCGGGCTCGAAGCGCGTGGCCATAACTAAGACCTCCTCGGACGGAAGTCATCGCACCTGTGGGAAGAGGCGGGGGCCGACTTCGCAGACCAGCTGAACGGCATGTTCGCGATTGCGCTGGTGGATCGCCGGCAGCGCAAGCTCGTCCTCGCTCGAAGTTCGCCATCGGTATCAAACCGCTGTACTACGCGCGCGTCGAGAAGGGGGCTCGTCTTCGGCTCCGAGCTGAAGGTCCTGCTCGAATCGGGCTGGGTGCCGCGCAGGCTGGACCTGGATTCGCTGGGGCAGTACCGTGGGAATACGTACCGGGCGCCGGCAACGTGAACGTGCGGCGCTATGAGCCAACCTCGTTCTCGAGCTCGACCTGCAATCGGGCCCGACGAACGATACGCCGCTTCTGGAATCCGCTACGCGCCGCGCAGTGGTGCGGACGCGGCACAGTCCGCAGGAGTGGGAAGACAAGGTCGACGCTGCTGTCGCCGACGCCGTTCGCAAACAGCTCGTCAGCGACGTGCCCTCGGCGCTTTTTCTGTCCGGCAGCGTCGACAGCTCACTCGTGGTCGCAGCGATGGGAGAGGCTCAGACTTTCAGCATCGGCTGACGACCGAAACACAACGAGACACAATGGTCGCAGCGGGTCGCACAGCATCTGGGCGTGCATCACCGCGTCGAGATCATCAGCCGACATCCTCAGGTTGTTCGAGCGGCTGATGCTGCATCTGGACGATCCATTGCCGCGTCTCGATCTTCCCGACTTTCCTGGTTTCCAATCTCGCGCAGGCCACGTAAAAATTCGTCCTCTCTGGCGACGGCGGCGATATGGGCTGTTCGGAGGCTACGAAACCTACCTCGCGCAGCAGGCGATGAATGTGTGGAACAAGGTGCCGGCGTGGCTGCGGAACGGAGTCGTTGCGCCCATTGCCGCCGCCCTGCCGCCCCAAGGCAGAAGGGCGCGATCAACAGATCAAACGCTTCGTGGAAGGCGCGAACATCGACCCGCAGCTCAGGCATGCTCGCTTCGCCTGTTCCTCAACGAACAGGGACGCAAGGGGCTGTTTACAGGCGCCGCCTATCGCGAATGACCACGCCCGTCGGCTCACATATCGAGAAGTTGTTCGCGGAGTGCCGCGACCTCGAGCCACGGGATCGCGCGCTGTACGTCGACTTTCCACAGTTACCTCGTCGACGACTGCCTGACGAAGGTCGATCGTATGTCGATGGCCTGTTCGATCGAAGCGCGGGTACCGTTGCTCGACAAGGACATCGTGAACTCGCGTTCCGCATGCCGGCGAGCCTCAAGTACACCACTCGCCAGACCAAGGTGCTGCTGAAAGAACGCGTCGCCGCCCGGCGTCCCGCGCGGCTGCATTTGCGTCGAAGCAGGGCTTCAGCATTCCGATCAAGAGCTGGCTGAAGAACGAGTTCAAGGGACTACTCGAGTCTTACCTGAATCCCGCTCGTATCGCAGCCGGAGGATCTTCGATGCAGGCGTGGTGTCGCGTCTGATGCAGGAGCATCAGGATAACCCGCGCGAATCACAGTCACATCCTGTGGGGTCTGCTCGTCTTCGAACGCACTGGCGTGAGCGTTGGCAGGTGTGCGTGATCGCTCGAACGCCACACGGACTGCGGCTCGCCGCTACGATCTTGCCGTCATCGGCGGCGGCATCCAGAACGCTTACGTCGCACTGGAGCGACTTACGCCGCGGTCTCAACGTGGTGCTGCGACTTCGGATTTTGGCTCGGGTGCAAGTGGCAATTTGCAGGATCCTGCACGGTGGTCTGCGCTATCTGCCCAGGCGCCGATCTCATTCGCTTCGCAGAGTCGGTAGCGGGCGACGCTGGTACGCGCTCACTTTTTCCCGACACTCGTCGCGCCGCTGCCCTGTTTGATGCCGCTTTATCGAAGCGTGACCGCTTTCGGTCATGAAACTGGCGCTGGCAGCGAATGACTGGCGCGCCATCGCAATGACGAGCTGGCTGAGCGTGTGCCCTGCCCGCGAGCGCGGCATTGAGTCCGTGATGACGCAGGCGCGGCTCGCGGTGCGCGCCGGCAGTCTGGAGGCGCGGCACTCTGGTACGACTATCAGATGCGCAGTTCCGAGCGAGTCATCATCGAGACGTTGCATTGGGCGTGCGCGCTGGCGCACGCGCGCTCAACTACGCGCGGGTAAAGCGACTGCTGCTGGATAGCCGGACCGTGCGGGGTCTCGAGGTCGAAGATCGACTGACCGGCGAGACGCATGAAGTGGGTGAAACGCGTCTGCCCAATTGCGCGGGATCGCAGGCTCGAGCGTTCGCGGCCCAGCGATCGCGACAACGCGCAGCTCTTCGTGCCGTCTCTTGCGTTCAACGTGCTGTTCGACTGCGAGCGTCTGGGTCACGATGCGGTAGCCGCTGCTGCCGGACCCCGGTGCTCCGGTTTTACTTCCTGTGTCCCGCGCCGTTTGGGGTGTGGGCGGGAACCGAGCACGTCAGCCGGCCCGATCGCTGTCAGGACCCCTCGGTCACCGAAGCGAGCTGCTCGCGTTTATCGGGCGTATCAATCGCGCGGTTCCATCGATAAACCTGTCGCTGCGAAACATCCGCCGCGTATTCTCGGAACTCTGCGTTGCGTACTCCGGGCACCTGGACCTCACGGCACGCGAGATGATCCTGGATCACGGCCGCGACAGCGGCCCGTGGTTTCTTCAGCGTGACTGGAATCAAATTCACCACTGCCCGCAGCGTCGCGGAGCGAGCCGTCGATGCGATGCTCGGCGCGAGCCGAACCAGGCGATGTAAGTGGTCCGACATCCCCAAAGTCACCGCGGCCACGGTAGCTGCTGGACGAACTGCGACCAGCGATATGCGCAGCGAATGCCGTGCGCATGATTCGTGGTGGCAGCGGAAGAATCTGTCACCTGTGCCGAAGATTTTTACTTGCGGCGGCGGACCAGCTGCGGTTTTCCGCGCCGACTTCGGCCGTATTCAGCAGCTGGCTGCGCTGGCAGTGGGACCGCGACCACGCTCGTCCGCCATTGCAGGTGCCGCGACGTCGATAAATTAAACACTGCCGCAGGATGCGGAGTCAGGGAGAACGATGAAGGTTTTGGTAACGGGTGCGACTGGATTCACCGGCGGCCATCTCGCCGCAGGCTGCGCAGGCGTGGCGTGCGTGCGCTGGTGCGTGACATAAACAAGGCTCCAGCCCCTCGAAGGAGGGCATCGAGCTCAGCGTCGGCAATCTGATGAGTGCGGCAGGAGTGCGTGACGCTGCACGGGTTGCGACGTCGTGTATCACATCGCGGCGCTGTACCATCGAAGCTCGGCATTAGCGGACTTATCGCAAGGTCAACGTCAGAAGGCACCAAAACGTCGTGAAGGCGTGCGCCGAGGAAGGCGTGGGCGGCTCGTCCGTGCAGCACCGTTGGAGTGCACGGTGATGTCGAAGCCGCAGATGAGGACGCGCCTTTCGGTCCGCTGGACGTGTATCAGGAAAGCAAACTGGAAGGCGAGCTACTGGTACGCAAGCACATCGATGCCGGTCTGCGCGGGACGATCTTTCGGTACTGTCGGCATCCATGGATGGCGACACGCGCTTTCTGAAACTGTTTCGCACGATCAACAACGGCGTTCCGCATGATCGGCAGCGGCGACATTCTATCCACATGACTTATATCGATGACCTGATCGCCGGAATCATCCTGTGCGGCGAGCATCCGCCACCTCAGCAGAACCTACATTCATGCGGCGCGCGTTTACCACACTCTGAGCGAGCTCGCCGCGGCGGTTGCCACCGCGGTGGGCCGCAGCCGCCGCGCGGGCACATCCCGCTATGGCCTGTGAAGCTTGCCGCCCGAGCGTGCGAGGCGCTGTGCCAAATCCGCTACGTATCGAACCGCCCTTGCATATGCGTCGGCTGGATTTTTCGTGAATGACCGAGGCTTCACCGCGGCCAAACCGTCCGTGAAATCGGCTATGCGCAGGTGAGTCTCGAAGAAGGTCTGGCTCGCACTGCTGCCTGGTATCGATCGCAGCGGATGATATGAAATGGAACGGCTCTTGCTTGAACCATTCACCGCTGTGCCCACGCTCGACGTGGCTTGCAAGCGGTATCTCTACCAGTCAGTCTTAGGGGAGCGTGACGGAATGATCCTGGGTGCCTTGGGATGCGACATCGCCCGAACTGCGAGGCGAATTCTCCCTTCATGTCGTCGGCTCGAAGCCGGACAGCATGAAGACCGAGGCCTGCGTCAGCGGCCAGAAGATCGGCACACGCGATCCCCGTAACTGATCTCGCCTCGATGCTCAGAGCGGGTCCTGGCTGGCGTTTTCGGGGAATGCCCTTCGGGTGAAGAGCGCCGACGTGTTGGCGCCGGCTGAATCACTGACCGCCGCTGCGCTCCTCGCGCTGCTCGGAAGCCAATGGAGTGCGCGCGCTCCGAGGTCTCGATGGTCCAATTCGCAATTGTGGTGGAGCGCTTCGAGTGGCGTCCTGCGGCTGATTCGCGATCGGTTTGGCATGGAGCCGCTGTGCTACTGGCACAGGGCCGGCAACTCGTGTTCCGGATCTCGCGGCCCGCGACGGTTTCAACACCCTTCCCGGCAGCGCGCACACTCTCCATGCGGGGTGTGGTCAGGTATCTCACTCACTGCTATTTGCCGGGCAACAACACGCTCTTCGAGGGTGTGTTACGGTGCCGCCCGGCTCGATGATCGAGTTCTCGCCCACAGCCGGATCCTGCCGCATACAGAACTGGTATCGCCTCGTTTCAGAACACCGTGCCTGCCGATGAAAGCATCGCCTCGCGGTATCGCGAGCTGCTGCAAACCAGCATCGTGCGCCGGCTCGGTGCAGGTCGCAGGCATATTCTTGTCGGGCGGCATGGACTGCCTCGAGAAGCTCCGCTGCGACCTTTGCGCGCAAGCACCTCAGTGGCGAGATTTTCGTTTAGCTTCAGGTGCGCTGGCGCGACGTTCGACGAATCGGATTTCGCGCCAGCTCGCGAAGGAACTCGGCGCGACTCATACCGAAGTGGACTACGGCGAGCAGCAATCCGCTGCAGGCAGTCGCAGCGGTCAGCGCCATGGACATGCCGTTCTGTGACATCGGCATCGAAATAGGAACACGTGGCGTGGCCGGGGCCGCAAGTTCGCGCGTCGACTATCTGCTTACCGGCGACGGTGGTGATGAGATCTGGGCGAGCCATCCGGTCTACGCCGCACAGAAGATCGTGCGCTGAGCGACCACATGCCGTCCCCGCGTCCGCTGCGCTCGGCGCTGGTGAGCGCCACCGTGGTCGCGATTCCGACAAGAAGCGCAATCTGGCGGTGGTGCTGAAGCGCCTTCTGCGAGCCGCGTTCCAGACGATCTCATGCACTATCGCGCTGGCGGATGCTTTACATCGCGGACGCTGGGGCAGCTGTTGTCGCCCTCTCTCTCGAGCGCTGCGCAGGCCACCGAGCCATTCCAGGCCCCGCTGCCGAAGCGTTCGAGCACTACGGGGGCCAAGCAATACGTAACTGG
>ERZ1370068.2969-contig-2093_pt1 | contig 36739 bp, 57 predicted proteins | sample MGYA00561227_ERZ1370068 | MGnify/ENA primary metagenome ERZ1370068 (study PRJEB38410, sample SAMEA6850437) | metagenome | study: Metagenomic assessment of the ecological functions of the soil: analysis of the soil microbiota associated with the... | reverse complement strand
TAACCTGATCGCCAGCACCTTGCGCATCGCCACGAGTCCCAGTTCTGGCGAAGGCGAGCGACGAACTGCCGGTACCTGATCCCGACCTCTTCGTGGCGCGCCTGCCGCCGGCAGTGACCTTCTGTCGGCGATCGTGCCCGATGCCAACAACCGTGTCGTCGGCTGGCGGAGCGTCATCACTGTCGCGGTCACGAAGGTGACAATGCGGCTGGCCTATGTCGCAGAGCGGCTGAAGAACGGCGGCTGCACGGTCGACACGCTGCCGCCTCGGCAAGGGCGCGGGCATCGCCCATCACTGCAAACAAGGCAACCTCGCGCGGAAGTCGTCGTGTTGACCGGCAGCCGCAAAGTTCGCGCTGCTTCCTCGCGCCCGCCAGCGGAGCCGAGCGCGACGATCGCGAGGCTTTTAGAACTGGCGCGCTTCGCCGCGAAGCGCTGACGCAGGAAAGCGGAGTCAGACTCGATTTACTTCGCCAGGCCCCGCGCGCGTTGGTCTATACCGACCTCTAACGTGGGGCGCACATTCCCACGCCGATCCCGGTGCCTTCCTGGACGAAACCCCATTCAACATGCTAACTCTAGTGTTCATGCTCGTAGTAAAGCGATGGTTGGGTGCACCACCCTGACCGTTGTTGTAGAGGCGATAGACGGAACGGTTCCCAGGGACAACGGCCACCGGCATCGGGGACAACCAGCGAAGACTTCTCGCCCTCGTATTGCCAGTTCAGGTCCAACTGCGCCCCATTCGCATCCAAGTCCACGAGGTGCGTAGAAGTGCGAACTCTGGGCGGGAACGCGGTGGTGGAAGAATCTGCAAACCGGGCCTGACCATTGCCGCTCGAGAAGACGTTGAATCATCGTCCCGTGCGAGTCCAGCCAGAGAACACGCCAGTGTCCAGAAGCGCGATCTCAATCCTGCCCGCGGTGACGAAGCAGTGGTTGAAGCCGCCATGTGGAGAAATTCAATCGCTGTCGAGGCTAATGCGCTGTCAGGCGTGAAGGACGCGACCAATTCGATGTCGTCATTGACCGAGACGAGGCATATGCATTCGTTCCGCAGTTCGCACCCGTCCATCCGCTGAACGTCCATCCGCTTCGCGGAACGGCTTCGCTACAGCTGACGAACCGCAAAGCCGAGGCAGCTGGAGTCGCATCGCAGATCGCCAGACCGAACCCGCAACTCGCCGGTGCTTGCGGCGGTCACCACACGAACGTTCGTACGCTTGTGCGGAACGCTGGCGATCATCATGTTTAAACGCCGGCTCCATGAAACACGTCGGAACGCCATCGCCATTCATGTCCAGCATCAGCGCCAAGTGTCCCGTGAAGACATCGCTGCCAGCGAAGGCCGAAGGGGCCAGCACGGCGAACTTCCCATTTGTCGCTCGCATACACCAATGGGGCTTCGGTCGTGATGGTGGTCGACACCGCGGCGACGATGTCCAAGTTGCCATCGCGGTTTACATCGACCATCCGCAGATCCTGTACGGCGTTTTGAAGCGGGCCCCGCCGCCAGACGCATGGCTGCCCTGTGGCGCAGATGGGGAGGTAGATAGCGCTAATCCAAGCTGTCGTCGACGATTACCCCGAGGCGCGCCGCGGTTTCATCGACGAACGTGCCGCCACCGCCGTTGATCAGAATCTTGAAATGTACCTACCTACAAATGGACTCGGGTCGACAAAATGGCTGTAAAAGCCAGATCAAGTCCGGCCGCCCGTCACCATTGATGTCGGCGGTCTCCAGTCCGTCAACGGAGGTCTGGCCCGAGCCGAATTGAGGCTCCGGCAATCTGATCCGCTTGACGTTGAAATCTGCTCGTCGTTGAGGAAACGAAGCTGGTGAGCCGCCACCGCTGGGCAGCGGCCCTTTCATTGACTGACAACGAGATCCAGCGCGCCATCATCGTCAACGTCGACCACAGTGATGGGCGAACTGGCGCCAAATGAATCCTGTCCGAGGGCCAGTGAAGTCGCGTCGAATGCGATGCGACTGTTGTCGGCAGTGGAATGTGCTGTTCCCGTTGTTCATCATGAAGTGGTTGCATATGTTCCTTCCGGGCCACAGCTTTTCGACCTTAAATGTCGACAGTGCCGTTGTTGTCGATGTCGCCCACGGCAACCTTGTACACATGCAGATTGCGACCGGCGTATGGCCCGGACTGCGAACCCGTTACGGAGGACTTCAATGGCGTCTGCAAGTGCCGTCGACGAATGAAGCTTTCCATCGGCTGCGCTGAGATAGAGGAGGGGTGGGCCAGCGACGTTGTTTCCACTTGCCTTCGCCAATCTATATCAAGATCGCGACATCCAGGCGCCCGTCGTTGTTGAAGTCGGCGGCAGCGATTACCGGAAGACTTACCGTTCGTGGGAGTTCGCCGACCACGATCTCCGCGGTGCCATCCCGAAAGTCCCATCTTTGTTGCTCGCGAGGAAGTAGACCGGGAGCTCTCGCAGGTTGTAGCGGATCGTCGTTCGTTATCGTTAGGCCGATGTTCGTACGAGGAACTCAAAATCACATCCTTTGAACCCGTCACCGTTGAGAGATCCATGGCCGCAACGGGATTGGCGGAGACCGGCAGCGTGAGGGGCCGAGAGGTGCGAGTTTGGAGGGTTGTGCGGCGTTAGCGGCATGTGAGAACAGGCTTGCCGCCGTGACGAAAGCTGCCAAGACCCACGCTGGGTTGCAAGCACCATAGCGTACATGAGACAGAAGGTGACACGCACCAACGCCCATCGCCGATCAGAATGCCGGATTGGTGGCTGCGGGAGTGGTCACGGATCGCCCCGTTGACGCGGTTCCGGATGATCGCGCCGCTGACCACCATGGTCAACGGTAAAGTAGGCCCAAGTCGATGGGGCGGAAGTCCGCTAGTCAAGCACGGACTTACATCTCCACGATCCGTCGGCTACTTCGTTGCGGATCCGTTGACGTCATGCGACCGGGGGCAATTGATCGGCGCGCAGGCGTTGGTCGAGGACGTCGAGGATGTCGAATCGATGTCCTCGTCGAACTTCCGCGCATAGTGGTAAATGCGCGGCAGGTCGTCGCGATGGCGCACTCGTCAGCGTGTCCGGATTAGGCGACCCCGGGGTCCAGAGGATCATGCGCTGGTTGCCGCCGGAAAGCGTGTGTCGGCGAACCTTCCCGTTCATCGCGAGCGTCTGCATCATGAACTCGTCCGGGATGTATGTATCGAACGGCGGTGGCGCACCGGTGCGCAAACGGGTCGTGCGCAATCCACTCGCAGAACGCAAAGCCGCCGCGTGAACCAGGCCGATCCTTCCACTGACGCGCACGTCCGTGGACGCTTGGCCGGCTCCCCACCGCTGGACGACCTCGCCATTCATCTCCATGTAGTGGCGTTCCAGGCGCCGCAGGTGCCGGCGATCGACTCGGAAACGCGTCGATCGGCGTGACCTCGACGTGATTGCGGTCCGGCGCCGCTTCCAGGTCGGCAAGGATCGTCTCACGAGGCTTGAGCGGATAGTCCTGCCCACTCAGGCTGGCGAACCAGCGCCAGCCCGATCGCGCCAGCAGCATTCGAATGGTAACGAGGTGGATCTCCGCGATGGACCAGGGCCGCCGGCCATCCGGCGGCTTGGCAGCAGGTCGACGTTCGCCGGCCGCGAACGTGCCGGGCGATCGCATCGCGCACCGACAGCGGCGACTCTGCGATCCACATGGATGAGGAAGCGATCCGCCGGGTGATAGACGGCATCAGCCAGGCGCGCTGAACTGGCGCAGTTTGCGGTGCGCCATGATGAAGATGCGATTGATAACGCTATTGATGTCTACGCTTCGCTTACACCCCATAACCGCCTTCCCGCAGGTCGATCGCGAGTTCCACCTCCATATCGCGCGCAGCGTCAGCCAGTGGGGTTGTGAAGGCCTCGTAGATCTCAAGCAGGCGCACGCCGAAGCGCTGCATCGCAGCGATTACAGCCCGATGCCGGCCTTGTTGTCGAAGCGCACGTCGGGATCGGATGGTCATGCCGACGCAGACGCAGGGCTTGCCTCGCCCGGTAGCCGGGATTGGCCTGATGAAGCGCGGCTCCTCCAGGACCTGCCGGTCGAGCCGATCACGTAGACGTGGTAGTGGCGGCGTCGCGCCATAGTCCCGTTGATTCCAGCTTGAGCGTCGCCACCTCGCAGTTGGCCAGTTCCCTGCCGGTCAGATGGAAAGAAGAACGCGGTATGGGCGACACCGCGATGACTCCGCTCAGGACGCTCGAGCAGGAACGACCGGAATTCCGCCACGCGGGCGTCGACGGCCTCGAGCGGCTCGACGCAGATGCCGCGCCTGTCCGCTTCGCCCTCCGCGTGCCACCACACGTCATCGAGGTGCGCGGACGTCCATCGACGGAAATCTCCGCCGCGAGCAACGCCGGCGATCGTCCGACGTCGCAGCTGTTCTCGACGCACTCGCGCGCCAGGTGGGTCACCAGCATCGGGGCTTCGCCCGATGGTCGCCGAAGAGCCCGGAGCGCAGTCTGCAGCGCCCGGTCAGGGGCGACACGATCACGATCTCGACCCGCACGTCGGCGAGCATCGGACGCGCCAGTCGCACCTGCTCGTGCCCCGTCTCGCTCAGGGGGCGCGTCGAAGCGCAGCGATCGACCGGCGTCGCGCGCCATGCACGATTGAACGTGGATTCGCCGTATGATGCAGAGGATGGTTTTGGCGGACATCGCATCCTGGTCGGTTGATCGTCGATAGCCCATGGTACGCGAGCACACGCTTCGTCAGATGAGCCTGAGGTGTCGGCCGAAGGTATTTTATCAACGAAGTTCGGCAATCCTTCGTGAAATCGCGCGCCGATCACCTGTTGCCAGCGGGAACCGGCGACGATACCGGTCGGAGCCATTTTTCTACGATGAGGTCGGGCAATGAGCGATGAGCAGAAGATCGACGAGGTTCTCGAGCGCGTGGAACCGGGCCCGCCGGGCCGCCATGCGCAGGATTCCCTCCTCGGGCCGATGATTTACGCGGCGCCGGTCGTGGCGTCGTTCTCGGTAGCCGGCCTCGGTCGCGCGGCGTCTATGGCACGACCAATTTACCATGCCATCTTGACATTGGCACGGTTGGATCAATGATTCATCAGGTAGTTTCAATCGATATCAGTGACCCAAACAACATCAGTTATGTACCGTTCGGAACGATATCGCGGATTTGCAGACAAATATTTGTCAGCGCAACATTCGATCCTGCCTCGAGCAGAATTTTCTTTGCACTTGAGCGGTTCGGATTCGAATACGAGCCGTTGAAAATATTCTATCTCTATAGCGTGACGTTTCCGGATTTAACGACAATCACACCATTTTTGTTTAAGCAATACAGTTTATATAAATCTGAATCACTCAAGTCACCTATGATACCGAATGGCTTGTTCTACTACGCCATCAATAATGATCCGCTCGGGCTACGATTATTAAAGTCAATACAATAGACGACAGTGGAACCATTGTTGTAACCAGTATCAACACTGCCGAATCTTCAAAATTCGAGCAATGGTCTGCAGATCTTCATGACCATATCTATGCGACCATTCGTCCGGAGAATTCGTTCACTGTTTATCATGCAGGTATAGGTGACAATGCGACTGGGTCAATCAGCAGTGCCCATTACACCCCTCAGCCACCTGGACAAATACTGGTCTGTATTCGATTTGAATGGTGTTCAATGGGGCACTACGCAATACGATGCGGCTCGTCGCCGCCAAGTTATTCGCTCATATAAACTTGCAAAACACCAACAGCCGGACTTCCTGCATCGAGTCCGTTCACAGTGAATTGGTCGGCAACATGCCGACAAGCTTTGCAAATGACCTGATTGCGAATATGGCTCTGTTTGCACGTGCAGCGCAGGCGCCGACGCCAGAACCAGGTCGATCGTCCGATCCCCACGACGAACACCTGGGGCCTCGCCGGAATGGTCGCGATGATGGGCGCCGCCGCCGCGTTCATGCGTCGCCGCACTGCGCGGTCGCTGAGGGGTCAGAGACGGTTCAGCCTCGATGCCGTCGAGTGCCCGGCGCAGGTCCGCCAGGTGCCTTCGTAATTGCGCCAGCGTCCCGATGAGTGCCATACAGCGGCCAGACGGACCTGCCAGACGCTCGGCGTCCTGACGACCGACGTGGTCTCCTGTGGAAGGCAAGGCAAGCGTCGTCCCAGGCCAGGCCGTAATGGTCGATGGCGCGTTCGACGACCGGCCGCGGCGTCCGCACGAGCTCGTCGTAGTCGACATCGAGGGATCGCTTCGGCGCCGCCGGCCCGCTTCCAGTGCGACATCAGGCGCCGGTACTGGCGTGATACCAGTGCGCGATATCGAGAAGGTCGAGCGCATAGGAATTCGAGGGCGAGGTGGGTGAAGTGATCGCGATGCAGCGTGTCGACCGATCGCGCCGCGTGTGCACAGATGCGCGCCCGGGGAACAGTCGCAGTGATCAAGCCGATGTGAGGCGTTGTCCGGGCCGCTTTGTCGGTCACGATCGCGGCGCCCGGAAAGAGCTGCTCGAGCCCGACCAGACAACGCTCCCGCCAGGCCCGAAGCCGCGCTGCCTCGACCGGGCTGCGGCGCATGCGCGGCGATCGCATCCAGGCATTCAACTGCGAGCGCGGGCAGCAGATCGATCTCGCCGCCGCGCGTGACACGCGATGACTTGGGCGAAGATCTGCTCGATCAACGTCGAGCCGAGCGGAACATGCCGCAGACGAAGATCGATATGTCACCTTCGTCCCGGCAGCGGGACGGCGGTCGGCCCACGCCCGGGATAGGCGGCGATCAGGCGGTCGATCAGGCGCTCGGCGCCTGCGCTGGTCGTAGCGACCGGCGTACTGCTCCGCGCTCTGCCGGCTCGCCCCGGTTCGCGCCGCATAGGCCGCGAACGCGTCGTCGTACGCACTGCGCGCTGTCGAGCGCTTTGCCGAGCGCGAACCGAGATCGGCACGGGCACCTTCACGGGCCGCTGGGTCAGCGATCGCCCGCCGCAGGCGAGCCACCAGGAGGGTCGGCGGCGCTCGTCACGCGGCGCACGTTGGCCAGGCCGGCGAGTGCGAGCGGATTTTGGGGTCGATCGCGAGCGCCGCTTCGTAGGCCTGCACGGCCTGCTCGCGAGCGCCACGCTGCTCGTGGAGGGTGCCGAGATTGACGAGCGCCGGAAAGTAGCGCGCGGGTTTTGCGCAAAGTTGCCTGAAGCTCAGCCTCGCCCTCGTCCGGACGCTCGAGGTGCTGCGCTGGCACCGCGGCGCGCGATTGATGCACCTCCTGGTCCGGCGACACTGATCGAGGGCTTCGCCATACGAGCGCAATGCGGCTTCGAAGCGGCCCTTCGCCTGTTGCTGCAGGAAGCCCAGGCGTTAAAATTAACTGTCGGGCAGGTCGGGAAACGCGGCCAGCAGCTGCTCGTGGGCGGCGTGATCGCTTCGCCCACGGGGCCGGCACGCATGAGTTGGGTGACGCACGTGCGAACAGCGCCGTTTCCGTTTCTGTTTTCGGTGTCGTCACGTTGAGCTTTCGCGACGATTACGCACGTCTTGAGCCACGCTAGTCTTCGAAGCTCTGAATGAACGCGAGTCGGATGCGTTACCGCCATTGAATACGACCTTTCTTCGAGCAGGCGCTGGACGCGCTGCGGTAGCTCATCCTGCCAGTCGAAGCAGGCGGCAAGCTCCAAACGTGTGCATGCAACTATTGAGGCAACAATTCTGGCGAAGGGAAGAGTGACAGTCATTGTGACTAAGTCACCTTCTCTGATATTGCAATGAATCTCACCGCCATGGCACTGAACTATTTCACGCGCCAGGTACAGTCCATACCCACTTCAACTCTTACTCAGAGAACCCAAACACCGGTCGAAGCCAACGTATCGGATCAATCCGACCAGCTGTGCGGTTCTGAACAATGAGCCGAGCGACAGGCGACTTCTGCTTTCAACAACAACTCGAATGCGTCCACCGACGACTCCATACTGATCGTATTCTCTATTAGCACCGCCGGAACAATCGGGAACGATTTGATTCCCTGGACATTGCTCGGACAATTGATCCACATTTATTGACATCTCCTTCGCTAATGCTCGTTCTTGTATAGGCGCTTAAGTTTGAAACGAGGTCGAAAACACTCACTGTTGAGTCGATGGGTTGTGTGCAGCATCACGTCGATGTTCGAAAGTGTCTTCAAGTATGTCGAAGTTGTTGCGCATCAATTCGGCGGCGCCTTTGATGCTTAGCAAATTTTCGCGTTTCGCCTCGCTCGGCAATTTCTTCGGCATGTTGAATTGCGCTGTTATCTCAGCTTTGTAACTCAAGAAATGCTGAGGCAATACGCCCGAGGCTTAATTGCGTCGGCCCGAGTGGTCTCGACGGGATTGAGAAACTGCACAGCAGCGTCAAGCGATGCGCGAGTAAAAAGCGGATCTCTGGGTATCGCTTTGCTTGTCGCCGTTCGTCTTCTATGCGCTAAAGCGCGGAACGCGAATTACCCCAGTAATTGCATAATGGCGCCCTCGTAGAAATGAACGCCCGTGAAGCCGAAGGGGCAAAGGTAAAAGCCATCGCCCGCTTCTCTAGGTCTGCGTAGTGCTTTGCGCACTCGGCCCGCTTGAATGGCGGTGCGACAGAATGAGGCTTTATGTTCAGTTCCGTCGTGAACGTCAAGTGACCAAAGCTGGACCAATGGGAAGGAGTAGGAATCATTGGACTAGAAGAGCTAAGCGACAATGATTCTACAGATTTTCGCTGCAGCAGTCCCTGCCGTTTCTGCAATCAAAGAGCCAGAAGGTGGTGGGTTCGTGCTAGACAAGGACTTTATTAATGTTTTTGAAGGCGTTCTCGTTCAGTGGGTTCGCAATTTGAAGTTTTTCGAGCAACGCTTCGAATAGATGCTCTTTCTGGAAATGCTTGTGCAACTCTCGTTCGATGATGTTATGGAGTCGCCCAGTCCAAGATCCTTTGTAAACCCCCGTGACTGAGCGAAAAACCTGATTCGGCAGCCGAAAGGCTGCGCGACGTGTATGCGATCACGCGAGTTCGCGGAGATACGCGACGGATATGTTTGACAAGATCCAGGCCTGTCCTGCCTCAAACGCGCTCTCCGACGCCGTAGTAGTCGACGATGGCCATCGTAGACCTGCCCATCGTAGTTGCGGAGTTCGCTCCCCAGTCTTGTCGTGGTCCACAGAGAAGCCGACTTACGTAACTCCTTCGATTAGCAACGGTACTTCATCGTCACGATTGCTATGCGACCAGATTGAATCAGTTGTTCGCGGGTGATGGAGTCATTGAAGTCCTGCAGTTGTTTTCAGGAATTTTGAGAGGAGGATCCAATCCAGCATTTGTCCCCGATTTGACTTTTTCAATGCAAGGTTACCACTCCAGAAGCGAAGAGGCGGCATTGGCCGCCTCTCGATTGGGATAAAGGAGTATCTTAATCCCAGCTCAGCGCCCCCCCGTTTGATACTCAATCACCCGCGTCTCAAAGAAGTTCTTCTCCTTCTTGAGATCGATCATCTCCGCCATCCACGGGAACGGGTTGTCCGCCTTGTCGAACAAGGGGTCGACGCCCGATCTGCTGGCAGCGGCGGTTGGCGATGAAGCGCAGGTACTCCTTGAACATCGGCGCGTTCAAGCCCAGCACGCCGCGCGGCATCGTGTCCTCGGCGTAGCGCGTACTCGAGCTCGACGCCCTGCTTCATCAGCGCTGCGATCTCCTCGCGGAACTCGCGGCGTCCACAGGTGCGGGTTCTCCAGCTTGATCGTGTTGACCAGGTCGATGCCGAAATTGCAGTGCATCGACTCGTCGCGCAGGATGTACTGGTACTGCTCGCGAGCTGCCGGTCATCTTGTTCTGGCGGCCCATCGCCGAGGATCTGCACGAAGCCGACGTAGAAGAACAGCCCCTCCATGATGCAGGCGAAAGACGATCAGGCTCTTCAGGAGCTCCTGGTCGGCTTCCGGCGTGCCGGTCTTGAACATCGGGTCGGTCAGCGCGTCGATGAACGGGATCAGGAAGTCGTCCTTGTCGCTTGATCGACTGGATCTCGTGGTAGCGCGTTGAAGATCTCGGCTTCGTCGAGGCCCAGGCTCTCGACGATGTACTGGTAGGCGTGCGTGTGGATCGCCTCCTCGAACGCCTGGCGCAGCAGGTACTGGCGGCACTCGGGCGCGGTGATGTGGCGATAGGTGCCGAGCACGATGTTGTTGGCGGCGAGGCTGATCGGCGGTGACGAAGAAGCCGAGGTTGCGCTTGACGATCAGGCGCTCGTCGTCGGTCGAGCCCGTTCGGGTTCTTCCACAGCTCGATGTCGCGCTGCATGTTGATCTCTTGCGGCATCCAGTGGTTGGCGCAGCCGGCCGAGATACTTGTCCCACGCCCAGCGGTACTTGAACGGCACGAGCTGGTTGACGTCGGCCGAGCCGTTGATGACGCGCTTGTCCTCGAGCGCGCACGCGCGCGGTGCTGCCGATGCGGTGACCTGCTTGCTCGACGTCGGAAGTCCTGCACGGGCTCGCCGCGCGTGAGGATGCCGCCGGCGACTTGCGCGCGGATCGTCTGCAGCCGTGCGTGCGGGCGGTCGGCACGGTGGGCGAGGGCAGGTCGTCGTCGAAGGAGAGGGTTTGCATGTTCTTCGTTCTCCGGTGAGGAGGGGTGCTGTTGCCATCCCGGACTCCTCCGCCTCCCGGGTGAGGGGAGGCGGGCCGGGGCAGGCGAGCGGTCAGTGCATCGCCTTCAGTCGCTCGTACAGGAACTCCGGTGCGAAATCCTGTCCGTCGAGCCAGGCCAGCGTCGCCAGGCCGCGGTCCAGGTACACCTGCGAGAACCGGTCGCGATCGCGCAGCGGTGTCATCTCGTCCCGTGCAGCTCGTCGGAGAGATCGACGACGCCCTTGCGACCATCGTTGAACTCCAGATACACCTTGTAATCGCCAGATAGCGTGCGTTCGGTGACCTGACGTTGCACGTGTTCGTAGCGCGCCAAGGGGACTCCTTTCGCGAAGTTGACGAACGCGACCGCGCATCCGCCGGGCCGGGCGGACGCGACCGGAGCTGACCTTCGCGCTGGGCGCGGCTGAGCCGCCCGCGCGTCCGGTATTGCAGTCGGGTGCCTGCGGCGTATTCGCCGTCGGGCCCCATCGGCAAGGTCCTTGCGGCGCGCGTCGTCCATCGCGTTCGATCCTGTCCGGGTTCGCGCTCTTCTGGCTCCTCGGTTTGCTGCCTCTCGCGGATCCCTGCGGTGCCAGGTTCGCTGCGTCACTGTCCGCCGCCCTGCGGCGATGCGTTTACCGGTTTCACTGCGGTTCACATTCTCACCGATCTCCAGTCTGGGTCAGGCCAGCCACGATGTTCAGCCTTAGTCGCTGGCCACAGCGTCGCCCGTAGGCGCGACCCCAACAGCTCGATGCGTCGTACTGACATGCTCGCATGTTGGGTCGTCGACGTGCAGGCTTCGGCTCGCATCTCGGCGACCGGTTGCTTGTTCACGTGCGAGCTCGCCTTGATCGGCGTGGCGGCTGCGTGCGACGCGGCGATCGTGCCGCCGACGACGACACTGCGTTAGAGCTCGCCGCCCTTGCCGGTCGACTTCTCGGCCGACGTCGCCGCGAGCGTGCGCAGGTAGTACGTGGTCTTGAGTCCGCGCACCCACGCGAGCTTGTACGTCTCGTCGAGCTTCTTGCCCGACGCGCCGGCCATGTAGATGTTCAGGCTCTGCGCCTGGTCGATCCACTTCTGGCGGCGCGCGCCGGCTTCGACGATCCACTTGGTCGTCGACCTCGAACGCGGTCGCGTAGAGCTCGCGCATCTCGGCCGGCACGCGGTCGATCTTGGCGAGCGAGCCGTCGAAGTACTTGAGGTCGGCGACCATCACCTCGTCCCACAGGCCGATTGCCTTCAGATCCGCGACCAGCTGCTCGTTGACGACGGTGAACTCGCCCGACAGGTTCGACTTGACGTAGATGTTCTGGTACTCGGGCTCGATCGACGCGGCGCACGCCGATGATGTTGGAGATCGTCGCGGTCGGCGCGATCGCCACGCAGTTCGAGTTGCGCATCCCGTGCTCCTTGATGCGCGCGCGCAGCGTGCGTCCAGTCCATCGCCGACGACTCGTCGATCTCGACGTAGCCGCCGCGCTCGTCGCGCAAGCAGCTTCGAGCGAGTCCTGCGGCAGGATGCCGCGGTCCCACAGGCTGCCGCGCGTACGACGAGTAGCGGCCGCGCTCCTCGGCCAGCTCGGTCGACGCGCCAGTACGCGTAGTAGCAGACCGCTTCCATCGAGCGGTCGGCGAACTCGATCGCGGCGTCCTGCGACGCGTACGGCGTGCGCATCAGGTGCAGGCAATCCTGGAAGCCCATGATGCCCAGGCCCACCGGGCGGTGCTTGAGGTTCGAATTGCGCGCCTTGGCGACCGCGTAGTAGTTGATGTCGATCACGTTGTCGAGCATGCGCATCGCCGTCGTGATCGTGCTGCTTCAGCTTCGTCGTGGTCGAGCTCCCAGCCGCTGCGTCCGGTCTTCACTTCATGTGCGCGAGCATGTTCACCGAGCCCAGGTTGCACACGGCGATCTCGGTGTCGCTGGTGTTGAGCGTGATCTCGGTGCACAGGTTCGAGCTGTGCACGGTGCCGACGTGCTGACTGCGGCGAGCGCACGTTGCACGCATCCTTGAACGTGATCCACGGATGCCCGGTCTCGAACAGCATCGACAGCATCTTGCGCCACAGCTGCACGGCGGGGATCTTCTTGAAGAGCTTCAGCTCGCCGCGCGCGACCTTCTCCTCGTAGCGCTTGTACGCTTCCTCGAACGCGTGGCCCCACTTGTCGTGGAGGTCGGGCACGTCGGACGGCGAGAACAGCGTCCAGTCGCCGCCTTCCATCACGCGCTTCATGAACAGGTCCGGAATCCAGTTCGCCGTGTTCATGTCGTGCGTGCGGCGGCGGTCGTCGCCGGTGTTCTTGCGCAGCTCGAGGAACTCCTCGATGTCGAGGTGCCAGGTCTCGAGGTACGTGCACACCGCGCCCTTGCGCTTGCCGCCCTGGTTCACCGCGACCGCGGTGTCGTTGACGACCTTGAGGAACGGCACCACGCCCTGCGACTTGCCGTTGGTGCCCTTGATGTGCGAGCCCATCGCGCGCACGTTGGTCCAGTCGTTGCCCAGGCCGCCGGCGAACTTGGACAGCAGCGCGTTTTCCTTGATCGCCTCGTAGATGCCGTCGAGGTCGTCGGCGACCGTCGTCAGGTAGCACGACGACAGCTGCGAGCGATGCGTGCCCGAGTTGAAGAGCGTCGGCGTGTCGAGCTCATGAAGTCGAACGTCGACAGCACGTTGTAGAACTCGATCGCGCGCGCTTCGCGGCTCGACCTCGTTCAGCGCGAGGCCCATCGCCACGCGCATGAAGAAGCACTGCGGCAGCTCGAAGCGGCGGCCGCCGACGTACTGGTCGACGAGGAAGTAGCGGTCGTACAGCGTCTGCAGGCCGAGGTAGCCGAACTGCAGGTCGCGCTCGGGCTTCAAGCGCCGCGCCGAGCGTCTTCATGTCGTAACTGGAGCAGCGCTCTCGTTGAGCAGGCCGATCTTCACGCCGTGCTTCACGAAGCGCGGGAAGTACTCGGCGTACTTGCGCCGCCATGTCGGCCTGCGCGGCTTCCTCGCCGAGCGCCTCGAAGCGCAGCGCGTCGAGCAGCAGGCGCGCGGTGACGTACGAGTACGCCGGGTCCTTCTCGATCAGCGCGCGCGCGGCCAGCACCACGCCACTTGCGCACCTCCTCGACCGGCACGCCGTCGTAGAGGTCCTTGAGCGTCGCCTTGAGGATGCGCTCGCGGCTCGGCGTCGGGCAGGCCTGCGCACGACTTCGTTGACGAGCGCGGTGAGGCGCGCGAGATCGAGCTCGGCGCTTCGGCACGCCGTTGTCGATGACGTGGATCTCGACGCTCGTGCGTGCTTCGCGTGTCGCGTCGTCTTCGCGGCGCGCTCCTGCGAGCGCTTCTCGCGATACAGCACGTACGCGCGCGCGACCTCGTGCTCGCCGCCGCGCATCAGCGCGAGCTCGACCTGGTCCTGGATTTCCTCGATGTGGATCGCGCCGCCTTCGGGCTTGCGCTTCACCAGCGCGCGCGACGACCGCCTCGGTCAGCTTCGTGACCTGCTCGCGCACGCGCGCGCGACGCCGCGCCCTGGCCGCCGTTGACGGCGAGGAACGCCTTGGTCATCGCGATGCGTGATCTTCGACGGCTCGAAGCCGACCACGGCGCCGTTGCGCGCGGATCACCTTGTACTGCGACAGGCGAGGGATCGCGCTGCCGCTCGCGCACCGGACTGCCCGGCTCGCCCATCAGCTCGCGCTCGGGGCGGGTGCGGACTGTGCGGCCGGGGCGAGCTGAGCAGCTGGTCGGCATGGGCGTGTCTCCTGTGAAATCTTGTCGTTGTCGTGATCGGACGCGTGTGGCTTCGGCGATCCGGGGCACAGTTTCCCGCTAAACCCGCGCCCGGCGCGGGCTACCGGCCGGTCCCCATGCTCGCCCAGTGGGCCGCTGGCGCACGATTGCGCGCCGAGGTGCTGCCGGCGGTGCCGGGCGTCGGAATCCGCTTATGAATCCAGAATCTACTATATCTGGTGTTCAAGTGCAGGCTCAACACCAAGCATAGTGGGTCGGTCAGGTTGGCAAGCGCCAAATGATGAACACGATCCACTGCCGAAAAGCACAGGCGAAACAGCGTCCTGCAGGGAGCGGACCTATCCCCATACTTTCCCGGGCTTACGCACAGGGGCTGTCCACAAGTGGCTTTGTTCGTCCGACGTTGCGGTTTACGACAGTGGAAACCCTGCTGCAGCGCACCATTCAAAGGTCGCGGGCCTGGCCGAAAGGCGCCTGGCGCGGCGGCGCGGCGATTTTTGGCGAGGGGATTTGTGACGCTGGTTCAGGAGCCGCGATCAGGTCGAACCGAACTGGCCATTAGTCGCGGAGTTGCAGGTCGCGGGTCGTGGGTCGGGTCGCAGGTCGGCGCGGCGCTCCGACCTCGCGTCTGAGCTGCGGTAATGCGCGCACGGGCGGGGCCGGTGAGGGTCGATCGCCGCGTGGGCGTGGCGGCGACGAAGCGACGCGCGACGGGCGGGGCCGGTGAGGGTCGATCGCCGCGTGGGCGTGGCGGCGACGGACCGACGCGACAGGCGGGGCCGGCAGGTCGAGCGCCGCGTGGGCACGGCGGCACGTGAGGCGAAAACGCGTGCCTCTCGACAGGCGACAGCGCTCGCGAGGCAACCGCAGTGGCGCGAACGCCGTCGTCGACTACGCAGCGCGCCCGCCGCTCAACTCGGCGGCAGCCGAAACAGCCGCGTCCCCGCAATCGCGATCAGCGTGTCGTCAGCGTCGCCGGGCACCAGCGCGAGCCCGGTGAGCCGGCCGAACGCCGGCTCCCGGATCGCGCGGCTTGGCGGCCGACGACGAAAGCAGGGCAGGCGCGCCAGGCAACTCGGCAAGGCCACCGGCGACGCGCACGCCCGGATGGATGTGCCCGCACAGCGCGTAGCCGCTGCGGGGCAGGCAGGCGCGTGGCAGCCGAGTGGCGGCAACGGATGCGGCTCGGCGGCGACGCGGATGTCCCAGTCCGCGGGCGGGTCACCGGCGTGCGTGTCGTGGTTGCCGCGCACCAGCACGATGTCGAGTACCCGCCTGCGTGCCGCGCCACGCGCGGAACGCGCACGTAGAGCGCATCGGCACGTCCGCTCGCCGCGTGCAGGGAAGTCGCCAGAGCACGCACAGCGACGTCGCCCGGTGCGCGCAATCAGTGCCGACAGCCGCGCCAGGTCGTTCGCCGTCGCGCCACGCGGCAATGAATGCCGCCGGCGCGAAACGCTGCGCCCTTGCCGGGTGCACGTCCGCGACGAACAGCGTGCGCCCGCGGGGCCAGTACAGCGCCCGTTCGGCGTGCAATTCCACCGCTGCCCCACAATCATCGACAGCGCGCCGTCGAGCGACCGGCGTAACAGCAGGTGGAAAAAGATCGGCGGGGAGCGTCATCGTGGTGTCATCGGCCGTGCGCGACGTTGCGCCGGTCAGGTGCCGGTGCACACTTCACCCACATTCTAACAGGCGCGTTGCGCGACCTCGGCCATGCGTTTCTCCGCCAACCTCGTTCCTGTTCACCCGAAGTGCCGTTCCTCCGAGCGGTTCGCCGAGGCGGCGCACGCCGGCTTCCCGCGCGGTCGAGTTCGGCATTCGCGCCCCACGACTGCCAGGCGAGCGAGATCGCCGCGACGCGCGCAGGCCAGCGCAAGCTCGAGTGCGGTGCTGCTCAGCGCGCCACCGGGCGACTGCGCGGCGGGCGACCGCCGGCCTCGCGATCGCTGTCCCCGGCCGCGAGCGCAGAGTTCGCCGCGCAGCGTCGTCAACGGCGCTGCGCTATGCGCAGGACGCTCGACTGTCCCGCGCCTCCGCGTGGTGGCCCGGCGTCGCTGCCGCCCGACGCCAGCCGCCGAGGGCGCGCGCTGCGGCAGCCGGACGTACCTTCACGCGCAACCTGCGTCTACGCCTGCGAGGAGGCCGCGCCGCACGGGCGCGACGGATCCTGATCGAGCCGCTCAGACCCGCGCGACATGCCCGGGCTACCTGCTCGACGACGCAGGCCGACGCGCACGCGATCCGCGCAGAAGCTCGGCGCGGCGAACCTGCGCGGTGCCGAGATGGACCTGTATCGCGCACTGCAGCTCGTCGAAGGCGACCTCGCCGCCAGCATCCGCAAGCTGGCTGCCCCATGATCGGCCACGTCCAGATCGCCGGCGCGCCGGAGCCGCAACGAGCCCGATACCGGGCGAGACTCAACTACGCGCACTATCTCTCACGCCTGCTCGAGCGAGCTGAAGTACCCCGGCTGGGTCGGCTCGCGAGTACCGGCCGCCGCGCAGTGCGCACCACCGTGGCGGGCCTCCCGTGGATGTACTACAAGCTGATCGACCGGCAGCCGACGGCGGCCGCCGACGACTGGAAGGGCCGGGTCGCGAACGGCAAGCGTCTCCGGCGGGCTGGCAGCATCGGCGCCATGCACCTGCCCTGCGGGCATGGAGGCGTTCGCGGCGCGCACCCGCACGCGAGGCTGGAGCCGCGATCCCACGACCGCGCGCCTGGCGTCTGGCAGATCCCGCGATTCGTTGATCTTTGATCAGATACGGCAGAGTGTGGTCGCCGTGAACGACCTGCCTCCACGCTGCCTGACCCCCGCCCACCGTCAACGGCCGCCGCCGCCGACGACTCGCGGATCGTCGCCGTCCACCGCACGCTGGTCGACGGTCCCGTTCGGCAGTCCCGATCGTCATGGGCGTCCGGCGTCCGCGACGGGCGCCGTGCGCCTCATCGTCGAGATCGAGACCTGGCGGGCGGCGTCCGCGGCTGGGGCGAGACGAGTCGATGCTTCCTCGACGCGATTCCGCCGGTGCTCGACAAGATCGTGATTCCGCTGGCCCTTGGCAAGAGCGTCGACCAGGCTGAGAGCCTGTATCGCCACGTGCTAGGCGCCGGTCCACTACCACCACAAGCGCGCCGCGGTGATGGCGCTGTGCGCGCGTCGGAGATGGCGATGTGGGATGCGCTCGGCAAAAGTACGCCGGCCTGCCGCTGCACCGGCTGTTGAGGGCGGCGCCTACCGTGCGCCGCCGATCCACCTCGCGCTACCTGTTCATCGGCGGATCGCCGCCAAGGTGGGCAGACGTCACGCGCGGTTCGCCGTCGCGCGGCTTTAACGCTCGTTCAAGAAGCTCAAGATCCGGCGCGGATCTGCAGTCTCCGACGTCGCGCTCACGCGCGCGGTGCGCGAGGCCATCAGGCCCGACGCACCGCTGCGCGTCGGACGTCAGCGGTGCGTGGACGCCGGGCACGGCCCGGCGGCAGCGCCGACAAGCTGCAGCGAGTTCGACCTCACCTACGTCGAGCAGCCGCTCGAACACGACGACCTCGCCGGCCACGCCGCGTTGCGCCGCGGCGCAGCCGGGTGCCGATCGCGCTGGACGAATCGGCGGCACGCTGAACGACGTCGGGCAGCATCGCGCGGGCCACGGCGCCGCCGACGGTCATCTGGTCGATCCGCACGAGGCCGGCGGGCTGTGGGCGTGCCTCAGAGGCGCGCCGCCGTGGCCTGAATCCGTCGGCCTGCCCGTGACGCTCCACAGCGGCGGCGAGCTGGGCCTGTCGCAGGCGGCGTACCTGCATCCTGGCGGCGGCCGATTCCCAGCATGCCGCTGTCGAGCGCAACTACCGAACTCGACTATCTCGCCGACGACATCACCCGTCCGCTTATCGCGCAGCGCCGACTGGCTGCCTGCCGGTGCCGGCCACGGGCGGCGCCGGAGTTGGGCGTCGAGGTCGACCGCGCCCAGCTCGAGCGCTACCAGCGTCGGACGGCATGCCTCGCACAGGCGCGTATCTCGATCCCGCGCCGGCCCGGCTGGTTTCCCGACCAAGCTGCGGCCTACTGGTGCCATGTCGCAGGAGGAAGCACCATGGGCAATCCCAGCGTTGCGTCTGCGTTGGCGCTCGCGCGCGCGTCTGCTCCGGCGCCTGCGCCGCCGGCGCCAGCCGCGCAGGACTATCGCCGCAAGCCCGGTGAAGATCATCGTGCCCTATCCGGTGGGCGGCGCCTCCGACATCACGGCGCGGCTGATCGCCGATCAAGCCTGTCGAAGAAGTGGGGCGGCGGGGCGATCGTGGTCGAGAACAAGGCCGGCGCCAACGGCGTCATCGGCACCGGAGGCCATCGCCAGGCGTCGCCGCCCGACGGCTACACGCTGCAGGCTCATCGCGCGAGCTCGCACGTCGGCAATCCAGCACTCGTTACAAGGCCGTGCACGTTCGACACGGCTGAACGACCCTTGCAGCCCATCACCCAGACCGCCAACGTGCTGGCTGGGCCTGGTCGTGCATCCCGACGCTGGGCGTCAACAACGTGCAGGAGTTCGTCGCGTTGCTCAAGGCCAATCCGGGGCAAGATCGACTTTGCGCCACGACCGGACCCGGCGGCAATCCGCACCTGTTCGCCGAAGTCTTCATGCAGCTCTCCGGCACGCAGATGACGCAGATCCCGTACAAGGGCAGCTCGTCCGCGCATCGGACCTGCTGTCCGGCCAGGTGCCGGTGATGTTCGACGCGGTGGCGGCCGTCGCTGCCGCTACGTGCAGTGCCGGCCGGATCAAGCTGCGCGCCGTCACGCTGGCGCCAAGCGCGCGACGCTGCTGCCCGACGATGCCCACGCTGGCGGAGGCCGGCGTCAGGGTTACGGCATGACCTCGTGGGGCGGCCTCATCGCGCCGGCCAAGGTGCCCAAGCCGATCATCCAGAAGATCCACCGCGACGTCGTCGAGGTCCTGCGCGAGCCCGAGGTGCGCGACCGAGCTCACGCTCCGCTCGGCTTCGCGGACGTGGTGGCCGGCACGCCGGAGGGAATTCGACGCGCTTTGCTCCGGCATGAACGGTGCCGCCACCAGAAGCTCGGTGATCAGGTGACCGCCGGCGTTGTCCACCTGATGATGCCGGGCGTCGCGGCGCTGTCGGCGACGACTGAGCCACGCGCGTCGACGGCGGGGCGCCGGCATCCTGCCGCGGCTGAATTGCGTCCGGGACACACGGCTCAAGATCGACGACCGGCCGCACCAGTGCGCGGTCAGCCACATGCCGATCCGCGAGGCATTGCGCGAACTGGAAGGCGAAGGTGTGACTCGACGCTGCTGCCGCACCGCGGTGCGGTGGTTCGCGGCGGTGGCCCGGCGTCTTGTCCGCAACGTCTACGACTTGCGCGAGGCCATCGAAGGGATGCTGACCGGAGCGCTGCGCCGAGCAAGATCGACGGCGGAGGCGTGGCGCCTGGAAACGGCGGCGAAGGCCTACCGGCGCGGCGCCGTCGAAGCGGCGTGACAGCCGGCGCTGCTCGAGCGCAAGTCGCGCGCTGCACGAAACGATCAACGCGGTCGCCGACAATCCCGAGGCCGTGCGCGTGCTGGGGCAGGGCCGCCTGTTGATCGAGTCGCTGCGGCTGCGTTTCGGCTTCGGCACCGGCCGCGTCGACGCGATCGTGCCGCCGAGCACCGCGCGCGCTGGTGCGGGCGATCGCCCAGCCCCACCACGTAAGCGTCTTGAAGGCCGGCACGCTCGCCCGCCAGCACTGCATCCGCGCGCGCGTGACGACCTTTGCTCGCGCGGCTCGCGCCATGATCCTCGCCTCAACGCTAGCGCCTGGCGCGACGTCCGCGCAGCGGACGGCCGCGTCCGCTGCGTCAGCGTGCAGCAGTCGGCGCCGATGACGTAGACGCGCAGGCCGTGGTGCTCGAGAATCTCGCGGTAGTCGCGCTTGACCGCTGCGCTGCGCGCCGGGCGCGCGACGCGGCCGGTCGCCCGCGTCAGGCCGGCGACTGCTTGTCGCCGTCGACCGGCAGCGCGCGCCCCGAGATGTTGCGGCCGGAGCTGGCGAGGGCGAGGAACACGATTGCATTCGCAGCTATCGCCGTCCGCGTCGATCAACGTGCCGGGATCGTGGCGTGATCGATTGCGTCGCGAGCGATTCGTCGCGAATCTTCTCGACCGACTGCCCGCGGACCTCGGCCTTGGCGGCGAACACGGCATCGATGCGCGGCCCGGCCACCGACCCCGGGCAATATCGCGTTGACGCGAATGCCGAACGGGCCGAGTTCCATCGACAGCGACTTGGTGAGGCCGACCACGCCCCATTTCGACGCGGCGTACGGCGTGCGCTGCGGAAAGCCGAGACTCGGCCTGCGGCGGACGGCAAAGATTGGCCATGCTGGCGTTGGCGCTTTTCTTCAGCAGCGGAATCGCGGCTGCGCGCACGAGGAACTGGCCGGTCAGGTTGACGGCGAGCGTGCGTTCCCAGTCGGCCAGCGCCACGTCCTCGCACGCGGCGGTCGGGCCCGCGATGCCGGCGTTGTTCACCAGCGCGTCGAGGCCGCCCAGCTGCTGCGGCCACGTTGCCGAACAACCGCGTGACCGCCGCGGGGTCGGCGACGTCGCAGACTTCCTGCGTGAGCCCCGGATCGCTGGCCGCCACCGCTTTCCAGCGCCGCCAGGTGTCAGTGACGTCGTGCAGATGTGGACGCGCGCGCCTTCGCGGGCGAACGCGCGCGCCGTCGCCAGTCCTGATGCCGGAAGCGCCTGCCGTCACCAGGCACGCGCGCGTCACGCAACTTGAGTGGTCCGTATCGATCGGGCTCCTAGTGGCCCGTAACGACTGAACCGGGAGTGCCTTTCGACACGCGCCGATTGCTGCGCCATTTGCCTGAAAGGCGGGATCGCGTGCCCTGCCCAGGAATTCGCGGCCAGTCTCCAGTTGGCACATCGACGCGAATCGGAACGTCAGGCCGGGCACATCCCGGCCTTTCAGAGTTCCGACAACGCAGCAATCGGCGCGTATTCCATGTCAGGCACTCCCGATTCAGTCGTTACGCAGGCCACTAGGGTCCGGGAAGGGTGTCGAGCGACAGGATGTAGGCCGCCGCGTGCTCGATGTCGCCGACCAGCGCGCGCCGCGCCGCGGGAGGGCCTCGTCGCGCCGCTCGAAAGCGCCGCCACCAGTTTCGCGTGGTGCGCATGCGCCGCGAGCGCGTGCGAGCCGCTTTGCGGCCCGGCGCGCAGGTCGGGATTGAGCACCGGGCCGACCTCAGGCAAGCCACAGGCCTTCGATCCCAGCGTGAACAGCGCGTCGGCATCCGCGCCGCCGCGTAGACGGCGAAGTGCAGGCGCTGGTTGGCGCGGGATCGCAACGGCAAGGTCGGGCCGCAGGCGGCGGGCGGCGTCGCTGAACCGGGCGTGCTGCGCGCCGATCGCCTCGAAGTTCGCGTGGCGTCGCCCGGCTCGCCGCGTGTCCCGCGGAACCCATGCCTTCCGAGCGAAACGCGGATGGTGCGCAACTCGGCGAGAAGCGCGAGCGGGTCATCAGCGGCACCCAGTGCGCCGCTTTGCGGCTGGACCTCGAAAGCGCGCCGTCGCGCGACCAGCCGCTCGATCGCCGCGCCGGATCGGCATCGGGCTCATCGAGGAAACGCTCGGCCAGCTCGCGCGTCGACAGCCGGTCGCCCGGCGCCACCTGGCCCGCGCGATCCGCAAGCAGGTCGCGCAGCTTCGCGCGTAGGCACGGTCGGCCAGCGTCCGGCGTGAGGACGCGGGGGAAGCGCGGCGAGCGGCGGGGCGGCAGAGGCGCATGGGCGGCGGGGGCGCGAGCCGGCCGGGACCGGGGCGCGCGAGCTGGATGCGCGCTGGACAAGCGCGCAACTCGTCCATTATAACTGCGATCGCAGTTGCGCCAAGCGATCCGTAGCCTCGCATTCAGCCGGCGGCCACCCACGCCCGTTCGAGCGGAGGCCTTACGAGGGAGGAGCCATGAACGATACGACCAGCCGCGGACGCCGCGGCCTGGCTCGATTGCCGGCGCCGTGGCGGCGACGGCGTTGGGCATCGCCGCTGGGTTTTCCCGCCATCAGCCGCGGCCAGGCCGACGCGATCCGCATCGGGCACCTGACGCCGCGCACCGGCTTTCTCGGGCCGCTCGGCGAATACGCGGTGATGGGCGTCAATCTCGCGGTCGACGAGATCAACGCCTCCGGCGGCGTCATGGGCCGCAAGATCGACCTGATCGCCGAGGACAGCGTCAACCCGCAGACGGCGTCGACCAAGGCCGAGCGGCTGATCGAGCGCGACAAGGTCGTCGCGATCATCGGCGAGATCAGCTCGGCGTCGGGCCTCGCGATCGCGCAGGTCGCGCAGCGCAACAAGATCCTGTTCTTCAACACCGGCTGCAACTCGGACGAGCTGCGCGGCAAGGCGTGCAACCGCTACATGTTCCACACCGAGGCCGCGAACACGATGTACGTCTACGCGGCCGGGCAGGCGCTGCTGCGCGACGGCATGGTCAAGGGCAAGAAGTGGTACAGCCTGACCGCCGACTACGCGTTCGGCCACGACCTGCTGAAGGCGGCCAAGCGCTTCATGGCAGGCCAACGGCGGCGAGTTCGTCGGCCGACGAGCTGGTGCCGACCGACGCCGCCGACTTCTCGGCCTACCTGCTCAAGATCCGCAACGCGAAGCCGGACCTCGTCGTGTCGAACCTGGCCGGCGCGCAGATCACGAATTTCATGAAGCAGTACATGGAATTCGGGCTGCCGTATCCCGGTCGCCGGATTCGGCTTCGACACCGCGGTCGCGTGGGGCGCGGGCAAGGGCAACGTGACCGGCATCTGGCCGCTGGTCTGGGACTCGCAGGTCAAGATCGGCCTCGTCGCAGAAGTTCACCGACGCGTTCACGAAGAAGTACGGCAAGCCGCCGGAGAACCAGGCGTGGGGCGACTACATGTCGACCAAGCACGTCGCGCAGGCGATGAACGAGATCAAGACGCACCGATTCGACGAAGGTCGTCGAGCACCTGGAGAAGGGCGCGAAGTTCGACGTCATGAAGACGCGCGAAGGCTACTACCGCAACTGGGACCACCAGCTGATGCAGGAGATGTACACGATCACGCTTCAAGCCGGCCGCCGAGGTCAAGGACCAGTGGGATCTCTTCACGCATGTCGGCGCCGGTGCCGGCCGCCGAACCAGAGCCTCGAAGTGATCGCGCCGACGCGCGAGGACAACAACTGCACGATGCCCGCCTGATCCGATCTCTGCTGTGCCCTCACCCTATCCCTCTCCTCGCGGCGGAGCGGAATCCCTTGACCAGCGGGAGACGACCGGCCAGGATCGGGCGATCGACGCTCCCTCTCCCGCTAGGCGGGAGAGGCTTGGGGTGAGTGCAGCCGCGCGCTCCATGGTCCTGATCCAGATCTTCGAGCAGGTCTTGAACGGCCTGCTGGTCGGCGCGTATTACCTGCTGATCGCGCTCGGCCTCACGCTCATCTTTTCGCTGGGCGGCCTGGTCAACCTCGCGCACGGCGCGTTCTACGCGCTCGGCGCGTATTTCGCCGTCAAGCTCGTCGACAGCACTGGGCTTCGGCGGCGTGCTCGTGGCCTCGCCGGTGCTGGTCGCGCTGATCGGCCTCGTCGTCGAGCGCTTCCTGTTCCGGCGCTTCTATCGCGAGGATCCTGCGCTCGGCCTGCTGATGACGTTCGGACTCGCGATGGTCGCCGAGCAGGCGCTGCGGCTGATCTTCGGCGCGTCGCCGCTGCCGTTCTCGATCCCGCAGGCGCTGAAGGGCCAGTTGCTGGTCGGCGATTTCATCTACTCGAAATACCGGCTGGTGATGCTCGCGATCGCCGCGGCCGCGGTGGCCAGCGCTGTGGTTGCTGCTGCAGCGCACGCCGTTCGGGCGCGTGGTGCGCGCGGGCGTGCAGAACCCTGACATGGTGGCGGCGCTCGGCATTTCGCTGCAACCGTACATGAGCGCCGTGGTCGCGATCCAGCGTCGCGCTGGCAGCGCTCGCGGGCGTGCTGCTGGCGCCGATCACCGGCGTGCATCCGGCGATGGGCGCCGAAATCCTGACCGCGGCGTTCGTCGTCGTGGTGATCGGCGGCCTGGGCTCGTTCTGGGGCGTCGTGTGGGCGGCGCTGATCGTCGGCGTCGTGCGCGGCCTCACCGTGTACTTCTATCCCGCCGCGGCGGAAGCCTCGATGTACCTGCTGATGGTGCTCGTGCTGCTGGTCCGGCCGCGCGGGCTCTTCGGCGAGCGCATCCAGCGCTTCGAATGAATGCGGCTGTTCCGCTCCCGGTCAGTGATTGCGGCGCTGCGATGGTCGTGCTGCCGTTCGCGCTGCTGGCCGGCGGTCTCACGCTCACCAGCGCGACCGACGTCGTGATCTTCGCCGTCGCGTGCATGGCGCTCAACATCCTGGTCGGCCACACGGGGCTCGTGTCGTTCGGGCACGGCGCGTGGTTCGGCGTGGGCGCGTACGCCGCCGCGCTGCACGCAGAGTACTGGTTTCCCGGCTCCGTGCTGTGGCCGGTGTTGGTCGTCGCTGGCGTTCCTTATGATCGCGGCCGTGCCCATCGGGTTCATCGTGCTGCGCCGGCGCGGCGTCTACTTTTCGCTGCTGACACTCGCGCTGTCGGCGCTGACCTACGCGATCGCGTTTCGCTGGACGGCGTTCACCGGCGGCGAAAGCGGACTTGGCGGCGTGACGCGCGCGACGCTGGTTCGGCGTCGACCTCGAGAATGCCGTGGATCTACTACGCGCTGGTGGCGGCGTTCGGCCTGGGCGTCGTGTACGCGCTCGAGCGCTTTCATCGCTCGGCGATCGGCACCGTGCTGGTGGCCATTCGCGAAAACGAGCAGCGCGCGCAGTTCATCGGTTATGCGACCAACCGCTACAAGCAGATCGCCTACGTGGTCTCGGCGGCGCTGACCGGATGCGCCGGCGTGCTGTTCGCGTTCCATCATCGGTTCGCGTCGGCCGACCCGACGTCGATAGCGTTTTCCGGGTGCGCTGCTCGCGATGGTCATCATCGGCGGCATGCGCAGCCTGCTCGGCCCGGCGCTGGGCGCGTTGTTCTACATCCTGTTCCAGGAATACCTGTCGATCTGGACGCCGAACTGGCTGCTGTATTTCGGACTGCTGTTCGTCGGCTTCATCGTCTTCTCGCCGAGCGGACTGGTCGGCGTCTGGCGCCGGCTGACCGAGCCCTTCAAGCCCAAGGTGGTCGAGGCGGCGGCAATGGCGCGCGCTCGATCGAGCAGGGCGTGCCGCTGCCCGAATTCCTGAGCACGCAGCCGCATGCCGGCGACGGCGTGGTGCTGGAGGCGCGCGACCTCGCGAAGGCGTTCGGCGGCATCAAGGCGGTGACCGATGCGTCGCTCGCCGTTCGCGATCGTTCGCTGCACGCGCTGATCGGACCCAACGGCGCCGGCAAGACGACCGTCTTCAACCTCATCACCGGCATGTTCGCGCCCGATCACGGTTCGGTCGTGCTCGCCGGCCAGTCGATCGCGGGACTGCCGCCATACCGGATTGCCGCGGCAGGACTCGGCCGTTCGTTCCAGATCACCAACCTGTTTCCGCGCGTGTCGATCGCCGAGAATCTGCGCCTCGCGGTGCAGGCGCGCGATGCGTCGCATTTCGACGGCTGGGCCGACGCGCAGCGCAACGAGCGCGTGACCGGCGCGCACGGCGGAGCTGATCCGCTACCTCGGCCTGTCGGGCATCGAACACGCCGAAGCGGGATCGCTGTCGTACGGCGGCCAGCGGCTGCTCGACATGGGCCTGGCGCTCGCCGGCGCGCCGCGCGTGCTGCTGCTCGACGAGCCGCTGGCCGGCCTCGCCGCGGCGGAGCGCGAGCGCGTCGGCGACCTGATCAAGCGCATCTCGGCCGACCTGCCGGTGCTGCTGGTCGAGCACGACATCGACCGCGTGTTCGCGCTGGCCGATCGGGTGACGGTGATGAACGAAGGCAAGGTGCTGGTCGACGGCACCGCGGACGACGCGCGCGAAAGCCAGGCGGTGCGCGAGGTCTACATCGGCTCGGGCACCGCGGCGCTGGCCGCGAGGCCGCGCGGTCAGGCCGAGCGTGCAGAGCGCCCCGCTCATCCTCGACCTCGAGCGGGTCGATGCGTTCTACGGCAAGAGTCACATCGTGATGGAAGCGTCGCTCAAGGTGCACGAGCACGAGATCGTGGCGCTGCTCGGGCGCAACGGCGCGGGCAAGTCGACGCTGCTGAAGACGATCGTCGGGATCGTCACCGGCGCAAGGCGGCCGCATCCTGCTCGCGGGCGACGATCTCGCGCGGCGTTCCGCCGCGGCCAATGCGCGCAGCGGCATCGGCTATGTGCCGCAGGGTCGCGGTCTCTTTGCCGGGATGAGCGTGCGTCATAATCTCGAGCTCGGCCGGCTCAAGCGGCGCAAAGGCGAAGGTGTTGCGTGGTCGGACGCAAGGATCCTCGAGTTCTTTCCGCGCTTGCGCGCGCGCATCGATACGCCGGCGGATTTTCTGTCCGGAGGCGAACAGCAGATGGTCGCGGTCGCGCGCGCCTTGTCCGGGCACGTGCGCGTGCTGCTGCTCGACGAGCCGTTCGAAGGCCTGGCGCCCGCGGTGGTCGAGAGAACTGTTCGAGGCCTTCGACCGCTTGCGGCAGGAGTTGTCCATCGTGATCGTCGAGCACAATCTCGACCTGGTCCTCGCGCTGGCGGACCAGGCGTACGTGCTCGAGCGCGGCAGCGTCGTCCATCATGGACCGGCGGCGGCGCTGCGCGACGATCTCCAATTGCGCCGGCGCGTCCTCTGGATGTGAACGCATGGAACGCATTGCAGCGATTATCGGCGCCGGGCTGATCGGCCGCGCGTGGGCGATGGTGTTTGCGCGCGCGGGCTGGCGCGTGCAACTGTACGACAGCGCGCCCACGCAGCTCGACATGGCGCGCGAGCACATCCTGACGAGCCTGGCCGAACAGGAGGTAGCCGGTCTCATCGACGACGGCGAGCGCGCCGCCGCGCGCGTGTTCATGTACGAGCGAATCGAAGACGCCATGGCGGGCGCCGACGTGGGTGCAGGAGAATCTGCCCGAGAACGTGGAGATCAAGCGCGACGTATTCCAGACGCTGGACGCGCATGCGCCGGAAACTGCAGTGCTGGCGAGCTCGACCTCCGCGATTCCCGCATCGCAGTTCACCGAAGGTCTCGCGGGACGCGCCCGCTGCCTGGTCGCGCATCCGGTCAATCCGCCGCATCTGGTTCCCGTCGTCGAGCTGTGCGGCGCGGCGTGGACCAGTTACAGCCACCATCGAGCGCGCGCGAACGGTGATGGACAGAGGTGGGACAGGTACCCGATCATCGTGCGGCGCGAGCTCGACGGGTTCATCCTGAATCGGCTGCAGGGCGCGCTGCTCTCCGAGGCGATGCGCCTGGTGGGCGAAGGCTACGTGACGCCGGAGGACCTGGACAAGACGGTCGCGCACGGGCTGGGCCTGCGCTGGTCGTTCATGGGGCCGTTCGCGACCATCGAGCTGAACGCGCCGGGCGGCGTGGCCGACTACTGCGCGCGCTACGGCGGCTTCTATCGCCGGCTCGCCGCCGACCCGCCCGCGCCCGAGGTCTGGGACGCCGAACACGCGGCGCGCGTCGTTGCGATGCTGGGAGAACCGCTGGCGCCGGCCGAACGCGAGCGCAAGATGGAGCCTGCGCGACCGGCGCCTGCTGGCGCTGGCGCGGCACAAGCGCGAGCAATCCGACACGGATTGAGCCGTCGAATCCTGCGGACAGTTTCTGTAATTGAACTGCCCGCTCGTCGCGCGGACGTTGTCTACCGGCGCCGCATCCAGCGGTCGACGCTCCACGAGCCGCCTCCCGCGGCCGGCCATGAAGAGGAACAAGAAGGAGTACAGCGCGGCCAACTCTCCGCGGTTGACATACGGCCAGAACCCTGGGGTGCGTGGGCAATGAAATACGCAAACGCCATTTCGCCCGAGAGCAGGAATGCAACCGGCCGCGTGAACAATCCTATGAGCAGCAGAAAGCCGCCCACGAGCTCCATCAGGCCCGCGACGCCGCTGCGAGCGACCAGAGCGTCAGTGGCGAGGCGCGCGGTACCGGAAACCCGAGCCACTTCACCGTTCCGTGCATCATGAACAGCAATCCGGAGACGATACGCAGGACGCTGAGTAGCCGAGGGGTCCAACTCTGTAAGCAGGGAGTTCATAGCGCGCTGTCGAGGCTCCAATGGTCGGGTTGAAGTCCGGAGGATGGATCGATGGGGTGCCAGGCGGTGTTTGCCCGCACCAACATCGAATTTTACAGCCTGGCCGGGGGACCTTCGGCTAGCGAACCATTGTTGACATCGCCCGGATAGTTTGTGTAAAAGCATGTGTAAGGAGTAACACATGGCAACCAATCTGGCCCCTTGATCCTGTACTGATCGAGCGCGCCGTCAAAGTGAGCGGCGAAAAGACCAAGAAGGCGGCAGTCACCCGTGCGCTGGAAGAATTCATCGCCCGCCGCGGCCAGAGAAGGCTCGTCAGAGTTGATGGGCAAGCTCGAATGGGATGAAACGTTCCAAATACAAGGCCGAGCGCTCCCGCCGGTGAGCCTGTTCGTCGACACCAGCGTGTGGTCGCTCGCCTTCCGGCGCGACCGAACTTCATCGGCTCCGGAGGTACGGGCGCTGCGCAATGCCCTCGAAGGTGGCGATACTGTCCTGACTACGGGGTTGATTTTGCAGGAACTCCTGCAAGGATTTACCGGACCGCGCGCGCGCAAAGACATCATCGACCGGTTCGCGGCACTGCCGCTTCTGCCTCCGGACCGGCAGGATCACATCGATGCCGCGGAACTGCGAAATCGATGTCGTCGGGCCGGTCTGCAAATTGGCACGATCGATGCTGTTCTTGCACAGCTCTGCATTCGCCACGCGCTCACCCTGCTGACGACCGACAGTGATTTCACACTAGCCGCCGCGCATTGTCCGCTGCGGGTATGGGGCGGACACGCTAACGTCAGCCGACGAGCGTGCGCGAGGACATCTAAACGAGGAGACACGACCATGGCCGAAGCCCGCAAAGTCATCATCACCTGCGCGATCACCGGTTCGATCCACACGCCGTCGATGTCGCCGCACCTGCCGGTCACGCCGCGCGAGATCGCCGACGCGGCGCGTCGCCGCGGCCGAAGCGGGCGCGGCGATCGTGCACCTGCATGCGCGCGATCCCGTCGACGGCCATCCGACGCAGGACCCGAAGTACTTCCGCGAATTCGCGCCTGACATCAAGCGCCGCTCCAACGTCGTGCATCAACTTCACGACCGGCGGCGCCGCGACGATGACGATCGAGGAACGCCTGCAGCCGGCGTTGCAGCTGAAGCCCGAGGTTGCCTCGCTCAACATGGGCTCGATGAACTTCGGGCTCTACCCGATGCTCAAGCGCTTCAAGGAGTTCAAGTACGGCTGGGAGCGCGAGTATCTGGCAAGCTCGGACTCGCGGATCTTCCGCAACACGTTCAAGGATATCGAGTACATCCTGACCTCGTGCGCGGACAACGGCACCCGCTTCGAGATCGAGTGCTACGACATCGGGCACCTGTATACGGCGCACCACTTCTTCGAGCGCGGCATCGTCAAGCCGCCGCTCTTCATCCAGAGCGTGTTCGGAATCCTCGGCGGCATCGGCCCGCATCCGGACGACGTCGATGCACATGAAGCGCACCGCCGATCGCCTGTTCGGCGACCAGTACCGGTGGAGCGTGCTCGGCGCCGGCCGCAACCAGCTGCCGATCGGCGCAATGTCCGCAGCGATGGGCGGCAACGTGCGGGTCGGGCTGGAGGACAGCCTGTGGCTCGGTCCGGGCAAGCTCGCCGAATCCAACGCCGCGCAGGTCCGCGCCGTGCGGCAGATCATCGAAGGGTTGGGCCTCGCGATCGCCACACCCGGACGACGCGCGGAAGATCCTCGCGCTCAAGGGCGCGACGAACGTCGCGTTCTGAGGGTTGCGCGCATGGGACGGAGCGTCGGTCAGGTCAGTGATCGACGCCATCAGGGTCGTGACAGCGAGGGCCGAGGCCGAGCCGATCGTCAAATCACGCCCAGTTGCTTGAGGCGTCAAGCGGGGCGCTTCTTCGTGGGGTCGGCAGCTGTCGCGTCCAACGGTAGGGGAATCTTTCGATCCACTCTACGAACGCATCCGCCATTTCAGCGCGGACTTCCGCATCCTTGCGTCCCGTGCGGGTAGGGACGTGAAACGAATGATCGGCATCCTCGAACGGCCTGAGCGTGGCGTGCGCACCCAGTTTTCCTGCGAGCGATTTCATTGGCCGCAAATCCAAGCGAACTCGTCCCGCGTTCCCTGCAGGAACAGCATCGGGATCTGCACAGTGGGGAGATGCTCTGCGCATGACACGGAAGGCTCCCCGCCGGATGCAGCGGAAAGCCCAGGAAAACCAGGCCCCGGACGCCGGGCAACGGCGCTGTATGCCTTGCGCTTTGCGAAGTCATGCGGCCACCATAGGACTTGCCGCCTGCGAACAGGGCAAGATCGGGTAGCAGGCGCGATGCCGCCGCGACTGCGGCGCGGACGGCGGCGTGGGCAAGTTGCGGCGCGTCCGGACGCTTGGAGCCGCGTTCCATGTAGACGAACTGATAGCGCAGCGTGGCGATGCCGCGACTGGCGAGATCGTTCGCAAAGTTCGCCATGAACGAATGCGCCGATGCCCGCACCGGCGCCGTGCGCCATGACGTAGCAGGCGCACGCCGCCGGTGGTACCTGCAGCAACCCCGAGACGCGCTGGGTGTCGTCGACGGCGAACACGACCGGTTGCGGATTCGTGCTCATGGCTGGTTGGGGCGATGCACTGACTTTGAGATTGGACATGGAGAGCGATGCGCCAGGAAGAAAAATGACGATGAAAAAAGAGGATGAAAAATGCCGTCCGGCTCAAGCGGACGGTCAGGCGTCAGCACGAGTTGCGTTTGTGTAACGATGGCGCATAGCTTCCCTTCCGCCGACTTGACCGCGGTTTGCCGCACCATCGTCGTTCTTCCCCGGTGAAGCGCCACGCATTCTCCGGCGAACCGAGAGCATTGAAGTTCCCTGGACGCGCTAATGTGTCACAAGACATTCGGCGGGCCGCGCCGGCATCGCCAAGTTTGAAATTACTGTATGTGCGATCGGAGTGTTTTACACTTTACAGCGAGCGACGACCGTTGCCAAACGGAGGGGAGCGCGTCCGGTCACGCTACGATGACTCGAAGGTCATGAGAGCTTACGTGCGTACTCCGGCGCGGTCGCCTCATGCATGAAGTAGACGTGGATCTGCGCGCCACGACGTGGCTTCGAGCCTTCGCGCCCACTGCTTCGCAGATCGTCATCCGAGTACGTTCTCGAGGCGCAGCCGCACATAGCCCCAGGGCGCGGTCTCCACCAGGGGCGGCGGCGCGTTGTCCTCGCGCTCGGACAGGCACAGCGCCGCGCCCGCGCGCCTTCGAGCGCGTCGTAGACGTCGTCGGCGAACCAGGTGTCGTTGCGGAATTCGAACGCGGCGCCGTGGTCCGCCGGGAGCAGGTTCGAGGAACGCCGCGAGGCGCGGCAGGTCCTTCTTCAGGTTCGGCGGCAGCTGGAACAGCACGGGCCCGCGCTTCGCGCCGAGCGCCGCCAGGTTCTGGTAGAGATAGTCCAGCGGCTCGGCCGCCGTCTCGGCCTTGATCCGCGCGATATGCGTGATCCGGCGCGACGCCTTGATCGCGAACCGGAAACCTTCGGGCGTCGTGCCGGCCCAGTTCTCGAGCACCGTCGGTCTTGGGCATCCGGTAGAACGTGTTGTTGATCTCGACCGTCGGCAGGCGCTCGGCATACCAGGCGAGCATCTCCTCCGGCCTTGATCTTCTCCGGATAGAAAGTTGCCCTTCCACTCCTTGAACGAATAGCCGCTCGCACCCGCCAGGAGCCTCGAAGTTGCCATGTATTCGGTCCTCTAGCTCGATCCGCAATTCCGCCATCATCAATCTCCGCACTTGACCTCGACCTCCGCACGGGAGGGCTTGAGGGTGGATGCGGGATCGCGTCACTCACTCGATGAATCTCTCTAGAATTCCGCATGGCGAAAAGCAGCCTAACCGAATATTCGGCCAAGCGGACCTTCGCGGCCACGCCCGAGCCGCCGCCGGCCGTACCCGGCTGCCGGCAGCGGGCCGCTGCTGTTCGTCGTCCAGCAGCATTCCGCCACGCGACTGCACTACGACTTCCGGCTCGAATGCGACGGCGTCCTCAAGTCCTGGGCTGTGCCCAGGGTCCGGCGCTCGATCCCAACGAAAAGCGCCTCGCCGTGCACGTCGAGGACCATCCGTACGACTATGCCGTCGTTCGAAGGCGTGATTCCACCCGGCCAATACGGCGCCGGCGAAGTGATCGTCTGGGACTGCGGCGTCTATTCGCCGGACGAGGGCGGCGCGACCTGGTTCCACGATCGCGCGCAGGCCGAGCGCGAGAGTCCGGGAGGGCCTGGAGAAGGGCAAACTGAGCATCCTGCTGCGCGGCGAAAAGCTGAAGGGCTCCTTCGCGCTGGTGCGGACCAAGGAAGACGAAGCAGTGGCTTCTCATCAAGCACAAGGACCGCTTCGCGGTGCCCGTCGATGTCACCGCGCAGAACCGCTCGGTGCTCTCCGGCAAGACGGTCGGGGAGCTCAAGTTCGTTCCCGTGGATCGCATTCCCGCCGCGCAGCTCGTCCCCGACGGGCAAGGTCGAGGCGATGCCCGCCAAGCTCGCGCCGATGCTCGCCGAGATCGGGCGACGCCGCCCTTCAATCGCGCGGACTGGATGTGGGAGCCCAAGCTCGACGGCTATCGGGTGCTCGCGTTCCTCGACGAGGCCGGGGTCAGGCTGCGTTCGCGGCGAGGGCCTCGAGCTGTCGGCAAGTTTCCAGGGCTCTGTCGCCGAGCTCGGCCAAGCAGGCCGCGGGCGCATGATCCTCGATGGCGAGCTCGTGGCGTTCGACGCGAGCGGCAAGCCGTCCTTCGCGCGCGCTGCAGGATCGCGCGCCAGCTGAAGACCGAGCGCGAGATCGCGGCGGCCGATCGCAGACACGCCCGTGGTCTTCGTCGCTGCTTCGATCTGCTGCATTTCGCGGGAATCGATCTGCGCAGCGTCGCCCTACAGCGATCGGCGGCGCTATCTCGCGCAGTGCCTGCTGCCGTCGCCGCTCGTCCAGCTCGTGCACGCGGCGGACGACGGCATCGCGTTGCACGCCGCGGCGCTCGCCAGCGGCTTCGAGGGCGTGGTCGGCAAGCGCAAGGACAAAGCCGCTACGAGGCCGGCCGCCGCTCGCCGTCGTGGCTGAAGGTCAAGCCGACGCAGAGCGCCGGATTTCGTCGTCGGCGGCTACACGAAGGGAAGGGCTGCGCGCGCGCCGCTCGGCGCCATCCTCGTCGGCTACTGGGACCAGGGCAAGCTGCGCTACGCGTCGCACGTCGGCTCCGGCTTCGACGAGCGCACGCTGGCGCAAGTCAAGGCAGCGGCTCGAGCCGCTGCAACGCAAGACTTGCCCGTTCGCCGAGAAGCCGGAGCTCAATGCGCCCGACGACCTGGGTCGAGCCTGAGACCGTCGCCGAGGTGAGCTTCCAGAGCTGGACCGAGGACGATCACCTGCGCGCGCCGGTGTTCCTGCGGCTGCGCGACGACGTCGATCCGAAGGCGGTCCGTGCGGCCGAGCCCGGCCGCGCCGGCGACGCGGCTGCGATCGCACGCATCCGACCGCCGAGCGGTCCGCATCGACGACATCGTGGCGCAGCTCGACACAACACGAAGACGGCGTTCACGCTCGCCGTGGGCCCGCACCGGATCCGCCTCACGCACCTCGATCGCGTCTACTGGCCTGCCGAATCCGGCGCTGAAGCAGCCGGCGCTCACCAAGCGCGACCTGCTGCGTTACTTCGCGCAGGTTTCACCCTACATGCTGCCGCATCTCGCCGATCGCCCGCTCACGATGATCCGCATGCCCGACGGCATCCGCGGCCAGCGTTTCTTCCAGAAGCACTGGGAGCAGGAGCGGCCGGATTTCGTCGAGACGATCACCGTGTTCTCGGGCCACAAGGACGAGCAGTCACGAGTATCTTCGTATGCAACAACCTCCCTACGCTGCTGTGGCTCGGCGCAATCCGGGACGCTCGAGTTCCACGTCTGGCATTCGCGCGCGAAGTCCGGGCCCGACGCGCGCTCCGAAGAGCACCGACTACGCGACGTCGCTCGAGTCGCTGGAGGGCTCGGTGCTCAACTATCCCGACTACGTGCTGTTCGACATCGATCCCTACATCTATTCCGGCAAGGAAGCGCAGGGCGCGGAGCCGGAGCTCAACACGATCGCCTTCGAGAAGGGCAAGGAGGTGGCGTTCTGGCTGCGCGAGCTGCTGCAGAGCATGTCGCTCGAGCCCATCGTCAAGACCTCGGGCAAGACCGGCCTGCACGTGTTCGTGCCGATCCGGCGCACGCTCGATTTCGACGCCGCGCGCCATGTTTCGGAGCTGGTCGGCCGGCACCTGATGCGCCTGCACCCCAAGGACATCACGCTGGAGTGGAGCGTGCCCAAGCGGACCGGCAAGATCTTCATGGATTACAACATGAACGTCCGCGGCAAGACGCTGAACGTCGCTTATTCGCCACGAGGCGAGCCCGGGGCGCCGGTGTCGATGCCGCTCACGTGGGAAGAGCTCGCCGGCGCGCACCCGCTCGACTTCACGGATCACCGAACGCGCCGCAGCGCCTGGCGCAGACGGGCGATCGCTGGCAGGACGCGCTGGAGCGCAAGCAGAGCCTCGAGAAGGCGCTCGCTGCGCACCAAGGCCTGAACAACTCAGGAGGCAGAGCATGGCTGCACGATCGATTGCGACGTCTGACGGTTTCGTTCGGGCTGGTGTCGATCCCGGTGAAGCTCTATTCGGCCACCGAGGCGAGCCGCGCGATCTCGTTCAACCTGCTGCACAAGGCCTGCGGCTCGCGCCTCGAAGCAGCAGTACCTCTGCATCAAGGAAGAAGTGCCGGTCGCGCGCGAGGACATGGTCAAAGGGCTACGAATTCGCGAAGGACCAGTACGTGATCTTCACGCCCGAGGAGCTGAAGGCGATGGAGGAAGCCGGCACGCACATGGCCGAGATCACCGAATTCGTGCCGCTCGAAGCCGATCGACCCGGTGTACTTCGACAAGGCCTATTACCTCGCGCCCGACAAGGGCGGCGCCAAGCCGTATGCGCTGCTCGCCAGCGCGTTGCGCGAGTCGAAGCGCTGCGCGCTCGGCCGCTGGGCCGCGCGCGGCAAGCAGTACATCGTGATGATCCGCCCGGTCGAGGACGGCCTCGTGATGCAGCAGCTCCTCTACGCCGGCGAGGTGCGGGCGATGAAGGACCTCGAGATCCCGAAGACCGAAGTGAAGCCGGCCGAGCTGAAGCTCGCGCAAGCAGCTGATCGAGCAGCAGACGTCCGAGACGTTCGATCCCTCCGCAATACACCGACGAAGTGGCCGCGCGCATCGAGGCGGCCGTGCAGAAGAAGGTCGAGGGCCAGGAGATCACGCTGGCCGAGGCGCCGGAAGGCGGCGGCGCGCAGGTCATCGATCTCATGGAAGCGCTGCGCGCCAGCCTCGAGAAGAAGGCGCCGGCGCGCGCGCCAAGGCCGCCGAGCGCGAGCGCCGCCGGCGCGCAAGCCGCCGAAGCGGGCGCAGGAGCGTCGAGCCGCACGGCGCACGGCGGCGCGCAAGCGCGGCCAAGAAAGCCAAGCCGACGAGCCACGCGGCAGGTCGGTGCATCCGTACGGCGTCCGCGACGTCGAGAAGCTGCTGCGCCTGTCGCGCAGCACGATCCGCGCGTTGATCGCCGCCGGATTTCGTCGGCGCCCGCGCGCGGTCCGCGCGGCGCGTGGCTGTTCTCCTTCCAGGACCTCATCGTGCTGCGCACCGCCCAGGCGCTGGCCGACGCGAAGGTGCCGCCAGCGGCGGATCACGAAATCGGTCAGAGAGCTGCGCCGCCATCTGCCCGACGCGATGCCGCTGTCCGGACTCAGCATCGGCGCGGTGGCCGACCGCGTTGTCATCCGCGAGGGCGGCAGCCGCTGGCAGGCGGAATCCGGACAGTACCTGCTCGAATTCGACGGCGATCCTGCCGACGGCATCGCTGCAGCGTCATCGAACGCGACGCAGGTCGCCGAGCGATCTGGCGCGCGGACGGAGTGGTTCGACAAGGCCGTGGCGCTGGAGGCGAGGACCGTGAAGCGGCGCTACAGGCGTACGCGGCAGGCCGTCGCCGCCGATCCGGCGTTTCTCGACGCCCACATCAACCTGGGACGGCTGCTGCACGAAG
>ERZ1370068.7261-contig-6191_pt1 | contig 36740 bp, 65 predicted proteins | sample MGYA00561227_ERZ1370068 | MGnify/ENA primary metagenome ERZ1370068 (study PRJEB38410, sample SAMEA6850437) | metagenome | study: Metagenomic assessment of the ecological functions of the soil: analysis of the soil microbiota associated with the... | reverse complement strand
TACTTCGTTCAGTTACGTATTGTAGGTCGGCGAGCTTATAGGATCAACAAAAGCGCGTTGTTAAGTCGCTAAGACCTGAGAAAAACCGTGATAGATTAAGTGGCTAATTGCTTCTTCAGAAATTTTTTCCAAACCTCAAATTCCATATTTGATCCTGTGAGAAACAGAAGAAGTTTTTATTCTGATATAAACTTAGGGATTCATCTGTTAAGACAGGGTGTCGGACTGGACTCTGGATATCCTTTCTGCACCAATACGCTGGTACATGGGTGAGAGCTTGTTGGTAGCAACACAGAACATAGTATCCAGGCCCAGCTTTACTAACATCTGCACTTGTGACTTTTACGAAACCGATGAACAAATCCGATCCTTGAAATTCTGGGAGGATAGCCAGCCTGGAGATCTCACAAGAATTGTGTCTCGAAATGCCCAAACTTTCGCAGCTGCCAAAATATTTTTCAAAGGGAAACTTTTGTCCGTCACTCTTACTGATGTTTGCTCTCATTGTGGCTATCACATCTGGGCCGTATTTAGCGCAGTATATTAATGACGAGGCATCGTATTCGTCCTCCATCATTTCGCTCGTCGCGTCTGGTGGTGTTTTTGGCCACTGCCTTATAGGCGACAAATCTGACATGCAGTATCTGCTCTAACTCTTGATAAGTCTCAGCCGACCTTAATAGTACAGGGTTTTGATAGAGAACGAGTAGTCAACCCAGCGGCCCTCAGAAGCTCTTTTCTTTGACTGGGATGTGGTGGCAAGTTGTCACCGCCAATGATGGCATATTGGGCGAGCATCGCGAGAGCTTGTTTATTGATAGATTGAAAGAGGCATCCAAAAACCAAATGGTTGTCTTTCGAAAAGAGCATTGCATATCGACAAGATTGACTGTTAAAACACCAATCCCTGGTAGAAGAAGCTGACAGTTTTCCAGTATGGAGCCAACGATTATATGTTTATTACTACAACGATGTCCTGCAGCTGCAGTCCATCTATATTGAAATTTTCTACCTGAAAATTGACGATTCTGCTTAAATGAAACGGATCTGAAACCCATAAAAAAGGTTTGAAATTTTCTCTCGTCTTAATTCTTTTATGCCGACGTTCGGTAGTCTTCCTTTCAGTAGGATTTAAAAGGACTATGAGTTTCCACTGGCCGTCATCTTTGCGAATTGTGACATCAGGCCTTTCTATGCTCCGGACTTCTCGAGTGCCATGAGTTACAGTGATACCCTCGATTTGGCCTGCCAATTTTCCAAGGTCTGAGAGCGCCAGTGACGTCAACAGCCAGGCTTTCAGCATTGAAATCTATGATGGACGCTTGAAAATGCCCGAAGTTTTTCACTTGTGATGTCGACATGAAATCCTAAAGCAGCCGCAGCTGGTAAACGCCTCTATCTCCCTAGCCTCGGACGCTTCTCGCTCTGGGCTCAGTTGCTTCCACTGGGTGTGCATTGTATGCCTCCCTCAAGGGTGGTGTTGTAGCCAACGATAGGCGAACCCTCACCTGCCAGTATAAGAGGGGCAGCCCTACCTGGCGCGCCTGCCATGCCTCGAAAACACGGCGTAGAGCGTACCGCCTGCCCATCGTGATAGCGTAGAGCACGACAGTCACGCCTCCGGCTTTCGTCAAGGTGGCGGCGGCGCCATAGACACAGGCGCTGCAGTCATGATGGCCATGACAATCGCCACCACGGTATCGACACCGACTTCTAACCACGACTGCCAGCGCGACTGGCGTGCTCCAGGAGCAACGAGGGCATTGAACAGGCGTCGTAGGGCGTAGCGCCTCGGCACGGCCAGTCCGAGCACCAACGCGGCAAAGGTCAGACTGCGTCCAGCCGTTGCGAGGGCACCATAGAAGAGCACCTGGGCCACGAGATTGACTCAGGAGCGAGACACCAAAGTCCGCACCGACTTCAAGACGACTCTGACGACACGTTTGCATAGAACAGTCCTTCCCTGTAGAGATCTTCTGACTCTACATTCCCGAGCGCACGGAGGCCGTGCAATGCGCGCGGGGCTAGCGTCAGAAACGCTCCCGCTGCTGACGTCTCGGGCGCCCGTACACGGGGCGCGCCGGGACCTCGTCGCTGGCAGTCGCGCCGACGGAGAAGCGGACGGTAAACCAGAACGTACTGCCTTGTCCAGGTGTACTCTCCACCCCAATATTTCCGTCCATCATGGTGACCAGTCGCTTGGCGATCGCGAGCCCGAGCCCGGTGCCGCCATACCTGCGCGTGCTTGAGCCGTCCACCTGAGAAAACACCTGAAAAAGCTTCCCTCGAGCCTCAGCCGGGATCCCGATGCCAGTATCGGTAATGGCAAAGTGCACCACCGTTTCGGTCGCGTTGGCCTCGACGCGCGTGACGGACACCACGACTTCGCCTGTTGCGGTGAATTTCACGGCATTGCCGACGAGAATCAGCAGCACCTGCCGAAGACGCCCGGGGTCTCCGGCGACGCAATGCGGCACATTGCTATGGATCGAGGCGGTCATGGCGAGCCCCTTCTTGTGCGCGGCTTCCGCAAGGGACTCGAGGACGTCCTCGACCACGATACGCAGCTCGAACTCGACGATGTTGAGGGCACACTTGCCGGTTTCAATCTGGGAGAAGTTCAGCATATCGTTAATGAGGGTCAGGAGATCGTCGCTGCATTTCTGGACAGTCTCGGCATATTCACGCTGCTCATCGTCCAACGCTGTATCCAAGAGCAACCCGGTCATGCCGCAGATGCCGTTCATAGGCGTGCGGAGTTCGTGGGTTATGGTGGCCAGGAACTCGCTCTTCGCACGATTGGCGACCTCAGCAGCGTCTTTGGCGATGTGCAACGCTGCCTCTGCCTGCTGGCGCTCGGCAATTTCCAGGTGTAATTGTTCGTTGATACGCTGGAGCTCAGCCGTGCGTTGTGCCACGCGCATCTCGAGTTCATCGCGGGCTTGTCTCAACGTCTCCTCAGCCTGTTTGCGCTCCGTCACGTCGCGGCCAATGCCCTGTATACCAATAGGCTTCTCATCTCTGCAGAATCAACCGGGTACTCACTTCAAGTGGCACGCGACGGTTGTCCTTGGTGATTATCTCTACTTCATATGTCGTCCAGGCCGTGCCTGTTTCTTTACTCACACGCATCTGCCGACTGCGTATGAGGGACTCAGTAGACACTATGATCAGCAAGTTCTCTCCCAACCACTTCGTCGCGTGAGTAGCCTAGAAATCCGTTCGCCTCCCTTATTGAGGGAGGTGAGATGTCCTTGCATGTCGACGGTGTACACCAGGTCACTGGCATTCTCGAACAGTTCCCAATAATGCTCTTCTGCCTGCTGGCGTTCGGCAATTTCCAGGTGTAATTGTGCGTTGATGCGCTGGAGCTCAGCCGTGCGCTGCGCGACTCGTATCTCTAGCTCCTCATTGGCTTTTTTCAATGCCTCCTCAGCCAGTTTACGCTCCGTCGTGTCGCGGGCAATGCCTTGCACCCCCACGGGCTTGCCCCTGCTGTAGATCCAACCCGGGTACTCACTTCAAGTGGCACGTGACGGTTGTCCTTAGTGATCACCTCTACTGCATATGTCGTCCAGGCCGTGCCTGCCTCTTTTGTGAGCACGCATCTGTCGACTGTGTGAGAGACTCTGGGGGCATAATATCGGCAAGGTTCATACGCGCCAACTCGTCGCGTGCATAGCCTACGAATCCGTTCGCCTGTCTTATTGATAGCGGTTAAATGCTCCCTGCATGTCGAGAGTGTAGACAAAGTCGCTGGCATTCTCGAACAGTTCCCAATAATGCGCTGCGTCCTCTCGGCAGTGCTATCTCAGTGTGCTCATGTTCGCTTCTCTGCATGGAGGAGAGCAAGCGTCGGTGATGTCGACGGCACTGCGAGAGCATGCCGGATACCCAGCCAGGCGGCCAGGGTAGCTGTTGTAGCAACAAAGACCAGATGAGCCTGGTGCGCTGTGCGTCGCTTATGGTGTGGAGCAGGTGGTCAACGTCATACATATTGTAGGTATTCCAGACTAACCATACGAACGCGAACCCCAGGCAGACCCATACCCCAGGCAGCAGAGGTGTGGGGGTCCAACTGCTCCGCCTACCGTTGCTTTCGTCAGTCTTAGAAACATCAGAATTCATGGCCACCCTGGATTTCGTCAACATGTTTCATTTCCAAAGCGTCATAGTGCCGCAGTGCACTCGTAGTCCCGCCTGACGTCTATGCATGCCATCGTCCGCTCTTATCGGCAGAGATGCGATGCGGCTTAAGGCTCTCCCACTTCTTTGCATGTTTTCATGGCTCTGCACGTTCGTCATACGAGACGGTATGCAGGTCTTCCCAGAAATTCTTCAGAAATTCCTTGTACCCCACTGAGGCTTTCTCCTAGAGAATTCTTTCGTATCTCTCTTTGCTAACGTTAGCGACTGTGAGCAGCATAGAGAGGGCTCTGCATGGGTCACTTGCGTGTGCGTTTGCCCTACGGCTGCCGCGCTCCCGTAGGACAGCAGTTGTGGTCAAATGAGGCGCTATGCGATGCCACAGACCATAGTGACAAGCAGGCCCATTCTGGCAGTGATCAGAGAGTCCTACCACTGAGCAGTTGCGAGTGTGGTGAGAGGCGATGCAACGCGACGACCTCAGTGTCGCGTATGGCTGACGTCGTTTCCGGCAACGTTGACCGATTTCCGTCGCGAAGTCGCCCCAGGCGAGAAGCTATGGCTCCTGAGCATCGTCGACGGTCAGGTAGCGGGACAGGAGCTTAACGCCCCTGGAGCGCGAGGGGCGCTTTTCGACGAAAGCCCGGATGCCTTCCCGGCGTCCTCCGTTTCACGGCAGACGTTTTGCGCGAAGGTTTCAAATTCCAGGGCAGCGCGCAGCTCCACGTCCTGGTTGTGGTACAGGGCACGCCTGGCCAGGCGTATAGAGATTGGTGGCCCATCGGCCACTTTGCGTGCCAGCTCGTATGTCGCCTGACATGAGTGCCTCGGGGGCAAACCAGCTTGTTGAGTAGTCCGAGCGCATAGGCCTCTTCGGCGCTGATCATCTCGCCGGTAAAAATGAGCTCGCAGGCTTTCGCCATGCCTACCAGCCGGGGGAGGAAATAGGTCCCGCCCCAATCCACGTGCAGCCCACGCTTGACAAAGGTCTGCCCAAACCTGGCCGCGGTAGAAGCGATGCGCATGTCACAGGCCAGGGCCAGGTTCATGCCAGCCCCTGCCGCCGGGCCATTCACCGCGGCAATGATCGGTTTGGGGGAATCACGCATGGCGAGGACAACTTGATCGCGTATGGGGCAACGCGATCAAGCAGCGCACGCTCCATTCTGCCCTCTTGCACCTCATGCGCAGCTTTCATATCACCACCCGAACAAAAGCCCCGGCCAGCCCCGGTCAGCACGATGACACGCGCCTCGGATCGTCACTGGCGCGGCTCATGGCCTCATAGAGCTCCTCGCGCAGGGTGTCTCCCAGAGCGTTCTAAGCGGTCTGGACGGTTCAGGGTCAGCGTGACAATCCCGTCTGTGTGGTCGTAGAGTAAGAATTGGTATGACATGCGTTTCCTCGTAGCAGATGGCGCGAGCAGACCGCACACCACATCACTGGTGGCGCATTCATGTTGCGAACGTATAGAGTGACGCTATAATGGGCCGGCGCGTGCTGTCAAGCGAAAAGCAGCACTCTGCAATCAGGGTGGTGAACAGACCTGTGTGGAGAGACATAATGATTCATACGCCTGTGTGTGACCTTTTGGGCATTACTCATCCCATTGTCCTGGGTGGGATGGCAACCGGCACCTCGGTGCCTCTGGTAGCGGCTGGTCTCGAACACTGGAGGACTGGGGACCCTCGGTGTGACCGGCCAGAGCGCCGCTGAGATAGGCGAGCGGATCGCGGCCATTCGTGCGGCAACAGCGAAACCGTTTGGGGTGAACTTTCTGCTCTTCCTGACCAATGAAGCGAATTTTGCGGCAGCGCTGGAGGCCCGCCCGCCGGTCTGTGTCCTTCGCCTGGGCCCGTCCTGATCAGGATCCTCCACCACTATGTGCAGCGCGTGCACGACGCCTGGCCTCCTCGCCATGTACATGGCCGGCGAGGTGCCTGAGGCCAGTCCGTGCTGCTGAGGCAGGGGCGGACGTCATCGTAGCCCAGGGGACGGAGGGAGGCGGCCATGTGGGCTGGATGGCATCGATGGCGCTGGTGCCCATGGTCGTGGAAGCCGTGGCCCCACGCCCAGTCCTCGCTGCCGGTGGCGTTGCCGATGGCCGCGGGCTGGCTGCCGCCCTCGCTCTGGGCGCTGAAGGGGTCCTGCTGGGCACGCGCTTCCTGGCCACGGAGGAATCGCCTATTCACGCCAACCTCAAACAGGCCATTGTCCAGAGCAACGGCCATGATACCGTGCTGACGGAGATCCCTGATATTGCTCCGGGCCAGGTCTGGCCTGGTGCCATGGCACGCACCCTGCGCAATCGTTTTCGTGGAGCAGTGGTCGGGGCGGGAGTGGGCTTTACGACAGCAAGCGCACACGGTGGGTGAAGCCGCCCGGGTCGCACGCCTCTCAGGCGATGTGGACCATGCCCCGATTCTGATTGGCCAGGACGCTGGGCTGATTGACTCGAGTCCTGCCAGCTGCCGAGGTCATGCAACGCATGGTGGCGCAAGCGGAGGAGATCATCACCGACCGCTTGCGCCCGATGTTGCGCGCCTGATGCTGTGCCGGCGGATCATGGCGCCAGGCGCTGGTCCGCCAAGGCTTGGCATGGCGCTTCATGCATGCTCCACCAGATACATGTGCTCCCTGGACCAGCGGTAGATATTGTTATCTACCATCACCTTCTCTTGACTGTTGCGAGGGATACCCCTGCACCCAGGGTTTGAACATGCCGAAGAACACTCCCCAGACCACGGGCACATAGCCAACGTCTTGTTGCAAGACCTCTTCGGCTTGCCTGTAGATCTCGAGACGTTTGTCCCCAGTCGAGTTCCTGCACGTCCTTGTTCCAGCAGGGTATCGAACTGGGCATTGGACCATGCCTGGCGCCGGCCGCCGGCAGAGTTTGGAATAGAGGGTATCGTAGTATTCGTTGTGCGGGTCTGGATAATCGGCAAACCAGCGGATGAAGATGAACTGCAGATCGAGCTTCCAGAGCCGCTCGCGGAACACGCGCTGTTCGAGAATTTCGAGCTCGGCGTTCATGTGGAGATGCTGGGCCAGCATGGCCTGGATAGCCTCAGCCATAGCCTTTGGGGTTCGGGCCTTCTTCACCACGCATCGTCAGGGTGATCTTGGGCCAGTTTTTCCCCCCTCATATTTTGAAGCCTTGTAACGATGCCATGAGCGACGCTTCAGGGTCAAATTTCTGCATCTCTAAGAATTTGGGATGCTTGGTAGCATCGATGTAGCCCGGCAGTCCAGGGGAATGTAGGCGTAGCGCCGGAATGCCCTGGCCCTGGATGACTTTTCGGCGATGATTTTGCGGTCAATAGCATGGCTGACCGCCCGCCGCACCCGCAGGTCGTCGAAGGGCGGATGCGTCACCTGCAGGTGTCAGATACCAGGTGATCGGTGCATCATAGAGAATCAAGCTCTTTGCTGAGTTTGGGATCGTTCTGGAATACGCTTGAGATCTGAAGCTCGGCACTGTCCACGAAGATCGAGCTCGTTGTTTTCATAGGCGAGTAGTTGCGCCTGCCGCGCGATGATGGGTCGGACGACCTTCTCCAGCGTTATCTTAGTCCTGCTCGAAGTAGGTGGGATTCTTTTTCAAGGTGAACTGCTTGTTATGGTCCCAGCTCTCGAGCGTGAATATGCCATTACTGCACGATATTCTCGGGCTCGGTCCACTTGTCACCGTGTTTCTCGACACTGGCCCGGTGCGCACGGCGCCGTGGCGGCATAGGCCATGAGGACCGGGAAATAGCCGCGTGGCCCTTCGAGGGTGAACTCCACGCGTCAGATCGTCCTTCGGCCTTCACCCCGAGTTGTGGCCAGGTCTTTGATTTCTCCCTTGTTGATCTTCTCGGCGTTTTTGAGGTCATAGAAAAAGCCCACATAATCGGCGGCTACGGCTGGGTCGAGTTTGCGTTGGTATGACCACACAAAGTCGTGGGCTGTCACCGGATCACCATTGGACCACTTGGAGGCCTGGCCGCAAATAAAACGTGTAGACATCGCCCGTAGGGATTCGCTTCGTAGCGCTCGGCGAGCCAGGGTATCGGCTTATAATTCGGATCAAACTTCATGAGCCAGGCAAAAGTGTAACGCATCGTGTCTGCCCATAGAGATAGCGGTTCACGTCCAGGCTCGAAGGCTCATTCGGGATTAGCCAAGCGGAAGACCTGTTCTTTGGCGAGTTTCGGTGCCAGCCGGAACACGCCCCTGTGCCTGTGCTGGCGTGTCCCAGCTCAGTCGTACTGCCCACAGCCGCTAGCACCGGTGAGGGCGCCCACCACTTTGAGAAACTCGCGGCGTCCCACGCCAAGGGCGTGCAAGCGCTCGGCCAGGAGCGCGACCTGCTTGTGATCGATCTGCATCCTGCTGCCCTTTCCTTTACTCGTTGAGTTTCGGATCCAACGCGTCCCGCAGCCCATCGCCCAGAAGGTAAACGCGAGCATGATGGTCGCAATCCCCGTAGCCGGGAAGACGCAGAGATACCAGTACGACCGGATAAACTGCTGATTCTCTCCCACCATCTGTCCCCAACTCGGGGTAGGGGACTGATGCCCACGCCAATGAAGCTCAACGCCGCTTCCGTAAAGATGGCTTCAGGGATGCCAAACGTCAGGGAGATGATGATCGGGGTGAGGGCATTGGGGAGCAAGTGGCGTACAATAATCGCCAGATTCCGCGCGCCAGCAGCCCGCGCCGCCTCACAGAACTCACGCTCTTTGAGCGATAACATCTGGGCCCGCGTGAGCCGGGCGACGCGTACCCATCCGGTCAGGCCAATGGCGATGAAGATATTGAGTAAACCTCGCCCCAGCATGGACATAATCATGATGACAAAGAGGAGTCTGGGGAAGGCATACATCACATCCACAAACCGCATGAGGATCATATCCAGTCGGCCACCGTAGTAGCCAGCCAGGGCACCGAGTGGCACGCCAATAGCGGAGGACAATGCACTCTGCGACGACACCCACGGTCATGGAGACACGCGCCCCATAAATAATGCGGCTGAGCAACATCGCGCCCGAGATGATCTGTGCCTAAGTAAAAACTCACGGTTGGGGAATTCAAAATTGCGCCCAAAGTTCGGGGTGGTGTAGTGGTAGGGAGCAATGACATCCGCACCAAGGGCCAGCATAGCCAGGAGGATGATGGCGCTGCCACCAGCCACCGCCAGTTTATTGCGGCGCAGACGCCGCCAGGCATGCTTCCAGAGACTGGCCGATTGGCTCTGAGTCTGTGGTGGACTCAGAGGCGTCGACTGCGCTCGGAGCCCGCGCCATAGGTCCTCCTGCTCAAGCATAGCGGATGCGTGGGTCTAACACGCCGTAGAGCAGATCAACGAGCAAATTCATCAGGGCTAAAAACACGCCGTAGAGTGAGCGACGACGGCCATGATCATCGGATAATCACGCCCCGTCATGCTTTCCACAAAGAAACGTCCCAGCCCGGGGACCCGGAAAATCGTCTCTACGAAGAACGAGCCGGTGCCAATGCCAGCAAACAGCGGCCCGACAATCGTCAGCACAGGGATCATGGCGTTTTTCACCACATGCACCAGAATGACCCGACGTTCATGCAGCCCTTTGGCCCTGGCAGTGCGCACAAAATCCGCCCGAATGACATCGATCATGGTAGAGCGGGTGAAGCGGGCAATGATCGCCATAGGCCCCAGCGCCAGGGTCAGTGTTGGCAGGAACCAGTGGCTTGGGGCATCCCATCCGCCGGTCGGCACCAACTGTAACACGAGGGAGAAGAGGAGAATAAAAAACACCGCCACGACAAAATTCGGCAGGGCCACCGCCAGCATGGCGGTGAGGGAGCACAGGTAATCGACCGGGCGATTCTGGTACACCGCGGCACTGATGCCGAGGGTCAATCCACCCACGAGCGCCACGGCGAGCGCCATTCTCCCCAGGTGCAACGACACCGGAAAGGCCTGGCGGATAATCTCATGCACGGCCCGGTTCTTGTACACGTACGAACTGCCAAAATCTCCGCGCACGGCTTTGGCGAGAAAAATCACGAACTGTTGCCAGACCGGTTTATCGAGACCGTACTGCTTCGCCATGTTGCGCTGCGCTTCCGGACTGAGTGGATTGGCATTGTCGGCGACGGGATCGAGCGGGCTCCCAGGGGTGAGGTGCATGATGGTGAAAGTAATAAGTGCCATGGCCAACAGTGTTGGCACCATCCACAAGAGGCGACGAATAATGTAAGGCACCATGCGCTCATGCCTCTCCTCAACGGTGCGCAGCATGTCAACCTGCAGGATGGCAACAGGGGAGGGTGTTGACAATGGCAGCGCACCCCAACGCTCACTACCGATCCGCTAGAGGTAGGAACCCTCCAAGGTCAGGCAATCTGTGTGTCAAATTCTCGGGCAGCCAGCTTGATATCAAAAAGCCACAGGCTTATCTTCACCAAACCGGATGACAGACTTTTCACGAAACGTCACGGGAATATCTAGCTGCCTCCAGCCCGTCGATTCCTCTTCCGCCGTTTCTATGTGTGCTAATACATCTTCAGCAACTTCATTCCTGATATGGAAGAAAACATTATTGGGACGGCTCTCACAGGCAATAAACCCATACCCTTTTTCTTTGTTGAAGTTAATAATTTTCCCAACTAAAGGCTCTTCACTAGATGCGATCCCTCGAGGTGCCTTGGGAAGTCGCTCAAGTCCTTGCAGATGTCGAATATTCTCTTCGAGATCAAAGAACTCAAAGGAGAAATTCCGCGTCAGACGCAGGCCAACAATGCGCCGATGCCGATACTCACGGCTGAACACGAGCGCCAGGAGCGCCGCATAGACTAACGTTGCCGCGCCTTGTTCCAGATCTGCAGTAGGATCAGCCTCTAGATAGACGGCCTTCGGTACAACAAAACTCTTCTTCTGGACGTGCACGAACTCGCGCTGCTTCACAACATCGTCTTTGTTCGCGGTGATCTGCAGACCAATATGCTCAGGTAAGCGTGCCACATCTCGGAAGCCATTCACAATAAAGTCAAGCTTGTATTGATGATCGTACGTCTGATCGTAATAGATGCGACACCCTAAGGCTTCAAGCTTGGTACGCAGACGCTCCTCAAAGTTGATCCCATGAATAAAGGGACGATTCATCGAGATATCTCCTTACGTGCGACAAGCGGGAAGGACCTATCTCCGGGCAGGCTCTGTCTAGAGCGAGAGTGCGCTATGCCATTGTCAGAGAACCACTGAGTACCCTACATGAGAAATCACCTGTTTGTCAAGATGCGTCCCATGACCAGGCTGGCGTTCCATCGTCTCCTCTGCACGAACTTGATGGGGTGTTCCACAGGCTTTCGGCGCGCCACAAGAAATTCCTCCATGCCAGGAACCACGCTCCACTCCCGGTCAAGTGGGCGTAAGACGACAGCGGCAGGGGTAGGCAGGGTTACCGGTTTCCACCTGAATCGTGGTGTGCTCGATGCCAAACAGGGTGTGCAGTTCGCCCTCGATCCGCGCGAAGAAGGCGTCGTCACAGACCGCCGTCAGTCATCACGAGGTGGGCGGTGAGCGCCGTCTCGGTGGTGCTCATGCCCCAGATGTGCAGGTCATGGACGTCAACCACCTTTGGCAGGCCCGCCAGATACTGCCTGACCCCTGCAGGTCCACGCCCTCAGGCACTGCGTCAAGAGCCAGGTTGACGGAATCCCGCAAGAGGTCCCAGGTCCCAATGAGGATGACCACCACAATCACCAAGCTGACCACCGGGTCGAGCCAGCCACCAGCCGGTGGCCAGGATCGCCACACCCGCCAGCACGACACCCAGCGAAACCCCAGCGTCGGCGGCCATATGCAGAAACGCCCCGCGCATATTCACGTCACCTTTACGGACCTGACAGGAACAAGAGGGCCGTGCCCGTGTTGATGATGATCCCGATCATGGCCACCCAGATGACCGTCTGCTCCGCCACGGGGGTCGGCTCACTGAAGCGACGGACTGCCTCCCAGGCGATCGCGCCCACGGCAACGAGCAGCACGACAGCATTGACGAGCGCCGCCAGGATGGAGGAGCGCCGCATACCATACGTCCGCCCCGGCGTTGGGCGGCGTCGGAGAGCAGCACCGCTCCCCAGGCCAGCAACAGCGCCAGCACATCACTCAGGTTGTGCCCGGCATCAGCCACCAACGCGAGGGAGTGGGCCAGTTGCCCGTAGAGGAATTCAACGACGACAAACCCCAGGTTGAGCACCACGCCAACGGCGAAGGCTCGGCTGTAGTGTGCTGTCCCATGCTCATGCTCGTGTCCCATCACACCTCCTTGCTTCCATCAAACAGCATACCCATTTGCGTAGGATAACTGGGAAAGATTTTTGTTCCCATCTTTCAAGTAGAGTCCTCACTCAGACACTCTGCGTGGTACTCGTGGGCACGGTCGCGCCTCAGCCGGGGAAATGCCCTTTTCCCACGGATCTTTCTCCCGTGTAAACTTAGAATATCCTCAAATGACATATCGCGGCTATACTCGTCTATGCTTCTCGTCCTCCATACCATGCGTACCTGGAGTCGATACTCCCTTGCGCAGTGGATAAGAGGACGATATTATGGTTTGAGTATCACGGTAGAGAAATATCTGGAGTGGGTGCCAGTGTTGCCTCCTCCGAGACCTATTGCTTCACTCGTACCCCTGCACGGGATGGAATGGCGAGCGGACGCGATGCGCATACGTCCACAATGCTTCGGTCACAGTGCTGGTATTAACCATGTGGGCCTATGTCGGGCCTCATCACCTTAACGTGCAGTTGTTGTCTCCTCATGGGCGTGACTTGCCCAGGCCTGTGCGCTGCGGCCCCGAGCGTGCTTCCTACCCCGTCGTACCATACACCAGGGTCCGTGCACGTGGTGTACGTGCAACCGCCATTGCCTCCTTGCCTCACCTGTAGTCCAGGTGCCTACGCCTCCACCGAAGGCTCTCTCTGTCTCCGCCTAGCGTAATACTGTCTACTGATTAATCGCGACGCCATCCGTCTTGGGACGCACATCTGCGTCTTGTGTGGATGAGTGCATCTATTACCTGGTGTGCCCAGGCATGCGCTGGTGTCGCGCGGAGGAGAGGGAACGCCTGCATGATCCACTGGCTCATTGATGCGGCGCTGCGCAACCGGTTTCTCATCATCGCTGGCTTTCTGTTGGTCGCCGGCTGGGGGTATTGGGCGCTACGGACCGTCCCGATTGATGCGATCCCTGATCTGTCGGACAACCAGGTGATTGTCTTCACGGACTGGCCAGGCCGCTCGCCCCAGGAAGTCGAGGACCAGATTACCTACCCACTCACCGTCAGCCTCCAGGGGCTGCCCAGCGTGCGCGTGGTCCGGTCGTCCTCGGCCTTTGGCTTCTCGATGATTAACGTCATTTTTGAAGACGCGGTGGATATTTACTTCGCCCGCACGCGGGTACTGGAACGGCTGAACCTGGTGGGGAAGTCCTTGCCTCCGGGCGTTGCCCCAACGCTAGGTCCCGATGCGACAGGCGTCGGTCACGTCTTCTGGTACACCGTGGAAGGGCAGGGCTACTCACTGCAGGACCTCCGATCGCTCCAGGACTGGTTCATCCGTTATCAACTGAACGCGGTGCCAGGAGTCGCTGAGGTGGCGAGTGTCGGGGGTGTCATCCGGCAGTACCAGGTTGACGTGGACCCCAACCGCCTGCGCGCCTTCCGTATCCCGTTCTCCTGCCGTAGTCGACGCGGTGATGCGCAGTAACCGCAACGTCGGGGGCAATGTTGTCGAAGCCAATGGCACCTGGACGGTCATTCGCGGGCTGGGACTCATCGAGCGCCTGAGCGATATCGAGCAGATCGTCATCGCTGCCGAGGGCGGTATCCCCATCTTCGTGCGCCAGGTCGCGGCGGTCCACATCGGCGATGCCTTCCGGGCCAGTGCTCTCGTGAAAGGCACGGAAGAGGCCGTAGGAGGTGTCGTGGTGGCGCGTTACGGGGTCAGCACCATTGACGTCATCACCCGTATCAAAGCGAAGATCACCGCCCTTCAGGCCGGGCTCCCTCCTGGGGTCACCATCGTCCCCTTCTACGACCGCTCGGACCTCATCGCACGCGCTGTGGACACGCTCAAACGCGCGCTGCTGGAGGAAACCCTCATCGTCACCCTGGCGCACATCATCTTTCTGATGCACCTGCGCTCGGTGCTTATCGTCACGCTGCCCTTGCCGCTGGCTGTGCTCATCACCTTCCTGGGCATGCGCTACCTGGGCATCAGTGCCAATATCATGTCCCTGGCGGGGATCGCCATTGCCATCGGGGTGCTGGTGGATGCCGCCATCGTGGTGACGGAGAACGCCTTCCGCTTCCTGGAGCAGCGCCACGTCGATGCCAGGGACCGCCGCGCCGTGGCGGCCACCGTGCGGGAGGCCACGCGGCTGGTCGGACGGCCGATCTTTTTCTCCATGGCTATTATTCTCCTGGCCTTCCTGCCGGTCTTTGCCCTCACCGGTCAGGAGGGCAAGCTCTTCCACCCGCTGGCCTTCACCAAGACCTTTGCGGTGGCGGGGGCGACCTGCTCTCGGTCACGCTCGTGCCGGTCCTGTGCACGCTCTTGCTGGGCGGCACGATGCACGGCGAGAGTGCCAACCCGGTGCATGCGCCCCCTGATCTGGCTCTATCGTCCGCTGCTGCGCTGGGCCTTGCGGCACCGGGTGCTCACCATCGGGGCTGCAGTCCTGGTGTTCGCTGGTGCCCTGTCCCTGGTGCCCGTATCGGGCGGGAATTTATGCCGTCCCTGAACGAGGGCGACCTGATGTTCATGCCGATCACGGACCCGGCGATCTCGCTGCCGCAGGCCATTGCCATCGTCAAGCAGCAGAACGAGGCGATCCACAGTGTCCCTGAAGTGGCCACGGTGGTCGCCAAGGTCGCGCGCGCGGATACCTCGACCGACCCAGCGCCGCTGAACATGACTGAGACTGTCGTGCACCTCAAGCCGCCCTCCCAGTGGCGGCCGGGGATGACGCGCGAAAAACTCATTGGCGAGCTCGATGTCGCCACCACCATGCCAGGCGTCGCCAACATCTGGACGCAGCCGATTATCAATCGCATCAACATGCTCACCACCGGCATTCGCTCGGAAGTCGGGCGTGAAGATCTTTGGCCATGATCTCACGGCCCTCGAAGAGCGGGCGCGGGCCGTCGCCGAGGTGCTGCGGCGCATCCCTGGTGCCGTCGATGTCTACCCCGAGCAGGTCACCGGAGCGCCGTATCTCGACATGCGTGTCAATCGTGAGGCCGCCGCGCGCTATGGCATCACGGTAGGCGCAATCCAGGACGTCATTGAAATGGCCGTGGGCGAAACGAACCTGGTGCTGACGATTGAAGGGCGCCAGCGCTTTCCAGTGCGTGTGCGCTACGCCCCGCAGTATCGCAGCAGTCCCGAGGCGCTGGCCAGCGTGCCCGTGCCGGCGCCCAACGGTATGCAGATCCCTCTCGGACAACTGGTCGGAGATCCAACAGGTGAGTGGCCCGTCAATGATCAGCAGCGAAAACGGGCTGCTCGTGGTCACGGTGCTCCTCAACGTGCGCGGGCGGGATGTCGGCAGCTTCGTCGAGGAGGCCAAAACCATCGTCGCGGAGACGGTGAAGCTGCCACAGGGGTCATACATCGAATGGAGCGGCCAGTACGAGAACGAAGTGCGTGCCCGTCAGCGCTTGCAGATCGTCATTCCGGTCGTGCTGGCCGTGATCTACATCCTGCTGTATCTGACCTATCACTCGCTGCTGGAGGCGGCGCACGTGCTGCTGGCCGTGCCCTTCGCGTTGTCTGGGGGCATCTACCTGCTCTACGCCCTGGGCTACAACATGTCCGTCGCTGTCATGGTCGGGTTTATCGCGCTGTTCGGGACCGCGGTGCAGACCGCCGTGGTGATGGTGATCTATCTGGAGGAGGCCGTGGTGCGCAAGCGCCAGGCACTGGGGGACGGCTGACCACGGGCAGCTCTGCTGGAGGCCGTGACCGAGGGGGCGCTGCTGCGGTTGCGCCCGAAGGTGATGACGGTCTCGACGGTCGTGGCGAGTCTGCTGCCCATCATGTGGAGCCATTCCACCGGGGCGGAGGTGATGAAACCACTGGCAACGCCCGTCCTGGGCGGGATGGTCAGTTCACTGCTCCATGTGCTGCTGGTGACCCCGGTGATCTTTTATTGGCTGCGGGAGCGGGAGCTCCGTCGCGAGGAGAGGAGGGACGCCGTCGAGACAGACCGCTCCCTCCATGGGCGGCCGGTACTCGAATCGGCCGATGGACACAGTGTTCCGACGACACAGAGAGGAGAAGCAACTGATGCAACGCGTAATCATGGGTGTCGTGCTAGGTGTGGTCCTGCTCGCAGGTTTTCCCCTGGAGACCGTCTGGGGGCTGATCTGAAAGTGATCCAGACGCATAAAGACCAAGGACATGATGGTGACGCTCCTGAGCGAGTCAGGGCAGTGGACACAGGGGAAGAACACGTTTGTCCTGGAGTTCACGTCGGCGTCAACCAAGCAGCCGGTGGATGTGGGCAAAGTCACCCTGAGCACCAGCATGCCGATGCCCGGTATGGCGCCGATGCTCGCGGGCGCCACGCTGTCCCCTGACAAGGCGCCTGGGCGCTATGCTTGGGACGATCAGCTTTCCCGGATAGTGGGGCGCGGCAAGTCACGGTGGCCTGGGACGGACCGGCGGGCAAGGGCTCGACGCAATTCTCCGTCTCCGTCCGCTAGAGCAGCAATCAACTGAATGGCACCAGGACAGTCCTGGTGCCTCCATGAAGAGGACAGGCCCGTGCAACTCTGCAGCACTCTCGTATGCGTTGGGCTCCTTGGATTGCCCCTGGTGGGGCCACTCCCGACTGTAGCGCAGGTCCCGGAGTGGCACGGGGGACATCACAGTGGACGAACTCGTGGTACGCACCTTATTGAGACGGGCTATACAGAGGCCTTGAAGCAGACAGTATGACGCCGTGGTCGAGATCGAACGCGCGGTGGGCACCATGGACCGCTGAAGGAGGAGAAGACTATGGAGGTACAAAGTGAGGTGGTGCATGCGTCGGCACCCAGTGCGCTCAAAGCGTCACAGACTGCTTCGCGCTCTGGTGTGGGGCGTCGGTGCACTGGGCCTGATAGCGGATGGGGGCGGTGGCGGCGCTCCTCGGCGCCGTCCTATCTCAGGAGGCGTCCTGCCTATCCTCCATCGCGACCGCGCCCACACCATCTCCCGGCTGCGCCACCTGCCGCCTGAGCCCTCTGGCGGCAAGCGCACCGACGGCTCCGGCCGAGGTCGTCCTCTCACCCGAGGCGGTGTCTCGGGCTGGGATCAAGACGGCCAAGGTCGAGGTGGTCGACGCCCAGGCCACCATCCAGCTGCCAGGGACGGTAATAGCTGACGCCTACCGGGAAGTGAAAGTGGTCCCCATTGTCGGAGGCATTGTCACCAAAGTCCACGTGGATCTCGGCACAACGGTCAAGCGTGGTGCTCCGCTGGCGACCCTCTTCAGCCCCGAATTGGCGGAGGCCCAAACGAAATATCTCTCGATGCAGGCGATGCTCGTCGCCGATCACCAGAAGCTGCAGCGCACGCAGCAACTCGTCGCGATCGGCGCTGCCAGCCGGCAGGAGCTGGAGGAAGTCACGGCGGTCCATGCCAGCCATGCCACAGAAGTCGAGGCGGCCCGCCAGCGCCTGCTCCTCCTGGGTCTGAGCCGGGCCCAGGTCGAGGCGCTCAAAACCCCAGCCAGGTCGTTGCAGACGTCATCGTTCCAGCCCCGATTGCTGGCGTGATCACGAGCCGCACGGCGAATCTCGGTCAGGTGGTCAGCATGGGGCAAGAGCTCTTCACGGTCACGGATCTGTCCCAGGTCTGGGTGATTGGCGACCTCTATGAGCAGGACTTCCAGACGGTCCATGTGGGGTCTGACGCCGTGATGACCACACCGGCCTATCCAGACCTGACGCTGCACGGGCGCGTCAGCTGACATTGACCCGCGGGTGGACCCACAGACGCGCACGGCGAAAATCCGGGTAGAAGTCCCGAACGCCCAGGGGCAGCTGCGGCTGGGCATGTACGTGACCGTGGCGTTTACGACTCGTGGTGGCGAGCGCACGGTAGTGGTGCCACGCGCGGCGGTGCAGACCCTCGGCGCGCGGCAGGTCGTCTTTATCCCAGACCCGGACGAGGAGGGAAGTTTGTCGCACGCACCGTCCAGGTGGGGCCGGCGCGAGGAGACATTGACCACTATGCGCAGCGGGGTCGAACCTGGGGAGGTCGTGGTGACCGAAGGGAGCTTCTTTCTGCGCGCCGAAATGCTCGGAATGCGCCTGCCAGTTAGGAGTGCTGTTGTGACCTGGCAGGGCAGAAGGATGGTCACACAAAGGCGCAATGAGGAGCAAGCATCGGTAGTGTCTCAGGTTTGCCCGGGAACTCCGGAATTTCCTTGGAGAAAAATTCAAACTGAGACACTACTCTCTCCCGCAATGCTTGACTTCCATTTTATTTCGTGTATACTAGAAACATGGAAACAAAAGATGTCCTTACTGCTCTTGCCGCCTTGGCGCACGAAACCCGGTTGGCCGTGTTCCGGTTGTTGGTCGAAACCGGCCCGGAGGGCTTGCCTGTCGGCAAAATCGGGGAGCGCCTGGGCACTCGCCCCCGCGACGCTGTCGTTTCACCTGAAGGAACTGGCGAACGCCGATCTGGTGACGATGCGGCACGAGGGACGCTTCATCTATTGTTCGGCCAACTTCGCCACCATGAACGGCCTGTTGGCCTACCTGACCGACAACTGCTGCGGTAGCGGACATCGACCTGCGTGCCTGTCTGTGCACCTCATGGTCTGCCAACCACCGAGGAAGGAGCCGTCATGAAACGCTTTCATGTGCACCGTGTCCGTTGAGAAGCTCGACGACAGTATCCGGTTTTATTCCTCGCTCTTTGGCGCTGCCCCAACCGTGGTGCAGCCCGATTACGCGAAATGGATGCTGGATGACCCGCGCGTGAATTTTGCCATCTCCCAGCGCGGACGTCAGCCAGGCGTCAATCACCTGGGTTTTCAGGTGGAGAGACGATGCCGAACTCAAAGCCATGCGCGGGCAACTGGAAGCGGCGGACGCGGGCCTGGTCGAGCAAACCGACGGCCGCCTGTTGCTATGCCCTCTCTGATAAGTATTGGGTGACGGACCCGCAGGGCGTGGCCTGGGAAACCTTCCACACCCTCGGACAGTGTGCCGGTGTATGGCGAGGACACGCGCACGGCTGCCATGCAGAGCGCGTGCTGTATGCCCGCTGGCAGCCTCTGGAGAGCCAGGAGCGAGCCGTCTGCGTGCTGCCTGCCCTTGACGGACAGCACGCGCGTCTGGTCCTGACAAGGCGTGCTGCGCATGAGCGAGCAGGCCCTACAACGTGCTGTTCCTCTGCACGGGCAACTCTGCCCGCGGCTATTATGGCCGAGGTGATGATGAATCACCTCGGCGGCGAGGCGCTTCACGGCCTATTCGGCGGGCAGTCACCCCAAGGGCACCGTCCATCCGTTGGCCATTGCGACCCTGCAGAGCATGCGGCCTACCCGTGGACGGGCTGCGCAGTAAGAGTTGGGAGGAATGTGCACAACCCGGATGCCCCGACTCTCGATTTTGTCTTTACTGTGTGCGATGACGCCGCTAGCGAAGTCTGTCCGGTGTGGCCGGGCACGCCGATGACCGCCCACTGGGGCGTGGAAGATCCGGCGGCTTTGCAAGGCAGCGAGGAAGAACAAGCGCCAGAAGTTTCGCCAGGTGGCGCTGATGCTGCGGCGGCGCATTGAGCTGTTCCTCAGCTTGCCCATCACTACCCTCGACAGGATGACGATACAGGCGAAGCTCAAAGACATTGGGCAGGGGTAACCATGTCACTTCCACGCCGTTTAGTCGCAGAGGGTCTGGGCACCGCCTTTCTCCTGGCGGTCGTGATCGGCTCTGGCATCATGGGCGAGCGTCTGGCCAGCGGGAATATCGCTATCGCATTGCTGGCGAATAGTCTGGCGACCGGCGGCGGCCTGGTGGTGCTGATCCTGATTTTTGGCCCGGTCTCTGGGGCGCATTTCAACCCGGCAGTGACGCTCGCGGCGGCGACCCAGGGCGTCCTGCCGTGGCGTGAGGTCTTGCCCTATATCGCCATCCAAGTGCTGGGAGCCTTTGCCGGAGTGGCGGCGGCCCATGGCATGTTCGGGGAGCCGCTCTTTGTTGCCTCGCTCAAAGTGCGCACCAGTGGCGCGCAGTGGTGGAGCGAGTTTGTGGCAACCTTTGGCTTGCTCATGGTGATTTGGGGATGTGTGCGCCAGCAGATTACGGCCGTGCCGTATGCGGTGGCCGCCTATATCACTGCCGCCTATTGGTTCACCGCTTCCACCTCGTTCGCCAATCCTGCGGTAACTATCGCGCGCGCCGCCAGCAATACCTTTGCCGGCATTCGCCCTGACGATGTGGCGGCGTTTGTTGTGGCGCAACTGCTTGGAGCCGCAGCGGCAACGCTGCTCTTTCGCTGGCTGCTGCCCCACAGAAGAGACCCATGAGTTCCCATGAGACCGCGACCATGCGTGAGACCGTCCACACCCAGTGTGCGCCACCATCACGGCCCTGTGGGCGTGGTGTCCGCGCACGGCGCCATGAGGCTGACGGCATCGTCACCCTCATAGGCGCGATCTGGCGTCAACCCGTGGACGCCAAACGGTGACCCGTCTGGGGCCAGGAACCGAGCCGTGGTCAGGAATAGGAGATAGGCCTGGTCCAGCCGCACCACCTGTTGCACGGTGCGCTTCCCGGTGGTGGGCGCACCGACGAGCTCGGCCCGATGGTGCCACTGCAGCACCCCGGCGAAGAGTTCAGCGCTGCTCGCCGTGCGGGCATTGATCAAGAGCGTCAGCCGTTCCTGGCGCGGCGCAGCCGTCCCGGTGGCGTACAGCAACGCACGCCCCTCGCGCCCTCGTAGAGCGCCAAGGGTGCGCCCAGCGGCAAAAACAGTTCAGCGAGGCGGAGCGCCTGCTCCGAAGTTCCCGCCAGCATTGTCACGCAGATCAATGGTCAGGGCACAGAGTGGTGGGAAGAAATCGCTGAGCGCCTTCCGCACGTCCTTCAGCGTCCGGCGCCCGAAAAGGCGAGCCGGAGATAGCCACGGCCACCACCCAACGCTCGCACAGCCACGACTGAGCCTTCCGGCTCGAAGCCACGGATGAAGTCGGGCGACATCCGCCGCCGCACCTCGACCAGGCGCGTATCAGGATCCAGGCGCGCGACAATCTCGGGCACTGACAAGAGCTCAAGGCTCGCCACATCAACGTCAAACAGATACGCTTCGCGGATCTGCCGGAGCAGCTCGGCCTTCCTGGGTCGCTGCTGGTGGCTGGACACACCCACCCACCAGCACGCCGAGGAGGGTCAACACGACACCTAAGAACACACGGTGCGGTCGTGCAGGGCGCACGACCGCAGGCATGGGAGACTCCGCGTCTAATGGCAGTAGTTCGGGCTGGCCGCCGCCAGGATACTGACGCCCCATGGATAGCGCCCGACATCGGCAATCTGCTTCACCTGGTCCGTCCGCGCGTCGATGGCGTACACCGAGTCATTCGTCGAAGAGGCCAGATAGATCTTCGTGCCATCCGCCGTCGTCGCCGCCGTCTCCAGTGCCAGATTGGTGCCGATCTTCAGGCGTGTGACGAGGCCAAACGTCTTCATGTCAAACACGTAGACCGTCGACTCGCCCCGACTGATGACGTAGGCCTTGCTCCCACCCAGCGCGTAGTTGATCCCCGTCATGTCCGTCCCGGCGGTGAGGTTGGGCCACAATCTTCTGGCTCGTTGTGTCGATGACGGAGACCGTCGAGTCGCCGTTGTTCGGCACGAGCATCCAGCGGCCGTCCGGCGAGTTGTAGGCACGCCATGGTTGTTCACCGATCTTTGAGCGTCTTCACGATCTTGTCAGTCTTGGTGTCGATGATCGCGACCACGCCCGCATCGCTATCCGCCGCATACGCAAAGGCGCCGTCTTTCGTCAGCGTCGGGTTGACAATGCCTTTAATCTCCGACAGATACCGCTGCGGATCGCGCGCCGCGACGCGGCCCACATCGCCAATGGCGAGGCGTTTAATCATGCGCCCACTCGTGGCATCCAGGACGGCGACCTCGTGGGCACCGAGGCTCGATACGTACACCTTCGAGCCGTCAGGCAAGGCGCTGAAGCCGTGCGGCTCGAAGAAGCCCGTAACCCGCTGGATCTCGCGCCCGTCGTGCACGTCAATCACCGAGACCGTCGACTCCTCAATATTGCCGACAAACGCCAGCCGGCCGTCTGGCGTCGCATCAAAATGTTCCGGCGCCTTCCCGACCACGACGGTATGCTCGACCTGACCCGTCACCAGATCCACCACCAGAAAGCGATCACGTCCGGTGGCCGAGATGAGCATGCTTCTTCCATCATGGTTGAGCATCGCCATGTGCCCGTTGGTGTACTCGCCGAGCGGGATGCGCTTGATGACCGTGTCAGTGGCGGGGTCGATGATGGCGAGGTCGCTCGAATCCCGGTTGACGACGATCGCCAGCGTCTTGAGATCGTAGTCCGCCATACTTTTCGTCTCCGCACTCAGCCTGGCACTCCCGAAGCGGCAGGCTCACCAGCGCCAGCAAGATACCCAGAGTCAGAACACGTCGTAACATACTGCCTCTCCTTTCTGGAGTTGTGTTGGGAGCGCCACGTCACGGCGTTCCCCTTAAAAGACCACCACGGCCCGGATACCGGGAATAACCACATTGTTATTCACCCCGCCAGTCACCTGGTTCGGTCCGTGGATGAGCCACTCGACATTGCCGATCACAGAAAAGTGATCCGTAAGAAACAGGTTATAGTAGATTTCCAGTCACCTGCTCGTCTCCCGGCACATCCCGCTGGAAGCTATAGCCCACGCCCACCCGATCTCTGGGACGGTTCCACAGCGGCCCTGTCCAGCGGAGGCCACCCGGAGGCGGCGAAGAATAGTCCGGCTTATACTCTCGATCTGATTGACGCCAGCGCGCACAAACACGCCAAGCTGTGGCGTCAGTAGTTGATCGATACTGATGCCCTCCCCATACATCTGCCGCTCGCGATTGGGGTCGAAAGCGAACTCACGCGCACCCACAGCCGATAGTTCCCCTCGATCAGGAAGGTCGAGTGATAGTCAATCTCGCCAATCACGAACGGCTCGCTCAAGAGATCCTCATCCAAATCGTGGGTTGTTTGCGCCCCAGGCTAAACCCGAGATCGCGGCCGGCGTCCCACCGCAACGTCACACCGGCACCATTCACGGGTTGCTTGAGCATGGGATTGTTCACCAATGCCTCGTTCAAGAACTGGGTCGTTTCGTCATTGGCAAAGGCATTGCGATCAAAATAGTTGGTGAGATCAAGCTGCCCAACAAAGAAGTCGAGGCGATCGTTGACAAACCGCAGCCACAGCCAGCCTTCGCGAATGGTCAGCTTTTCGTCCGTCCCCCTACCCCCTACCGCATTCAGCGTCTCCGCATCCGCGTTCACACGCGACAGAGTCCCGAGCTTCTTATCTGGCCCGGGGCCACCGATGGCCTCAAAATCGATGAACAGCGTCGTCCGCGCCATCGGATGGTACAGCAACGTGAGATCGATCGACCCCTCGCCGAAGAGCTGGTTTTGTCCATCCTCAGCGTTGGCGACTTGCTGGAGGATGCCGCGTGCCGCCCCGCTCACAGCGACTTTCTTGGCATCTGCGTCCTGGATGGCCGCTTCAATCTTCTCGGCAGATGGACTCACGCCGCGCCACCGTCGAACTTCCGCACTGTATCCCGGAGCTGCGGCCGACTCGCCATCAGGGCAACGGCCATCCGGCGGTGCCTGATCAAAGATCTCGCCCCCAGGACAGACATACTCCACCGTCTTCTTGATCACCTCGACCCGCTCTAGCCTGTCCAGGCGTTCTTCGAGCACACGAATGCGCTCCTGGAGGCGCTGCGTTTCAGGAGAGTCAGCCGCACACACCACATCAGCCATCATTGTGAGTCCGAGAAGGGCACAGCCGTCGACAAAAGCAGAAAAGCGTCGCCACATGACACACACTCCTTTACCCGCGAAAGGATGTTGTTGCGGACGCCTGGATCAGATCTCCTGGCTTACGGATCGTCCTACTCCCTGCGCCTTCCCAGCCATACGACCAGTGGCTTCTCGCAGGTTTCGTCCCCGTTCACAGTTGCGGGGCAGCACCGGACTTGCACCGGCTTCCCTGGCTCCAGGGTGTGCAGGTTATCCCTACACGTGGACTTGGACCCTTATGAAAGAGTCTACACAGGTAAGCAAGGCTCGCAGTCATGGCTCCCAATGGGTTACAGACTCCATGACGGCGCACACGCCATGCTCTTCAGCCAGTCGCGATTATAACAGGGTTGCATCCGTTGGGGTAGATTTTTTTCTCCAATGGGCCCTGATAGGTATCTGCGCGCTTCTTGTGGCGTTCAGGCCACTCCCTCCTACTGCGAACCTGATGATAGCCCTGCCTGTTTCGGCGCTCGCTTGACACCTGGACAGGAGGCGTCTACATTCTGTTATCTTTACCTTTCCTTGCAGCGTCCAAGCACAGGAGGTCGGGGCTGGAGGAGGGAGGTGGCACTGGGAGTGAAGTGTCCATGTTGGTCGTATCTGCCTCAAAAACCTGCAAAGTACTGCCCGCCCTGGTGGCGTGTCTGCTCACCGTGGCTGCGGTGGTGTGCCTCGTACACACCGATGGCATCGCAGACTCTCAGACGGCCCACCAGGGACATCGCCATACCTCTTCGTCCGCTGCGACGCACCTCACACTCGATCTGCACTGTCTCGTGGCTATCCTCCCAGCGGTGGTCATGCTGCTCTGGCTCTGTCTTGATGCGCTGTTTCTCTCTGTCCTGTTGACCAAGCCGGTAGTCCTCGCGTTTCCTCCGTTCATTCCTCCCAAAGCTCTCACACATGCCTAGTATCTGGCAGCGCAAGACGGCTCGTTAGGGCCTGTGGGTCCCATTGCTGCCTTCCAGGGCTGAAACATATGTACCTCTCATGGTGCGTCTGCTGTTTTGATGGCCCTGGTGCAGTAGAGCCAGTCTGCATTCCGAGGTCAGGCAAAAACCCATCGCTGTTATGGAGGGATCATAATGATGTTGAGCCACATCTCTGACCGGTGGCTTGCCCTGATGGTGTCTCTGCTCTTGGTGGGGACCCAGGTTACCGCCGACGAGCGACCAGGCAAGCACAAGCACGACGACAAAGCGCTGCCCGGGAAGCCTGTGGAGGGGCATGGGCACACGATGGACGGACCTCACCAACACCCCTGGTGGGAAACGCCCCGGCGGAATATGCCAACGCCCGCAGTACCCGCTGGGGCGACGCGGCGGCTATCGCCCGCGGCCAGCAGCTCTACCAGACCTACTGCCTGATGTGCCACGGTGCCGACGGTAAGGGCACCGGGCCTGTCGCCCAGGGCCTGCCGCATCCCCCGGCTGACCTGACGCACCACTTTCACCGGGCGCCCGGTGATGGGGATGCGTATCTCTTCTGGCGGGTCAGCGAGGGTGGGCAAGTCGAGCCGTTCAAATCCAGCCAGTCGACTATGCCGGCCTATAAAACCGTCTTGAGTGAAGACCAGCGCTGGGATGTGCTGGCCTATGTGCACGCCGAGTTCCATAAGGGCTTTCTGCCGACATCCGCTACAAATCTGCCACAGTCCGTTACTGGCGAGGGCAAAGTCATTGCGGTGGTGCCCGCCAACCAACAACTCGTGGTTGAGCACGGGGAGATTAAAGGCTTTATGGAGGCGATGACCATGGGATACAAAGTCGAGCCCCCGACGCTTCTGGACAAGCTCAAGGCAGGGGACACCGTCCGCTTTACCATCGACACGCAGCAGAAGGCCATCGTCAAGATTGAGAAGCTCCACAAGTGATGGCACTGCACAGGAGAATATCTATGCCAGCCCAGAGTCTCTCGCGTTTGCGAGGTTTACTGCTGACGCAGAGTGCGTCATTGGTCTTGAGTCTGTTCGTGTACACAGGATGCGCCACTGCCTATACCCCCCGCCGCTGACGGTGCAGCACCCCGCGCACCCCGAGGCCATGGCTGCCCCGGAGCTGCCGCGGTCGCACACGCTCGCTTATGGGCCATCGGACCTGCCCATCACCGCAGCCGGCCATCGCCATGGCGCAGCATAGTGGGCCTGGCGCTCACCCGTCGGCCCAGAGAAGCCAGCCATCTGTCGTGGGTGAGGGCAAGGTGATCGCAGTGGTACCGGGGAGTAGTCAACTTGTTGTGGACCATAAGGAGATCCCGGGCTTCATGGGCGCTATGACCATGGGCTATCGCACTGAGCCGTCGTCACTCCTTGGCGGGGTGAAGCCCGGTGACACCATCCGCTTTACCATTGACCCACAGCGGCAAGGCCATTATTCAGCTTGAGAAGCTGCACGAGTAAGGACACGCACAGGAGAACACCTATGCAATCCCAGAGCCTGTCGTGTGTGGCAGGGGAGGGTGTTGTTGGCACACAAAGCTGGCTATGTATGGGCTCTGCTCGTGCTGTTGACTGGCTGCGCGACCGTTGACCAGCGCGCCGGGTTTTCGGATATCAGTGCTGCGGTCGAAGCGCGCAGCGGCAAACGAGTGGTCTGGCACCTCGGCACTGAGCTGGACATGCACGTGGCGCCAGGAAGTGCGAGCGCTGTTGCAAGACACGCTGACTGCTGACGGGGCGATCCAGGTGGCGCTGCTGAACAATCGGGACCTGCAAGCGGTGTACGCTGAGCTGGGCGTGGCCCAGGCAGATCTGGTCCAGGCCGGGCTGCTGAAAAACCCGGTGTTCGACGGCGCTGTCCGCTTTCCGGTACGAGGCGGCCCACTGGAACTGGACCTGAGCACGGCAGTGAATTTTCTGGATGTCTTCTACCTGCCGCTCCGCAAGCGCGTGGCGGCGGCCCGGTTTGAAGACGTCAAGCTGCAAGTGACGGGGACGGTGCTCGACTTCAGCGCTACGGTTCAGGCCGCTTTCTACCGCTATCAGGCGCATGAACAGATGCTGGAACTGCAGCAGACGATTGTGCAAGCGCTCGCCGCCTCGTTGGAGGTGGCGCAGCGCCTCCATGCCGCGGGAACATCACCGACCTTGATCTGGCGCGGGAACGTGCTCTTGCAGAGGAAGCGAAATTGCAGCTCACGCATCTGCCGAGACCGCCGTGCACCAGAGCCGAGAGCACCTGAACACCTTGATGGGGCTCTGGGGACAACAGACCACGTGGCATATCGACAGGCGTCTCCCCGATATCCCAGAACAACCGCTGCCGTTCGACGGGCTGGAAACGCGGGCGCTGCGCCAGAGCATCGACGTAGCCAGCGCCAGGCAGCGTATTCTCGTGGCGGGCGAACAGGTGGGAGCCATGCGAGCGACAGCGCTGGTCCCGGAGTTGTCTCTGGGGGCAGCGGGAGAGCGAGAAGACGGTGCATGGGAGGTGGGGCCCGTGTTCGCATTCCCATTCCTCTGTTCGATCAGGGGCAGGCACGTATCAGGCGCGCCATGGCGGAACTGCGCCGGGCCCAGCAGGAGTACTACGCGCTGGGCGTGCGCGTGCGCGCCACGGTCCGTGCGGTGCGCGAGCGGTTACAAGGAGCCCAGGACCGGGCGCTGTACTATCGCGACATCGTGCTGCCACTTGCGGGAGCGCATCGTCAATGAGACGCAGTTGCAGTACAACGCCATGCAACGCGGCGTCTTTGAACTCTTGCGAGCCCGGGAGCAGCAAATTCAGGCAGCCGTCGCCTACATCGACACACTGCGTGACTACTGGTTGGCCCGCACTGACCTCGGGCAGATACTCAGCGGTCGCTTACCGACTTCTAATAGCTTTGCCACAGACCGCATGGAGCAGCCCAAAAATATGGGTGCAAACGCTGAGCCACTAATGAGGAAGGACGTATCCATGGCCAAGAGCATTTCCAGACGCCACATGTTATGTCTCACTGCTGCCACTGTGGGTGGCAGCACGGCATTGGTAGGTGGCACCCATGCCAGAGCGACCGAGCAACCAGGGCGCTCGCGACGGCCGGCTGGAACGCAGCCCGCCCAGATGCCGCCAGCAGAGCCGGGGAAAGACTACACGCCTGTCATCACCCCTAATGGCTGGACGCTGCCGTACAAGCTCATGAACGGGGTGAAGGTCTTCCACTTGATTGCCGAGCCGGTGCAGCACGAGTTTGCCCCGGGCTGGTGTGCGACTGCTGGGGATACAACGGCACCACGCCCGGTCCGACCATCGAGGTCGTGGAGGGGACCGGGTGCGCGTCTACGTCACCAATCGCCTGCCCGAGCCCACGAGCCGTCCACTGGCACGGCATCCTGCTGCCCAACGGCATGGACGGTGTGGCGGGGCTGACGCAGAAGCCCATCGCGCCAGGGCAGACGTTCAAGTACGAGTTCACGCTGCGCCAGCACGGCACGCATCATGTACCACCCACATTTCGACGAGATGACGCAGATGTCGCTGGGCATGCAGGGCATTGTTCATCATCCATCCCCGCAACCCGACGCACAGGCCTGACCGGGATTTCGCCATCATGCTCAACGAGTGGCGGATCGATCCGGGGACCAGCCGTCCCAACCCCAACGAAATGGTCGACTTTAACGTCTTCACGATGAACTCGAAAGCCTTTCCCGGCACCGCGCCGCTGGTGGTCAGACTCGGCGACCGCGTGAAAATCCGCCTGGGCAATCTGAGCGCCATGGATCACCACCCGATCCACTTGCACGGCTATCAGTTCAAAATCACGGAGACCGATGGCGGGCAGATCCCGAGTCGGCCCAGCAGGTGGAGACCACCGTCCTGGTGCAGGTTGGCAGCACGCGGGCCATTGAGTTCGTGGCCGATGCGCCAGGCGATTGGGCCCTGCACTGCCACATGACGCACCACACCATGAACCAGATGGGCCACAACATCCCCAACATGATCGGCGTCGAGCCAGGGAACCTCGCTGAGAAGGTCGGCGGCCTCCTGCCCGCTTACATGACCATGGGCCACACCGGCATGGGCGACATGGCTACGATGAACATGCCTGTGCCAAAGAACAGTATCCCGATGAAAGGCGGCCAGGGTCCGTTCAGCCTCATCGACATGGGCGGCATGTTCACGGTCTTGAAGGTGCGGAAGAATCTGGCGAGTTACGACGATCCCGGCTGGTATGTGCATCCGCGGGGCACCGTCGCCGATGTCGCGGGCGCCGACGACCTGCGGCGGGACGGTATTACCGTGCCTCCGCTGTCGTGCCTTCCACGCCGTCGGCAGCGCAGCGAGAGGTCACAACCAGCATTAGCTTGGCACGAGGTGCGGTCCTACCGAGGATTGAACCACCGGATGTTGCGTGCCTCCACTCTCGGCTGCCCCACCTCGTGGTAGTGTTGCCAAGGAGGTCATTGACTATGCAAGATCCGTGTTATGAAGCTTTTGGCTGGAAGCGGGAGAGTAGACACGTGGCAGTAGTTGCCCTCTCACGGGACAACTTGTCTGCACCCGACTGTCAGAGGGAGCTTTCGTCAGATGTAGGGCTCCAGGTTGAGACCTAGCGTCATATGGAGGATATCGTGCCGATTTATGCGGAAGACCTCCCCTGAGCCAGTCAGTCTCATGGATATGGCATGGGGTTTGCTCAATAGACGGGGTGTGTCTGTGAAGAGCTGCCTCGACCGCCCGATGAGCACGAGTCAGTCAGGAGGTAATGCCGTGCAGCCTACTGGTCCCTATGCGCGCTTGCGCCATCCGCAGTACGACGGGTCTGTGATGATGCTGCTCGGGTTTCGTTGCGGTGGCCGATCCCTACGGACCTGCTCATATTCCACGATACGCCTGGTAACAGTGTACGTGGGCTTGCTCCACTCGGGAGGAACGCGAAAGCGCTGGCCGAGTTTGGCGAGGCGTATGCCCGTTATGCTGCGACCACGCCAGCGTTCTTTCCACACCTTGGCCGTATAAAACACAGGGAAGCATGAGCGGGAAAACACGCTCAACAATGAAGGAGACACCTATGAACCGCACAGCCTGTACAATCGTTGGCTTCACATTCGCACTGATGCTGGCACTCGCGCCAGGAGGGATAGCCGCAACAGCAGCAGCACCAGGAACATCATCCCCGATGGTGCCCCGGCGTCACAGGAGCAAACCCACTGTGACGGCTGCCGAGGAGCAGGGGCAAGCACCCATGATGCAGCCGAGGCGCGGTATGATGGGTCATGGGGGCATGATGCTGCAACAACACCTCGAATGGCTGAGCCAGCAGCTCAAGCTCAGTGACGAGCAACGCGCCCAGGCCCAGACGCTGCTGCGCAATCATGCCAAGGACATTATTCGCCTCCGGGCTGAGATCGACACCATGACCCTCGATGTTCCGCCATTGCTGGAAGCCAATCCGGTGGATCTCGCCAAAGTGAAGCAACTGTTCCAAGCCATCGCCGCCAAAGAGGCTGACTTTGCGTCTGGCCCATGTCACAGCCATGCAGGATATCCGCAAGCTGCTGACGCCAGAACAGCAAAAGCAATTCCGGACTATGCCAGGCCACATGATGGGCGATGGCGCTATGATGGGCCTGGCGGCATGATGGGCCAGGCGGCATGATGGGCCGTGGTGGCATGATGGGTCGTGGCCCCAAAGACGCAGTAATGACGACCCTTAGCATGCCTACTGGCTCAGCCCGTGCACCACGCTCAGCATGGTGCTGATGCCCTGGAGATAATGACCCAGACGCAAGTTTTCATCGGGAGCATGCTGATTGTCGTCGTGATTCGCCAGGGGCACGCTGATCAGCGGCATGCCGAGGGCCTGCCCAGCTCAGATAACGGCAAACTCCCACCCATCGTGGGCAGGATCACCGGAGGTTCGGCCTCACCCATGGTAGTACAGAGATCGCGTACCGCTGCCACCACTTTCTGCACCTGGGGGTGCGTCACCGCGACTTTGTAGGCCTCATAGCCATGGATCAGCTCTTACCTGTGCACCTGGGCAGCGCTCCTGGACGTGCTCGACAATGCGGCGACAGACCGTGTCCATGTTCATATCGGCGACGAGCCGCACATCAATGGACACAGTGGCCTGATGCGGAATGACGGTGGAGCGCGCCGCGCCAGTGGTGCCAGAGCGCAGGCCATTAATGTTAAAGGTCGGGCGAAAGAGCGTCTTGTCGTAAAAGGAGAGATTGGCCGGACCGTCCCAACGCTCCAGACCCAGAAAGGACCGCATACCGGCCTCGTCGAAGGGGATGTTGGCGAGTAGTTCCTGTTCCTCTGGGCTTGGCGGTTTGGCCTCAGCGTAAAAATCCTGCACCAGGCAATTGCCCTCCGGGTCACGCATAGTGGCGAGGAGCTGGACCAGGTCCCAGGCAGCATTGGGGGCGGCATTCCCATAGTGGCCAGAGTGCAGGATCTGGTTTGCGGTCTGTAGACGAATTTCGAGCATCATGACACCCCGCACGCCTAACGATACCGTCGGGCGGCCGCTAGGATGCATGGGGCCATCGGCAATGACCATGACGTCACCACGGAAACGCTCCTGATGCTGGCGCAGAAACGCTGGCAGGTTGGGCGAACCGATTTCTTCCTCGCCGTCATAGAGAAATTTGATGCGGCAGGGCGGTTTGCCGGCCACCGCATCGCATGGTCCGCAAGGCCATGAGATTGCCGTGCAGCGGCCCTTTATCGTCCCCGCTGCCGCGGGCATAGACGAGACAGGAGCGCAGTTCGGCAGGGCTCAAAGCGCGCCAGTCCGGAACGACAGGTGCCTGATCTTCCACGCGCCCACGGCGAAAGAGTGGGCGGAACGGCTCAGAGTGCCAGGCCTCGAGCGGTTCCACAGGTTTGACGTCGTAGTGGTTATACAGCACGACCGTGACGTCGTCCCGCTCGCCCTCGATCTCGCCATAGACCACAGGGTTCCCAGCCGGTCTCCATAACGGCGGCGTGGACGCCTTCGTGCTGGAGCATGTCATGCAGTAACGCAGCACAACGGCGCACATCCACCGCCTGGTGGCTGACGCTCGGCTGCTCGAAGAGCGGCAAGCACTCGGCGATAAAGGTTCGCTCATGCTCACGAATGTACGTCTGGTACTGCTCCCAATAGTGCTGGCATCATGGCTGGCTCTCTCCGCTTTTTCACTTCATGGATCATGCCTTGTTGTATAGCCCTGCTGAAAGCGCCGTGCCACGCTTCAGCGCGTCCTGCCTACAATTGCAGCAAAACGCTCCCCGGCTTTATAGAATCCACAGTTAGGCATGGCCACTCACAGGCTTTTCCCCAGGCAGGTGTGCAGAAGTGCTCAGCTGCCCGCATGTCCCGTCGTTATGGCCGCGCTGTGCTCTGAGGCCCCACAACCTGTCTCCTGCGTCGCAGCAGTACCGGCACCGCCCGCACGAGGTACCACGGGAGCGCTAGCCCTTCTCTGAGATAGTAATACCAGCGCTGCCGCAGACGCCGTGCCGGTTTGCCTGGGGTCGCACTGCCCACAGCGCGCAGCCCACAGATCCAGAACGCGAAGAGCGCTCTTGGGAGGTGATAGCGGTCCGTCACTACCAGGACACGCGACCAGCCGCGCTGCCGCAGCATGTCACAACACCGCAAAGCACTGGCAAAGTGGAGGTGGCCTGATCTTCGCACAGAATGTGCTGGGGGGAATGCCGTGCGCGACAGCCAGGCGCTGCATCACTGCTGCTTCAGCGGGCGGATATTTCCCTACCCCTCCGGTGACCAGGAGATACGCGGCATAGCCCCGCTGCAGCAAGTCCACCGCGTGCAGGATACGGCGTTGGAGGGCCGGACTCGGTTGCTCGCCTGGCCATACCGCTGCCCCGAGAACCACGATCACATCATACGCCACAGGCGGAGCCTCCGGGTGCTTCTGGAGCATAGACTCTTGTCTCACTGCCCGGTACTATGCAGGCGTATGTGCCCCCATGGCAGGAGCGTGGGAAAGAGGGGATGCCATGGGTACGTTCTGGTATTTCTCTAGACTATCAGTAACGAAGCAGGGGACATTTGTCAACTGACATCGTAGCAGGAGAGGTGACGGGCACCGCACGCCACCAGCACCTGCGTTGATGAGGTGAAAGGTTATTTGGCGTGCATGAGAATCTCGACCTCGGCATGGAGGAGACGTCCAGCCTCCTGAGGAGAAGCGGTGAGCTTGATCGTCAGAATCTGCGTTGCCCCTACTTCACCGCTGCGTCCGGGACGCACCCCGACGATCTTGCCTTTGAAGCCGCTGCGGCCCGGCGCGCTTCGTCTCCGATGGGCCGATTGGTACAAGAGGGCGCGGATAAAACGGCCCGTAGATACCGTCCATGGAGGTCCTCCTTCTACAAGAGCTGTTCAGACTACGTTGAGTGTCCTGTGCTCTGCTCTTCGGCACCCTGGTATGGGGACTTGAGGCGGTATCATTTCATAGGTCTACAGGACACCGTGTCTCAGTGGCGCCCAGGCATGTCCAAAGCACAGGGGCGAGGCCAGGGAAATTGTGATGGCACGATCATGAGTAACTGCATGCTCGAAGGACACCGTTGTGCCACCGCTCATCTCCATACTGTTCCCTGTCTGGAATGCAGCAGCGACTTTGCCGAGCCTGTCTACGGGGTCTGCAACGCCAGACCGAGCAGCGCTGGCACTGTGTGCTTGTCGATGACGGCTCAGACGATGGCTCGTTGAGCATGCGCCCGCTGGTTTGCGGCGCAGGACGCCCGTTGCACCGTTGTCGCGACGTCGCATCAGGGGCTCGTTGCCGCCCTGCACACAGGGCTCGCATACTGCCGTGGGCACTTTGTAGCCCGTATGGACGCTGACGACCTGATGCATCGCCAGCGACCTGGCCCTGCTAGGTACCGGGATGCTCGAGGAGAGCCCGCACCTGACTGGCAGTGGGCTGTCATGTGCGCCTCTTTCCGCGTCATGGCCTGCCAGAGGGCCGGGCAGGCCTACGAGCGCTGGCTCAACAGCATCGACACCCAGGGCGGGTGCGGCAGGATGCGTTTGTCGAATGTTCCCTGGCGCATCCGACCCTGATGCTGCGCCGCGAGGTCTTGCAGAAGCTGGGGTATCGTGATTGTGGCTGGCCAGAAGACTACGATCTGCTCCTGCGTCTCCTGGCCCTAGGTTACGAGGTCAGCGTGGTGCCGCGGCCTCTGTTGAGCTGGCGTGACATCCCAGGACGCCTGTCACGCACGAGTCCGACCTATGCTCTCGAGACGCTTTACCGCTTGCAAAGCCGCTTTTCTGGCTGCTTCCTTCCTCAACGGGACACGGACGTACATCCTGTGGGGCTATGGTGACACCGGCAAAACGCTCCGCTGGGCGCTCCCTGGCCTACGGCAAGGTCCCGTCACATATTGTCGAGATCCATCCAGGCCGTCTGGGGAACCGTATTCATAACGCTCTGGTCATTCGCCCTGAAGACCTCGTGCGCTGCCGCCGTGGTCGTGTTGTCGTCTCAGTCGCTGGTGTCCAGGCGCGCCATGAGATTCGGCAGGTGATGGCGCGTCCTGGGGTTCGTTGAGCTGCACGACTTTGTCTGCGCCGCGTAACCAGGCAGGTTGGAAATTTTGCACAAATAATTCTTGGTACCTCTCTTGACAGAATAGTGGTGATGAGTTTTACTTTGTTTGTAAATTAGACACTAATAGGGGGGATAAATCACGATGATAAACATACGGAACGCCAAGTATGTCCTCTCGGCTGTACAGTAGGAAATCTGGGATATCACCTGAGAGGCTCTCTCGGAAGCCACAGCTAACCGTGGTGAGGTGGCCTTGTGATACAAACGGGGGTCCAGCCATACTCCTCTCAGGTACGTTCCCCAACGCTCCTTGGAGGACAAGCATGGACCCCACAACGACATGTCTGCCCCAATATGGCGTGTCCCGCCAGAGGCCAAACCGGCCAGGGGAATATTGGCATCCATTCGCGCAAGGACAGGCGCTTCATCTGCACGCAGTGTCGCAAGACCTTTGCCGCAACATACGGGACCGTCTTTTACCGCCTGCGCACTGCGGGCGACCTCGTGGCGCTGATCCTCACGTTGCTTGCCCATGGCTGTCCGGTGCAAGCGATTGTGGTGGCCTTTGGGTTCGACGAGCGGACGGTCGCAGCGTGGGCGCACGCGCTGGCCGCCAGGGCCAGGCCGTCCAGGAACACCTGGTCGAGCAACCGCGGGACCTCGGCCAGGTCCAAGCCGATGAGATCCGCGTCAAGAAGCAGGGCGGCATCGTGTGGATGGCGCTGGCCATGATGGTCAAGACGCGCTTGTGGCTGGGTGGCGAGGTCAGCGAGCAGCGGGACATGCCCCTGATCCGACGGCTGATCGAGCGCGTGAAGCGCTGTGCGGCCCGTCGTCCCTTGTTGGTCTGTACCGATGGCTTGGTGTCGTACATTCGGGCCATACGGGAGACCTTTCGCGAGCCCGCGCACACGGGCAAGGCGGACGGCCCCGGCTGCGTCCGTGGCGCCATGTCTTGATCGCGCAAGTCGTCAAGCGCTACGAGCGGCGACGGGTGGTCGAGACCGAACGCCGCATTGTCGATGGCACCCCGGCACGCGTTGAGACGCTCAGGCGGCGTTCGCAGGGCGACGGCGTCATCAATACGGCCTACATCGAACGACTGAACGCGACCTTCCGTGCGCGTCTGGCCTCGCTGACACGCCGAGGTCGCGCGCTGGCGCGTCGCACGTTGACACTGCAGCATGGCATGTATCTGATCGGTACGGTCTATAATTTCTGCACACCCCATGCGAGTCTGCCCCACGCCAGTGGCGGGACCACCCCGGCGATGGCCGCTGGCATCACCGATCATTGCTGGACCGTCCAGGAACTGCTGTCGTTTCATGTGCCACCGCCGCGCTGGACACCTCCCCAACAACGTGGGCGTCCCTCGCATGCGTTCAAGCGCCTGATTGAGCGGTGGTGCGGGGACCACGGTTAGCTGTGGAGCTACCCTCTTTCGTGCTCATTCGAGTTTTACCAATTCACGCGGCCTTTGGCTGCTGTAACTCATTGATAGGCTTATGCTCGTGTATTACTCTGTAGTTTCTTGGTTCGACCCCTTGGAGGGCAAGAGCCGAGAAATGGGCGGCGTGGATATCCAAATAATTGGCCAAGCGTCCGGCCGAAGGCATCGGCTTACGATCCCATGGCCCCATGGCCAACGGTGCTGTCGCTGCGGCGATGGCTTGCAACAGCGATCCGGTCAGCAGCGACAAACTGATGCGCCGCTCCAGTGCCTTTGTGGTCCACGCTCTCGGCATCTCCATCGCGGTCGTGTCCTGGGCCACAAAGAAGTTGGTCTCCACGGGCCAACGATGCGGATACGCCTGCAAAAATTCGTCTGTGGTCAGTTCGCGTGCCGTCGTCCCCACGACCAACGGCCGCTTATAGGCCGGGTCATCAATCCGCAGCACGTCGAAGCTGGTATGGCGCGCCTCCTCAAAATGGAGGGCGTTCCAGCGCCGCACCCGCACCTCGCCCTTGTCGCCTGGGCTACAGCAATACGTAACTGAACGAAGTACAAT
>ERZ1370068.6422-contig-5404_pt1 | contig 36742 bp, 42 predicted proteins | sample MGYA00561227_ERZ1370068 | MGnify/ENA primary metagenome ERZ1370068 (study PRJEB38410, sample SAMEA6850437) | metagenome | study: Metagenomic assessment of the ecological functions of the soil: analysis of the soil microbiota associated with the... | reverse complement strand
CTCGAATGAGGGAACCCGCAGAACGGACGTCGGAAGGGAGGCAGTACTCACCCACGAGGACCATCGTGCGGGTGAGCGCGGTTGCAATGTGGAACTGTGCCAAGCCTGGGACTGCGGACCGCGCGGGTCCCGCCTTGCAACGCTCCTCGGACAGCGATGCGAATTCTAGCGCGGCCGGAAATGCCCGCGCGTCCGGCACTCTTATCATCCCGCGCGTGATTCCGCCCTCCGTCGCGCCGTGGTCGCGCTGCGATCCGCGCCGCCTCGCCGGCGTGCGCGGCGTCCTCACCGACATCGACGACACGCTGACGACCGAGGGCGCGGATCCCGATGGGCGTCGTCGCCGCGCTGGCGGCGCTGCGCGCAGGCCGGCGCTGCCGGTGATCGCGGTGACCGGCCGCCCGATGGGCTGGAGCCGCGCCGTCGCCGCGCAGACGCCGCTCGCCGGCGGTCGTCGCCGAGAACGGCTCGGTCGGCGCTGGTTCGCGACGGCGCCGAGGTTCGCGTCGAGTATCGTCGACCCGAGCCGGTTCGCGAACGGCCAACGCGCGAGCGCCTGCGCGCCGTCGCGGCGCGCATCGTCGCCGAGATTCCGGGCGCGACGCTGGCCGAGGACAGCCCGGGCCGGGTCACCGACATCGCGATCGACCACGCCGAGTTCGCCGCACCTCGACGCCGACGCGCATCGCCGCGGTCGTCGCGCTGATGACGAGCGAAGGCATGAACGCGACCGTCAGCTCGATCCACGTCAACGGCTGGTTCGGCGCGCACAGCAAGCTCAGCGGCGCGAGCTGGATCGTCAGCGCGCCTGCTCGGCCGCGACCTCGACGCCGAGCGCGACGACTGGCTCTACGTCGGCGACTCGACCAACGACGAGCTGATGTTCGCGAGCTTCCCGCTCTCGGTCGGCGTCGCCAACATCGCCGACTTCGCCGACCGGCTGCAGCAGCTGGCCGGCGTACGTGACCGCCTTCGATCGCGGCCGCGGCTTCGTCGAGGTCGCCGAGTCGCTGCTGCGCGGCGCATGACGCGGCGCGGTCGACGCCAGAGCGCGCGGCCGCTGCCGACGCTCGCCGTCGCCGCCGCGCTCGCCCTCGGCTCCGGCGGTCTCGCTCGGCCTGGCGCGCTTCGCCTACGCGCTGCTGCTGCCGCCGATGCGCGCCGACCTCGGCTGGAGCTACTTCACCGCCGGCGCGATGAACACCGTCAACGCCGCCGGCTACCTCGCTCGGCGCGCTGCTCGCGCCGCGGCGCTGCCTGCGCCGCTACGGCGCGCGCGCCGTCTGTCATCGCGCGACCTGCGTGCGACGGCGCTCGCCCTGGTCGGCGCACGGCGCTCGTCGTCGAGCGACGCGGCGCTGTACGCGCTGCGCTTCGTCACCGGCGTCGGCAGCGCAGCGACCTCGTTTCGTCGGCCGGCTGCCGCTCGCCTGTCGGCAGCCGTCCGCCGCGCCGCGGGCGGCGACCGCCGCCCGACGCGCCGTGCCGTCGAGCGCCGGCCTCGTCCTCGGCATCTACTACGGCGGCACCGGCGTCGGCATCGTCGCCGCTGCGCTGCTCGTCCCGTCGCTGGTCGAGCGCGCGCGGCGCACGCGTGGCAAGGCGCGTGGATCGGCCTCGGCGCGCTCGCGCCTGGCGGCGACGGCCGCTGCGCGCGGCGACGCGCCGCCTGGCCGGCGCCGCCTGCGGCCGCGGCGAGCGGCGCGCGCGCCGACGCTTCCGCTGGCGCCCGCTTCGCGCCGGCGCTCGCCGCGCTACCTGCTGTTCGGCCTCGGCTACATCGGCTACATGACGTTCGTCATCACGCTGCTGCGCGAGCAGCGCTCGCGCGCCGGTCGTCGATCGCGTCGTTCTTACGTCATGCTCGGCGTCGCGGTCATCGCCTCGTCGTGGCTCTGGGCGCGGCCTGCTGCAGCGCTCGCGCGGCGGCGAGCCGCTGGCGCTGCTGAACGCGCTGCTCGCGCATCGCGACCGCTGCTGCCGGTGCTCAGCGTCGCGACCGCTCGCGGTGTTCGCGTCGGGGCTGCTGTTCGGCGCGGTGTTCCTGTCGCTGGTGGCGTCGACGACCGCGCTGGTCCGCCACAACCTCGCGCCGCCGGCCATGGCCGGCCGGGATCGCCGCGTTCACGATCGTGTTCGCCGCCGGCCAGATCGTCGGCCCGAGCGCTGGTCGGCTTCGTCGCCGACCGCCTCGGCGGCCTGCGCGCCGGCCTCGCCGTGCTCGGCGGCAGTGCTGGCGCTCGGCTGCGCTCGTCGCCTGGCGGCAGAAGCCGCTCACCGCCCGGCCTTTGAATCGCGGTCTCGCCGGATGTCATGCCGCGGCCTTCTACGGGCTCACGGTGCTGCGGGTGAACTTGTCGATCAGGTTGAGCAACGAGATGCCGCTGGCCGCGAACTCGTTGTGCGCCGCCGCCGAGCAGGCTCTGCGCCGGAGCGAGTTCCTGAATCGTGGCGCGTCGGTTCATCCGAGCCTTGACTGCGGGGTGATCGACTTCTGATATATCAGTTGCCTGCCTTGCCGCAAGGGGGCACGTCGCATGATGACCGAACGACAGCGCAACTTCCGCCGCGACTACGTCGCCCAGATCAGCCCCTGGTACAACGGGCTCGTCCACGTCGGCGTCATGTACGCGGCCGGCATCTCGCGCGATCTGGTGGTGCGTCTCGCGCATGCAGGGCGCGAGCTGGGAGTGGCTGCTCGTCGTTCCGGTCGCGATCGCCGGCAACTTCGTCGAATGGGGATGCACAAGTTCGTGATGCACCGCCTGGTCGACGTCTTCGCGCTGCGCGCGATCTACGACCGCCACACGCGCCAGCATCACCAGTACTTCACCGACGGCGACCCGACGATCGGCACGATCCGGGAATTCCGCATCGTCTTCTTCCCGTGGCGCGTGCTGATCGTGCTCGCCGTGATGGCGGCAGCCTGTTCGGCTGGATCGCCGCGCAGCTGATCAACGCCAACGCCGGCTACGTCGTCTTCATCACCATGATCGGCCACTACATGGTGTACGAGACCTTCCACTTCTGCTGCCACATGTGCCGAGAACTCGTTGGCTGCGCCGGATCGCCGCTCGTCAGCACGATCCGGCGCCACCACGCGCGCGCACCACAACATGGGGATCAGTGATGCACGTCAACATGAACCTCACGCTGCCGATCGCCGACTGGGCGATGAAGACGAGCGACCTGAAGCGCGGCCTCCTCGGCCATCTCCTCAACGGCTACGACGAGAGTCATGTCAAGGACGAGCTGAAGCCGGTGATGGCGCGCTTCGCACCGCCGAGACGCAGGCCCAGCGCGTCACGCTCGACGGCCCGAAGCTGAACGACGACGAGCTGATGGCGCTCGGCCGCGCCGGCGGTCCACGCCTGAGCTCGCCCGGGCGGACGCGATCGACTTCCGCTCCGCGGCGATCGACATCGCCCTCGACTCGCTGCTCAAGGCCACCGGCCTGGCGGCGAGCGGCGGCGGCGCCAAGGTGCTGATCGCCAGCGGCGGCGTGCGGGTGAACGGCGCGACGGAGACGAGGGCGGGGCAGGAAGCTCAGGGCAGGCGACCAGGTCGCGGTCGGCGACGTCGTCGTCCGTGTCGCAGCGCCGTCGAAGGACCGGCCGGCGACTGACCGCCGCCAGTCGCGGCGCTACGCGGCGGTCGCGCCGCTACAGGCCCAGGAATTCGACCAGGCGCTCGCGCTCGCTCTTCAGCTCTTCGCGAAATTGAGGATCGGTCGGTGCCGATTCGACGAAGCGAGATGCGATGGCCAGCCGGCCGTTGCTTACCGATGCGTTCGCCCAGCCGATCACCGCGGTCGCGCCAGCAGCAGCGGCAGCGCGTAGTAGCCGAGCTTGCGCTTCGGCGCCGGCGTGTAGGCCTCGAAGCGATAGGTCCAGCCCCAGAGCAGCTCGAAGCGGCGCCGGTCCCAGACGATCGGATCGAACGGCGCGAGCAGACGCACGCGCTCGTCGGGCGCGTGCCGCGACGCGAGCGCGGGTTCTCGTCGGCCGGCCAGTACCAGTCGACGCCGTCGACGCTGACGCTTGCCAGATGCTCGCGCGCCGCGCCAGCGCCGCGCGCGGTCTCGCCTGTCGCAGATGCGGCGCGCCGTAGCCGCAGCAGCCGGGCCAGGTAGACGAAGCTCGATCCGGGCAGCGGCGCGTACTTGCGCACGACCAGGTCGAGCAGCGCGGTCGCGCGCGCGCGCGCGCGCCGCGCGGCATGGCGTCGGCCGGCGGATGCTCGACCGCGGCGTAGATGCGCGTGCCGTTGTCGCGCCGCTGCCACGCGCAGCAGGCCGCGGTAGTGCATGCCGTCGAGCAGGTGCGTCGTCGCCAGCGCCCGAGCCGCCCCAGGCGTTGATGCGTCGGCCGTGCGCGAAGTGCGCCTCGACCGTCGCGCGGATGCGTCGGCCCGCGCTCGCGGATGAAGCGCGAGCACGTCGGCGGCCTGCGCTTCGTCGCCGCGGTCCACGCCTGCGTGCGGCGTGCGCGGGTGCATCAGCGCCAGATGGCGGCGCGGCAGGAAGCCGTAGTTGACGAAGAGCGTCTTCCTCGATCTTCAGCCGTGCGTAGCGGCGCTCGAGGTCGCCGGCGCGGTAGCCGGCGACGCGGTGGCGCAGGGTCAGGTCCTGCGCGCGTGCCGGGCGCGGATCGGATCGGCCTGCACGAAGCCGAGCTTGTCGATCGCGCGCGCGAGCGTCGTCGGCTTGAAGAGCGTGCGCGCGACGGCGTAGCGGCGCAGATCGTCGAGCGTGACGGCAGCTTCGGCATCGCGGCGATGATGCCGTGGCGCGGCGATACAGTGCGGCCAAAGGAGTCCGCATGGACGCGAGACGGCAGGCAGCGACAGCGACGAACTCTCGGCCCGGCTCGCGCGCTGCTACACCGGCGTCGTCTACGACATCCTGCGCGGCCGCGGCATCGTCGGTGCGTGCTGCCGCCGTCGATCGTGCCGCTCGACCGCGCCATGGTCGCGGCCGGCCCGGTCTTTACCGTGCGCGGCCGGCCCGACGCATCGGTCTCGGCGCACGACACGCTGCTGCGCTGGACCGAGTTTCTGGCGCGCGCGCCGAGCGGCCACGTCGTCATGATGCAGGGCGAGGACGACCGGCGCGCCCTGATGGGCGAGCTCTCGGCCGAGACGCTGCAGTTTCGCGGCGATGCGCGGCTACATCGTCGACGGCGGCTGTCGCGACACGGCGTTCATCCGCCGCCTCGGCTTTCCGGTCTTCGCCGACAAGGCGACGCCGCGCGACATCGTCGGCGCCTGGGTGCCGGTCGCCTACGACGAGCCGATCAGCTACGGCCAGGTGGTCGTGCGGCCGGGCGACTGGGTCCTCGCCGACTGCGACGGCATCGTCATCATTCCGGGCGCGATCGCCGCCGAAGTGATCGCTGCGGCGACGGCGGCGATGCAGACCGAGGACAAGGTCCGCGCGGCGATCCTGTCAGGCGTCGATCCGCGCCAGCCTATCTCGACCACGGCAAGTTCGTAGCTCGACTCGGAGGCCGGCCGCGGCCTTCAGCGCTTGCCGCCTTGTCTGTCCTCTCCCAGCTGAACTCGGTCTGTCGCGGCCGAAGTGGCCGTAGGCGGCGGTCTTCTCGTAGATCGGGCGCAGCAGGTCGAGCATCTGGATGATGCCCTTCGGGCGCAGGTCGAAGTGCTCGCTGACCAGCGCCGGCGATCTTGTCGTCGGAGATCATGCCGGTGCCTTCGGTGTAGACCGTGACGTTCATCGGCTTGGCGACGCCGATCGCGTAGGCGACCTGGATCTGGCACTGGCGCGGCGAGGCCGGCGGCGACGATGTTCTTGGCGACGTAGCGCGCCGCGTACGCGGCCGAGCGGTCGACCTTGCGTCGGGTCCTTGCCCGAGAACGCGCCGCCGCCGTGCGGGCAGGCGCCGCCGTAGGTGTCGACGATGATCTTGCGGCCGGTCAGGCCGCAGTCGCCCTGCGGGCCGCCGATGACGAAGCGGCCGGTCGGGTTGATCAGGTAGCGCGTGTCCTTCAGCCACTCCTTGGGCAGCACCGGCTTGATGATCTCCTCGATCACGCGCCTCGATGAACGAGGCCTTCATCTTCGGTCGCCGTCTCGCTCTGGCTCGGGTCTGTGCTGGCGTCGACAGCACGACGGTGTCGATCGAGTGCGGCTTGCCGTCGACGTAGCGCATCGTCACCTGGCTCTTCGCGTCGGGGCGCAGGAACGGCAGGCGGCCGTCCTTGCGCAGCTGCGCCTGGCGCTCGACCAGGCGGTGCGCGTAGTAGATCGGCGCCGGCATCAGCTCGGGCGTCTCGTCGCAGGCGTAGCCGAACATCAGGCCCTGGTCGCCGGCGCCGGTGTTGAGGTGGTCGTCGCTGGCGTGGTCGACGCCCTGGGCGATGTCGTTGCTCTGCTTGTCGTAGGCAGACCATGACCGCGCAGCCCTTGTAGTCGATGCCGTACTCGGTGTTGTCGTAGCCGATGCGCTTGATCGTGTCGCGCGCGACCTGGATGTAGTCGACGTGGGCGTTGGTCGTGATCTCGCCGGCCAGCACCACCAGGCCGGTGTTGCACAGCGTCTCGGCGGCGACGCGCGAGCGCGGATCCTGCGTGAAGATCGCGTCGAGGATGGCGTCGGAGATCTGGTCCGAGACCTTGTCGGGGTGGCCTTCGGAGACCGATTCGAGGTAAGAGGAAGTCGTTCGACACGCTGCTGTGCTCCAAGTGCTGAAAGATCCGGCCGGCCCGTCATCGAGAGATGCGTTGCCGGCCTGGGCTCTGGAGCTGCGGCGAAGCGCTTTAGCGGAATTTCTGTTCCGTCGCCCCGCAAGTTGTTCAGTAACTCGGCGACCGGCCGATTATAGGTCGTCGGGCAGATTCGGCGAGCCAGCCGGACAGCTCGTCGAGCGCCGCCTCGCGCTTGAGCGCGCGCCGGCGCGCTCGGCGTCAGTCGAACGCCGCGGCGCCGAGCGTCGCGCGTGCGCCGGCGAGCAGCGGCACGAGGAACGCCTCGTCGACGCTTTCGCGCTAGCGCCGCCGTCGCGCATCCGCGTCAGCGACGCGCCGTGCAGGCGCGCCGCGCGCGCTCGCTCGCCGTCGCAGCGCGGCGAGAGACGGCGCCGATTTCGAGCAGATGCTCGTCCATGCCGCGCAAGCCGTCTGCGGTCGCGACCGCGAACGCTCTCGCCCAGATGGCTGCGGCCGCGTGCACCGTGCTCGCCCTGGCCGAGCAGCAGCCGCGCGCGTGGTTGCAGAGGACGACGGTGATCATCCCCGGGTTCTTCAGCTCGCGGTGGATCGCGAGCGATCTCGCTCGTAGCGAGGCGGCGGCGTTCGGCGACGTGGCCGTTGTTGCGATGCCACTCGGCGAGGTTGTTGAGATGCGCGCCAGCAGCAAGCCGTCGCCGAGCGCGGGCGCGATGCTGCGGTTTCGTCGTAGCGCGCCATGATCAGCCGCGGGTCTCGTCGGGCTGTGGGGTTGAAGGTGAGCAGCACCGATGCGGCGGCGATCTGCGGCAGGTCGCCGATCTCGCGGCCGAGGACGAGGGCCTGCCCGGCGAGCGCCTTCGACTCGTCGTAGCGGCCCGCGTAGTAGGCGAGCGTCGCCAGGCCGTTCAGGAGGCGGCACTTCAGGCAGCAAGTGCGGCGTCGGCCGCCGGCGTGGTCGAGCGCGGCCCGGGCGACGTTGCGGCCGCGTTCGAGCTGACCCGACGAGCGCCAGTAGCGCCACGACGCCGCCGCCAGGCGCAAGCCGAGCGCCGCGCCGTCGCGGTCGTGCTCGCACCAGCCATGGGCCGCGAGCGAGGTTCTCCTGCTCGGCGCGCCCGGAAGCGATCGCCTCGCCCTGGCGCGCGTCGAGGAAGAGCGGCTCGGTCTGCTCGGCGAGGGCGACGCAGTGGCGCAAGTGCCGGCCGCGGATGCGTGCCCGCCTCGCCCGATTCGGCGAGGCGCTCCTCGGCGTACTGGCGCACACCGTCTCGAGCATCCGGTAGCGCGGCGCGGCGAGTGCTTCGCGCTCGACGCCGAGCATCGACTTGTCGTGCAGCGCCGTCAGCAGCGCGAGCACCGCGTACTCGTCGTCGGCTGCGGCGACATGGACGGCGGCGGCGAGCGTACAGCCGCCTGCGAACACCGAGAGCCGGCGAAACAGCTCCTGCTCGGGCGGCGCGAGATGGTCGTAGCTCCAGTGTCATCGTCGCCTGCAGCGTCTCGGTGCCGGGGCAGGGCGCGGCCGCCGCCGGTGAGCAGGCGGAAGCGATCGTCGGGAGCGGGTCCGGATCTCGTCGACCGAGAGCATCGGCGACGCGCGCCGCGGCGAGCTCGATCGCCAGCGCGATGCCGTCGAGGCGGCGGCAGATCTCGGCGACGACGGCGGCAGTTGCCCGCGTCGAGCTCTGAACGCCGGCTCGACCAGCCGGGCCGCGGTCGACGAAGATCCGCACCGCTTCCGAGTCGCGCCGATCGCCGCGAGGCTCGTCCGCTCGCGCGGCAGCGCCAGCGAGCGCACCGGATAGATCTGCTCGCCGGCGATGCCGAAACGCCTCGCGCGGCTGGTCGCGACCGCGCAGTGCCGGGCTCGCCGCGAGCATCGACTCGACGACGGCGACCACGGCGTCGATGACGTGCTCGCAGTTGTCGAGCACGACCAGCAGCCGGCGCGTCGCCACGTGCTCGGCCAGGCGCGACTGCCAGCGGCGTGCCGTCGACTTCGGCAACGCCGAGCATCGCGGCGACGACGGCGACGACGCGATCGCCGTCCTGCACCGGCGCCAGATCGACGAACCAGGACGCCGTCGGCGAAGGCATCGAGCTGCTGGCGCGCCAGCTCCTGCGCCAGCCGCGTCTTGCCGCAGCCGCCGATCCCGCTCAGCGTGATCAGGCGCGAGGTCGCGCAGCAGCCGGGCGCAATCGGCGAGCGCCGCCTCGCGGCTCGATGAAACGGGTTCGCGGCTGCGGCAGATTAGTCGGTGGTGGCGCCGGCTTCGGCGCCGCGCCGCTGCGCTGCCGCCCGCCTCGGCGAGCAGGCGGGCGGCGAAGCGATAGCCGCGCCCGGCAACGGTCGCCGATCGCGTCGGGACCGAGCAGCTTCTCAGCGTCGAGACCTCGCACCTGGAGGTTGTTTCTCCTCGACCACGAGCCTGGCCAGACCGAAGGTCGAGCAGCTCAGCTCTTGGCGACGACGCGGTCGCGTCGCTCGATCAGGGCGAGCGAACAGCGTCGAAGGCGCGCGCGCCGAGCGTGGCCGGCTCGCCGGCGATCGTCAGCTGGCGCTCGGCGACGGCGCGAGCTCGAAGCGGTCGAAGCGAGTAGCGGTCGGTCACGGGCTCACTCGTCGAGCCGGCAATGTCGCGGCGCGCGCGGCTCCGCACTGCGTCGCTTCAGAACGTTTCAGCTCCGTTTCAGGGTGCTCAAGGACTGAAGCACCCCTCAGCCGGACAAGTCTCCCGCCCCCAACGCATCCCCTGGATGCCCTCCACCAAGGACTGTCATGGAACCGCACCTCCCGCTCGATCCGCCTCTCACCGCCGGTGTCGCCCTGCACGATCACGAGCGTCCTCTTCCACGGCGTCGCCTCGCTCGCCCGGCCGACCGCGATCGAGCAGGTCGCGCAGGTCAGAAGTCGACCGTGACGATCGCCTCGGTCCGCGAAGTCGCGCCGCGCGCCCGCTAGCCGCTTCCTCGCCAGCCCGCCGCGTGGCGCAGCATGGGACCGCGGCCGGGAACCGATACTCGCCCTGCGCGCAGCCCGCGCGCAACGTCCTGCCGGCCGTCGCCGGCGCGAGGCGATGATTGGGCGCACGCCTGCTGCTGGCCGCACTCTGGCTGTTCCACTGGCTGCCGCTGCCGCTCCAGGCGGTATGCGGCAACGCCCTCGGTCGTCTCGGCTGGCATCCGTCGCCTCGCGTCGCAAGGTCGCGCTGCGCAACCTCGAGCTGTGCCTTCCCGAGCTGGCACCGCACGAGCGCGAGCGGCTCGCGCGCGCGCACTTCCGCTGGCTCGGTCGCAGCCTCGCTCGAGCGCGGCCTGCTCTGGTACGCGTCGCCCGAGCGTCTGCAAGCGCCTGATCCAGGTCGAGGGCGACGTCGACGCTGGCCGAGCGCAGCGACGCGGCCGGTGATGTGGCTCGTGCCGCACTTCATGGCGCCTCGACGTCGCCGGCGCGTCGGTGCTGCTGTTCCAGAACAAGAAGGGCATCTCGATCTACCAGCGCCAGAGCGATCCGGTGCTCGATCGCGGCGCTGCGGCGCGGCCGCCTCCGCCTCGGCAACGCCGAGATCTTCTCGCGCGACGACGCCGGCCGCAGCCGCTGCTTGCGCGCGATCCGCCGCGGCGACGCCTTCTTCAACCTGCCCGACATGGACTTCGGCACGCGCGACGCGGCGTTCGTGCCGTTCTTCGGCATCCAGGCGGCGACGCTGCTCGCGCCGTCGCGGATGGCGCGCGCGCTCGACATGATCGTCGCAGCCGGTCGTCGCCGAGATCCTGCCGGGCGGCCAGGGCTATCGCGTGCGCTACGAGGAGCCGTGGACGCGACTTCCCGACCGACGACGCCGTCGCCGACGCGGCGCGCGCATGAACCGCTGGATCGAGGGCGAGATCCGGCGCAACCCGGCGCAGTACCTCTGGGTCCATCGCGCGCTTCAAGACCCGCCCGCCGGGCGAGCCGTCGCTGTATGACCAGCGCTGAGCGTCGAAGGCCGATAATTCGGCCCATGCAGGTTGCGCTTCACGAAGATGCAGGGCGCGGGCAACGATTTCGTCATGCTCGACGCGACGCGTGCGCCGCTCGCGCTCGACGACGCGCAGCTGCGCCGCCTCGGCGACCGCCGCTTCGGCGTCGGCGCCGACCAGATCCTGGTCGGTCGAGCCGAGCGCCGACGCCGGGCGTCGACTTCGGCTACCGCATCTTCAACGGCGGCAGCGGCGACGAGGTCGAGCAGTGCGGCAACGGCGCGCGCTGCTTCGTGCGCTTACGTGCGCGAGCGCGGCCTGCAGCGACAAGACAGACGCTGCGTCGTCGAGACGCATGAACCGCCGCCTCGAGCTGCGCCTGCAGGACGACGGCCGGGTCACGGTCGACATGGGCGCGCCCGACTTCGAGCCGGCGCGCGTGCCGTTCGACACGCACCTGGCTCGCGCCGCGCGCGGCCGAGTCGCGGCCTGCCGCTCTGGCCGCTCGAGCGTCGGCGAAGGCGCAGCGTCGACCGTCGCGGTGGTCTCGATGGGCAACCCGCACGCGGTGCAGCTCGTCGCCGACGTCGATCGCGCGCCGGTCGCGACGCGACGGGCCGCTGATCGAGCGCCACGCGCGCTTCGCGCGCAGGCGTCAACGCCGGCTTCATGCAGGTCGTCGCGCGCACGCGCATCCGCCTGCGCGTGTTCGAGCGCGGCGCCGGCGAGACGCTGGCCTGCGGCACCGGCGCCTGCGCGGCGGTCGTCGTCGGCATCCGGCTCGGCCTGCTCGATGCGAAGGTCGACGTCGACGACGCGCGGCGGACGCGCTGACGATCGAATGGGCCGGCGACCGGCGCGCCGGTGCTCGATGACCGGCCCGGCCGAAACCGTCTTCGAAGGAGAGATCGACCTGTGAGAAACGACCGATGAGCACCATCCGCAGCGACGCCGATCGGCGTGCAGGGCATCACCGAGGCCGACATCGCCAACTACCTCGCGAACAGCCCGGGCTTCTTCGAGCGCCACGCCGAGCTGCTCGGCAGCGATCCAGCTGACCAGCCCGCACGGCCAGCGCGCGGTGTCGCTGCAGGAGCGGCAGATGGAAATGCTGCGCGACAAGATCAAGGGCCTCGAGCGCCAGATCGTCGAGATGGTCCGGCACGGCCAGGACAACGTCGCGATCGCCGACAAGCTGCACCGCTGGACGCGCGCGTTGATGCTCACCGCCAACGCCGCCGACCTGCCCGACGTGCTGGTGCGCGAGCTGCAGCCACCAGTTCATGATCCCGCAGGTCGGCGATCCGCGTCTGGGGCGGCGCCGAGGTGTTCGCCAGCGCTGCCGTTCGCGCGGCCCGGTCAGCGACGACGTCAAGAGCTTCGCCGGCAGCCTGGCGACGCCGTACTGCGGCGTCAACACCGGCTTCGAGGCCGCGCAGTGGCTCGACGAGCCGGCGCGCGCGCTCTCGATCGCGCTGATCGCGCTGCGCCACGACAGCCAGCCGCGGCGCGTTCGGCATGCTCGTCGCTCGCCTCGCCCGACCCGACGCGCTACACCGCCGACATGGGCACCGAGTTCCTCGCCCGCATCGGCGAGGTCGCGAGCGCCGCGCTGACGCGGCTGCTGCCGGCGCCGTGAGCGCCACCGGTGACGCGAGCGATGGCGACGCGCGCGACGCCGACATCGCGCGCCACCTCGAGTACCTGAAGGTCGAGCGCCGCCTCGCCGAGCGCACGCTGGCGATGTACGGCGACGCGTTCGCGCGCCTGCAGCGCTTGCGCCGTCGCCGCGCCGTCGCCGCTGCGCGCCGCGCGAAGACGCATCACATCCGCCGCTGGGCGGCGCAGCTGCACGGCGGCGGCCTGGCGCCGCGCTCGATCGCGCTCGTGCTGCTCGGCCTGGCGCGGGCTTCTATCGCTGGCTCGGCCGCGACGGCGCGGTCGCCGCCAACCCGGTCGACGGCGTTCGCGCGCCGCGCGCCGCAGCCGTTGCCGAAGGCGCTCGTCGGTCGACCACGCGGTCGCGCTGGTCGCGCATCGCGACGAAGGCGGCGACCGGCGCCTGGCGGCGCGCGACGCCGTGCATCGCCGAGCTGCTCTACGGCTGCGGCCTGCGCGTCGGCGAGCTGGTCGGCCTCGACGTCGTCGCCAGTGCGTGCGGCCGCCGGCTGGATCGATGCCGGCGACGCAGCGCGCACGTCCTCGGCAAGGGCAGGAAGCGCCGCGCTGTGCCGGTCGGCGCGCCGGCGCTGCGTGCGCTCTGCCGAATGGCTCGCGTTGCGCAGCGACGATCGCGCGCGGCGACGAGGCCGGCGCTCTTCGTCGGCAGCCGCGGCACGCGGCTGACGCGCGAGCCAGGTGCGCTCGCGCCTGAAGGCGCAGCGCGATCGCCGCCGGCGTGCCGACGCACGTTCATCCGCACATGCTGCGCCACTCGTTCGCGTCGCACGTGCTGCAGTCGAGCGGCGACCTGCGCGCGGTGCAGGAGCTGCTCGGCCACGCCAACATCACGACGACGCAGGTCTACACCAAGCTCGACTTCGGCCACCTCTCGAAGGTCTACGACGCGGCGCATCCGCGCGCGCGGCGCAAGTAGACGAGCGCCGAGCCGGCGAACGACGGCGCGTTCTGCGCCCGGGAGAATCGGCCGGTGAAGACGATTCGCCTCCGCCCCGGCAAGGAACGCTCGCCGCTGCGCCGGCACCCATGGGTGTTCGAAGGCAGCGTCGCCGGCGGCAAGGCCGACAGCGGCGAGACGGTCCGTGTCGAAGGCAGCGATGGCGCGCTTCCTCGCCTGGGCCGCGTACAGCCCGCAGTCGTCGATCCGCGCTGCGTGCCTGGAGCTTCGACGAGGCGCGAGCGGATCGACGCCCGCGCTCTTCGCGCGCCGTGTCGCCGCCGCGGTGGCGATGCGGGCACGCCTGGGCGATCGCGAGCGACGGCGTCCGCCTCGTCCACGGCGAGGCCGACGGGCTGCCCGGGCTGGTCGTCGACCGCTACGGCGACACGCTCTGTGCGCAGTTCCTCTCGGCCGGCGCCGAGCGCTGGAAGGCGGTGATCGCCGACGCGCTTGATCGCAGGCCAGACCGGCGCGGCGCGCCTGTACGAGCGCAGCGACACGTCGGCGCGGCAGCGCGAAGGGCTGGCCGCGCCGGTCGGGCTGGCTGCGGCCGGCCGACGATGCGACGGCGGCGACGCGCGACGGCGCTGACGATCCGCGAGCACGGACTGGCGCTTCGCGCTCGACGTCGCCACCGGCCACAAGACCGGCTTTTACCTCGACCAGCGCGACAACCGCAAGCTCTTCGCCGAAACCGTGCGCCACTTCGGCTTCGCCGCGTCCTCAACTGCTATTGCTACACAGGCGGCTTCAGCGTCGCCGCGCTCGCCGGCGGCGCGGCCGAGGTGACGGCGATCGATTCGTCGGCGCCGGCGCTGGCGTTGGCCGAGGGCAACGTCGCCGCTGAACGGCTTCGACGCCGCGCGCCATCGGACGATCGATGCCGACGTCAACCAGACGCTGCGCGTCGCTGCTCGACGCGGCGCCGAGCTTCGACGCGATCGTCCTCGATCCGCCGAAGCTCGCGCCGACGGTGGCCCATGCCGAGCGCGCGGCGCGTGCCTACAAGGACATCAACCGCCTGGCGCTCTGCTGCTGGCGCCGGGCGGCGCGCTCTTCACCTTCTCGTGCTCGGGCGGCATCGACGCCGACCTGTTCCACAAGATCGTCGCCGGCGCCGGCCTCGATGCCGGCGTCGACGGCCTTCATCCACGCTCGCCTCGGCGCGGCGCCCGATCACCCGATGACGGTGACCTTTCCCGGAAGGCGAGCTACCTCAAGGGCCTGGTCCTGATCAAGCGCTGAGCGCGGCGAGCAGCGATCCTCGTCTCGAACTTGGCGCGGCGAACGCTGAAGAAGGCCTTGACGTTGCGCACGTTTGCGTCCTGCGGTGAAGAGCCGGCGGACCAGCGCGTCGTAGCCGGCCATGTCGCCAACCTGGACGACGAGAACGAAGTCGGGCCCGGGCGAGACGCGGTGGCACTGCTGCACCGCGCTCCTCGGCGACGGCGCGCGCCTCGAACGCGGCCATCGCCTCGGCCGACTGGCGGTCGAGCGAGACCTCGACGATCGCCGTGAGGCCGTGGCCGAGCGCCTCGGGCGAGAGCAGGGCGACCCGGCGCTCGATCACGCCGCGTTCGACGAGCTGCTTGACTCGCCTGAGGCAGGTCGCGGGCGACACGTGGACGCGCGCGGCCAGGGCGTGATTGGTCAGCGAGGCGTCCACTGCGAGCACGGCAAGGATCTTCAAGTCTGTCTGGTCGAGCGCCTCATCGCGGTTTGAACTTTCATTTATCGAGCTCATTTGGGTAAAATATTTCATTCAGCAGATGAAGTTGAAGATTACTTCAAATATATGTTGATTTTGCAAAGTAATTGCTTCAACTCAGGCCTAGAGTCATCGCCTGTGCCCATCGTCTCGAGGTCGCCCCATGTGTGGAATCGTCGGCGCCGTCAGCTCGCGCAACATCGTTTCGGTCCTGGTCGAGGGCCTGCGCCGGCTCGAATACCGTGGCTACGACTCATGCGGCGTCGCCGTTCATCAGGGCGGCCGGTTGCAACGGGCGCGCAGCACCGCGCGCGTCGCCGAGCTCGCCGCCAACGTCGTCGCCGACCACGCTCGAGAGCGGCACCGGCATCGCCCACACGCGCTGGGCGACGCACGGCGCGCCGCTGGTCCACAACGCCCATCCGCATTTCTCGCACGGCCCGGACCGCGCGCGGCCGAGGGCGGCGAGGCGTCGGGTCTGGCGGCCGTGGGCCGGATCGGCCTGGTTCACAACGGCATCATCGAGAACCACGACGAGCTGCGCGACGAGCTGAAGGCGAAGGGCTACGCCTTCGTCACCCAGACCGACACCGAGGTCATCGCCCACCTGGTCGACCACCTCAACCGAGGGCGACCTCCTCGAGGCGGTGCAGCGCGCGCTGCCGCGACTGCGCGGTGCCTACGCGATCGCTGTCGTCTCGCCGCGACGAGCCGCATCGCGTCATCGGCGCGCGCCAGGGCTCGCCGCTGGTGCTCGGCGTCGGCAGCGTCGCCGGAGCGAGCGAGAACTTCCTCGCCTCCGACGCGATGGCGCTGGCCGGCGTCACCGATCGCATCGTCTACCTCGAGGAAGGCGACGTCGTCGACCTGCAGCTCGGCAAGTACTGGATCAGCCACGTCGACGCCAAGGGTCGACTTCAAGGCGCGTGCAGCGCGACGGTGCAAGACGCGTCGTCGCCCACACCGGCGCGGCCGAGCTCGGGCCCGTACCGGCACTACATGCAGAAGGAGATCTTCGAGCAGCCGAAGGCGATCGCCGACACGCTCGATGCCGTTCCCGGCGTCTCGCCCGAGCTGTTCGGCGACGGCGCGTACCGCGTCTTCAAGGAGATCGACTCGGTGCTGATCCTCGCCTGCGGCACCAGCTACTACAGCGGCTCGGTCGCGAAGTACTGGCTCGAGTCGATGGCCAGGATCCCGACTTCGGTCGAGGTCGCGAGCGAGTACCGCTACCGCGACAGCGTGCCGAACCCACGCACGCTCGTCGTCACGATCTCGCAGAGCGGCGAGACCGCCGACACGCTGGCCGCGCTCAAGCACGCGCGCTCGCTCGGCATGGCGCACACGCTCACGGTCTGCAACGTCGCCACCAGCGCGATGGTGCGCGAGTGCGCGATGGCCTACATCACGCGCGCCGGCGTCGAGATCGGCGTCGCCTCGACCAAGGCGTTCACGACCCAGCTGGTCGGCCTGTTCCTGCTCACGCCTGGCGCTGGCGCAGGTGCGCGGCCGGCTTGAGCGACGGCGCAGGAGGCGCGCGCATCTCGAAGGCGCTGCGCCATCTGCCGGTGGCGGTGCAGGCGGTGCTCGCGCTCGAGCCGCAGATCATCGCTTGGAGCGAGGAGTTCGCGGCCAAGGAGAACGCGCTCTTCCTCGGTCGCGGCATGCACTACCCGGTCGCGCTCGAGGGCGCGCTCAAGCTGAAGGAGATCAGCTACATCCACGCCGAGGCGTACCCGGCGGGCGAGCTCAAGCACGGCCCGCTCGCGCTCGTCACCTCGCAGATGCCGGTGGTCGCGATCGCGCCCAACGACGCGCTGCTCGAGAAGCTCGAGAGCAACCTGCACGAAGTGCGCGCGCGCGGCGGCGAGCTGTTCGTCTTCGCCGACGCCGACACGCGCATCCGTTCGGGCGAAGGCGTTCGCGTCATCCGCATGCCCGAGCACTACGGCGCGCTCTCGCCGATCCTGCACGTCGTGCCGCTGCAGCTGCTCGCGTATCACACGGCGGTGCGCACGCGGTACCGACGTCGACAAGCCGCGCAACCTCGCCAAGAGCGTGACGGTCGAGTAGCGCGGTCGAGCAGCTCGACGAGACGATCCCGCGCACCCTTCCGTCCGTCACGCCTTGATCGTGACAAACAAAGTCGTCGGGATTTGGTTGCCTCTGTCTCAGGGCATGAATGCCGTCGCGCCGGGGCGGCCCTCGAGTCGGAGCGAAGCGGTGGCGGCCGGTGTCGAGGCGAGAAGCCGCCCGCGCCGCCAGACCTGGAGTCGCGCTGCGCGCAGGCGCAGTGCCTCGACTGACGAGCGCGCCTGCAGCAGTACGAAGCTCGCGTCGCAGCCGGGCTCGAGGCCGTAGCGCTCGAGGCCCATCACGCGCGCCGCGTTCACGGTCACTGCGTCGAAGCATTGCCGGATGCGCCGCCTGGCTGGTCATCTGCGCGACGTGCAAGCCCATGTGCGCCACCTCCAGCATGTCGCCGGAGCCAAGGCCGTACCACGGGTCCATCACGCAGTCGTGGCCGAACGCAACGTTGACGCCGGCGGCCAGCAGCTCGGGCACGCGCGTCATGCCGCGCCGCTTGGGGTAGGTGTCGTGCCGGCCCTGGATGGTGATATTGATGAGCGGGTTGGCGACCACGCTCACGCCGGCGTCGGCGATCAGCGGCAACAGCTTGGAGACGTAGTAGTTGTCCATGCTGTGCATGGAGGTGCAGTGCGAGCCGTTGACGCGGCCCTGCAGGCCGAGGCGCTGCGTCTCGAAGGCGAGTGTCTCGATGTGGCGCGAGAGCGGGTCGTCGGTCTCGTCGCAGTGCATGTCGACCGGCAGGCCGCGCTTCGCCGCGATCTCGCACAGCAGCCGGACGCTGGCGGCGCCCTCGGCCATGGTGCGCTCGAAGTGCGGGATGCCGCCGACGATGCCGACGCCACGGTCGAGCGCGCGCTCCAGACTGGCCACGCCGCCTTCGATGCGCAGCACGCCGTCCTGGGGAAAGGCGACGAGCTGCAGGTCGAGGTAGGGCGCGACCCGACGCTGCACCTCGAGCAGCGCATCGACCGCGAGGCCGCTCGGATCGCTGGTGTCGACGTGGCTGCGGATCGCGAGCAGGCCCTTGGCCACCGCCCAGTCGCAGTAGGCCAGGGCGCGCTCGATCAGTGCTTCGGCGGTGAGCAGCGGCTTCAGCTCGCCCCAGAGCGCGATGCCTTCGAGCAGCGTGCCGCTGGCGTTGACCCGCGGCAAGCCGTAGCTGAGCGTCGCGTCCATGTGGAAGTGCGGGTCGCAGAACGGCGGCGCGACCAGCAGCCCGCCCGCCGCGACCGTCTCGTGCGCTGGCGCCGCGAGACCGGGCGTGACTTCGACGATGCGACCGTCCTGTACGGCGATCGACATGTGCTCGCGGCCGTCGGGCAGCGTGGCATCGGTAACCAAGAGGTCGAGCATGCAACAGGTCCTTCGGTAGATCGTTCAGCGCTCGCCCTTGCGGTAGGGCTTCATCAAGGCCTGAGGGTAAGCGGCTTTCCGGGCCACCAGCACCAGCGCCAGGATCGAGAGCGCGTACGGAAGCATCAGATAGACCTGGTACGGCAGGGTCGCGCCGCCGGCTTGCTGCAGGCGCAGCTGCAGCGCGTCGAAGAAGGCGAACAGCAGCGCGCCGAGCAGCGCCTTGCCTGGCCGCCAGGATGCGAACACCACCAGCGCGACGCAGATCCAGCCACGGCCGTTGATCATGTTGAAGAAGAAGGCGTTGAACGCCGAGAGGGTGAGGAAGGAGCCCGCCACGCCCATCAACGCCGAGCCGGCAACGATGGCCGCGGTGCGCGTGGCGACGACCGGGATGCCCTGGCCCTCGGCCGCCTGCGGGTTCTCGCCCACCATGCGCACCGCCAGCCCCGCCGGCGTGCGCTGCAGCAGCCACCACGAGAAGGGCACCAGCAGCAGCGCCAGCAGCGTCAGCGCCGTCTGCTGCGAAACGATCGGCAGCGGCAGCCACTCCATCGGTGCGAACGGCACGATCGTCGGCGGCGTGTTGACCTTGGGGAAGGCGACGCGGTAGGCATAGGAGCTGGCGGCCGTGGCGAGCAGCGTGATGCCGAGCCCGGTGACGTGCTGGGAGAGCGCCAGGCCGACCGTGAGCAGCGCATGCAACAGGCCGAACGTGGCGCCGGTGCCCGCCGCCACCACGACCCCGAACCAGAGCGGCGCCCCAGGTAGACGACCAGCCAGCCGGTGAACGCGCCGGCGACCATGATCCCTTCGATGCCGAGGTTGAGCACGCCGGCCCGCTCGCACCACAGCACGCCCAGTGTGCCGAGGATCAGCGGCGTGGCGATGCGCAGCACCGCGACCCAGAACGAGCCGTTGGCGAGGATCTCGGCGAGCGCGCTCATCGCATCAGCGCAGGCGCAGCCGGTACTGCGCCGCCAGCGTCGCCACCAGCACCGAGAGCAGCGCCACCGCGACGATCACGTCGGCGAGGTAGGTCGGCACGCCGATCGCGCGGCTCATGCTGTCGGCGCCGACCAGCACGCCGGCGACGAACATGGCCGCTGCGGCGACGCCGAGCGGATGCAGCCCGGCCAGCATCGCGATGACGATGCCGCTGTAGCCGTAACCGGGCGACATGTCGAGGGTGACGTAGCCGGTGCGCCCGGCCACCTCGATCGCGCCGGCCAGGCCGGCCAGGCCGCCCGAGAGCAGCGCCACCAGCACCAGCGTGCGCGTCACCGGCACGCCGGCAAAGGCGGCGGCGCGCGCGTTGGCGCCGACGGCGCGGATGTCGAAGCCGGCGACGGTCTGGCGCAGCAGCCCCACACACCGGCGGCGAGCACCAGCGCGATCGCCAGGCCGCTGTGCACCCGCGTTCCCTGCACCAGCCGCGCGAGCTCGAGCTCCGGCTTCAAAGCCACGCTCTGCGGCCAGCCCATCGCAGCCGGATCCTTCATCGGCCCGTCGAGCATGGCCGAAACGAACAGCAGGACGATGAAGTTGAGCAGCAGCGTGGTCACGACTTCGTCGACGCCGAGCCGCGTCTTGAGCAGGGTCGGGCCGAGCAACAGCAGCGCGCCGGCCAGCGCCGCCGCGACCAGCATCGCCGGGAACAGCAGCCACGTCGGCGCGCCGAAGCCGTTGCCGCCGTGCAGGCCGCCGACCGCGACGGCGGCGAGCGCGCCGGCGTAGAGCTGGCCTTCGGCACCGATGTTGAAGAGGCGAGCGCGAAACGCCACCGCGGCGGCCAGCCCGGTGAGCAGCAGCGGCACGGCCCGCGTCAGCGTCTCGCTCCACGCGAACACCGAGCCGAATGCACCCTGCAGCAGCAACCCGTAGGTGCGGCCCACCGGCGCGCCGGCGGCGAGCACCAGCACGCTCGAGACGAGGAGGGTGAAGGCGATGGCGCCGAGCGAGGCCAGCGCAAGTGCCGCCGGCGACGGCTGAAGGCGCTTCTCGACCCTCATGCCGCGCCCGCCATCGCCAGGCCGATGCCTTCGCGCGTCCACTCCTCCGCGGCGCGCGCCACGGTGAGGCGCCCGTGGTGCATGACGGCGATGCGGTCGCCGAGCGTCATCACCTCGTCGAGGTCATCGGAGATCAGCAGCACGGCGGCGCCGGCGTCGCGCGCGGCGATGAGCTGCCGCTGCACGTAGGCGACGGCGCCGATGTCGAGGCCCCAGGTCGGCTGGTGGGCGACGATGAGCCGCGGCGTCGCGGCCTGGCCCTCGGGCGCGAGCAGGGCGCGGCCGAGGATGAGCTTTTGCATGTTGCCGCCCGAGAGCGCCCGGGCCGGCGCGAGCGGGCCGCCGCCGCGCACGTCGAAGGCCTCGATGACGCGCGCGGCGTGGCGACGCGCCGCGGCCCGCCGCACCACCGACCAGCGCGAGAAGGCGCGCGTGCGCAGCCGCTCCGACACCGCGTTCTCCCACACCGGCAGGTCGCCGATCACGCCGACCGCGTGCCGGTCTTCCGGCACCCGGGCGACGCCGCGCTCGACCAGCCGGGCCGGATCGGCCGGCAAGGGCTTGCCGTCGAGCCGCACCGTGCCCGAGCCGGCTCGACGCACGCCCGAGAGCAGCTCCGCGAGCGCCACCTGACCGTTGCCGGAAACGCCGGCGACGGCCACGATCTCGCCGGCGCGCAGCTGCAGCGAGACGGCGTCGAGTCGGTCGCGCACGCCGGCCGGCGTGCTCACGTTCTCGATTGCGCAGACGACGTCGCCGGCATTCGCGGTCGGCCGTCGCACCGGCGCGGCGACCGCCTGGCCGACCATCCATTGGGCGAGCTGCGCCTCGGTGGTGCCGGCGACGGGTGCCTCGGCGACGAGCTTGCCGCTGCGCAGCACCGCGACCCGGTTCGAGACGCGCAGCACCTCGCCGAGCTTGTGGCTGATGAAGACGATCGAGAGCCCCTGCGCCACCATCTGACCGAGCGTGTCGAACAGGGCCTCGCTTTCCTGCGGCGTGAGCACGGCGGTGGGCTCGTCGAGGATCAGGATGCGGGCGCCGCGGTAGAGCGCCTTCAGGATCTCGACCCGCTGCCGCTCGCCCACGGAAAGACTTCCCACCCGTGCTTCTGGATCGACCGGCAGGCCGAACCGATCGGCCACCTCGGCGAGCCTGGCACGCGCCTCGCGCCGGCGCGAGAACGCCTGCCAGAGCGGCTCGGTGCCGAGCACCACGTTGTCGAGCACGCTCAGGTTGTCGGCAAGCGTGAAGTGCTGGTGCACCATGCCGATCCCCGCTGCCAGCGAGGCCTTCGGCTGGCCCGGCGGCAGCGGCAGGCCGAAGACCTCGATCGAGCCGGCATCGGCGACGTAGTGGCCGAACAGGATCGAGACCAGGGTCGACTTGCCGGCGCCGTTCTCGCCGAGCAGCGCCAGCACCTCGCCGGCGCCGAGCTCGGAGCGAGACCGCGTCGTTGGCCAGCAGCGTGCCGAAGCGCTTGGTGATGCCCGAGAGGCGGAGGACCGGAGCCGTGCCGGCCATGGCGCGGCGCTACTTGGCGGTCGACTTCGGCTGGTCGTCGTCGACCTTGACGGTGAACTTGCCCGCCTGGATGTCGGCTTCCCTGGCCTTGACCTTGGCGACCACCTCGGCCGGCACCTTCTTCTCGAACGTGCCGAGCGGCGCAAGCTCCGAGCCCTTGTGCTTCATCATCGAATACGGGCCGTAGTCCTCGGCGCTGAACTTGCCTTCCTTCACCAGCTTGATCGCCCGGTCGATCGAGGGCTCCATGTTCCAGAGGGCCGAGGCGACGACGGTGTCGGGGTACTGCTTCTGCGTGTCGATGACGTTGCCGATGGCGAGCACCTTTGCGTTCCTTGGCCGCGTCCGAGACGCCGAAGCGCTCGGCGTACATGACGTCGGCGCCTTTGTCGATCATGGCGAAGGCCGCTTCGCTTGGCCTTCGGCGGATCGAACCAGCTGTTGATGAAGGCGACGCTGAACTCGACCTTCGGGTTCGTTTCCTTGGCGCCGGCCATGAAGGCGTTCATCAGCCGGTTCACCTCGGGGATCGGGAAGCCGCCGACCATGCCGATCTTGTTCGACTTGGTCATCGCCCCGGCGATCATGCCGGTGAGGTAGGCCGGCTCCTGGATGTAGTTGTCGAAGACGCTGAAGTTCGGCGCCACCGGCTTGCCCGAGGAGCCGAGCAGGAACATCGTCTTCGGGAAGTCCGTGGCGACCTTGCGCGCCGCGGCTCTCGACGGCGAACGCCTCGCCGACGATGAGCTGGTTGCCGGCGGTGGCGTACTCGCGCATCACCCGCTCGTAGTCGGCGTTGGAGACGTTCTCGCTCGCCTTGTATTCGATCTCGCCGCGCGCCTCGGCTGCTTTCAGCGCCTTGTGCAGGCGGCCGACCCATTGCTGCTCGAAGGGGACGGTATAGACCGCGGCCACCTTGAGTTTGGTCTGCGCCAGGAGCGGCGACGAGAGCGGCAGCGCCAGGGCCCAGGTGGCTAGGCTAAGGAGACGTCGGCGAAGAATGTGCATGGAAAATCCTCGTGGAGGGGTTGGCGGGAAGAACCCGCGTGTCAGGCGGCGGCGACTCACGCGGATGGCGGACGAACGGAGCACGGACGCGACCGTGAAATCAGCATCGAGGCGAAGCGACTCTCGTGCCGGGGTGGCCTGCCCGCGGCGCCTGGCTGGCGATGGTAAGGCCACGCCGGATCACGGCAGCCGCGGCGGGCGCATGCGGATCGCCTTGATGACCCGCGATCAATGTCGGGGGCGAATTGTCTCGTGGGTGATCGACTCGACCTGCTTCGACCCCGGGTCGGGCGTGTTGTCGATGCGCAGGTCGACGAGCAGCCCTGTCTGTATACTCGATGAAGGGTCAGGTCGAACATCGTTGTCCCTTCCGGCCGGGCTTCCCTGGTACCGAAGACGCGGTCGGCTCGGTATGCGCGCTCCACTCAATTGGCGGCCGGTCGCGCCGTCGGCTTGCGCCTCGCAGGTCGGACACTACAGCGAGTGTCTGCTTCAATGACGCCGAACTCCAGAAGCGCGAAGGGCCGCAACGGGTCCTGCAAGCGGTCGCCGCACTTCTCCTTTCAGCGCCCGACAGACTCTATTTCGCTCTAGTTCACGGGACGCCGGAACCGCAGTCCTCGACGGACTTTGCCGGCCCAACGGGATCGAGCGAAATCAACGACAACCGCCTCCAGCCCGACGGACTTCATTTGTCGTGGTCAGCCTGTCGGCGGCGACTGCCTCTAAGACTGCTCGGGGTCCTTCCATACCTGCCCGGCTTCCGCCACCTCGATCCAGCGCTGATCGGGCGCGGCGTTCGCGGCGTATTCGTCGTGCCACCTCCACCAGTGGTAGGGCGGGAGTCTGCGGGTAGCCCGCGGGTGAGTCCTCCCAAGTCTCCTGGCGTCCAAGAGGAGTCGCGTCCAAGTAGCTCCAAGCGGTCCCCATCGCCTCGTCGCCGCGGGAATTGATGAAGTAGGTGCGAAACACCCGATCGCCGTCGCGAAAAACACGTTCGTGCCATGCCATCGGTCGACGTCGAAGTCGACGTCGAAGCTGTCGGTCAGCGTGTACCACGGCATATCCCAGCCCATCTCGGGATTTCGGGCGAACGATGTCGGGTTGCCTGGCGCCCGCGATACGAACGCGAGAGTCGTGTCGCGGGCATTCAGATGAGCAAGATTGGATACCTGGTCTGCCCCAGCAGCGAGGTCATCAGCCACGGCAGGCGTGCTCGGGCCAGCCGTAAACGCGCCGGGCCTCGAAGAAAGCGCGTGGTAGACGATCAAGCTGGCTGCGCGCCGCAAACAGATCGGCGCGAAGGTCGCCGCGCACCGCCGAACCTCGAACCCGTACCGCCTTCCCCACGCTGACCCACGGCATCCGCCGGCGCTCGGCAGCCAGCGCGTCACGAGCTCTGGTGAAGGCCTTCTCCTTTCGAGCATCTTCTGGTGTGCGAACTGCCACTCCTGCGGGGACACGACAGGCGGCAGTTTGATGGCGCGATGTGCGTCGCTCCGGTCGGTGTCGCGTGATGTCTTCATGGCAGGGCTCCGGTTTGCAAGTCCATCGCCATCCGGCGCGGGCCTGTGCGACGGAATTTAGGCGAGGGCCGCCTGGGCAGGGAGTAACAAGATCGTCGCGAAAGTAGTGCGGCCGGCAAAGCTGACCCAGGGAGCTATGCGAATGGCCATGACCCAGTCGGGGTGTTGACGTCCGCTGCATCATTACATAACATCATAGTTATGGAGCTATCCAGTTATAGAAGAGCAGCCACCGTAAGCGCCTGGACATGACGTTTGCCGCATTGGCCAACCCTACGCGACGAGCCATCCTGGCGCGCTTAGCGTCCGGGGATTTGTCGGTGAACGAGCTTGCCGAGCCCTTCTCGATGAGTCAGCCGGCGGTCTCGCGGCATCTCAAGGTGCTCGAACGTGCGGAGCTTGATTTCTTCCGGCAGCGATGCGCAGCGGCGACCGCGAAGGCTCGAGGCGCGTCCCCTCGGCGAAGCGACGGCGTGGCTGGAGACGTATCGAGAGTACTGGGAGACTTCCTTCTGTACGCCTCGACGGCTTGCTGAGCGAATTGAAGGCCACGGAGAGGAAACGAAAACGCGCCGCTCCCAAGAAGCGGTAACGGAGGCTCCATGCTTTTCCCCGACAGTTTTGAGGTGTCCCTACCCAGCGATCGCGAGATCGAGGTAACGCGCGACTTCGACGCACGGCGAGGACTGGTGTTCGATGCATTCACCAAGCCGGAACTCGTTCGTCGCTGGCTGCTCGGGCCGCCCGGATGGACCATGCCGCTGTAGCGAAATCGACCTTCGCGTGGGTGGTGCCCTATCGCTATGTCTGGCGATCCGAGAAGGACGGGTCGCAGATGAGCTCTGGGCGGCGTGTTCCGCGAGATCACTCCGCTTGAACGTCTCGTCGCCTCCGAGAAGTTCGACGACGCCTGGTACCCGGGCGAAGCCCTGGGCACGACGGTGTTCGTCGAGACGCGTGGCATCACCAGGACAACGATCACCGTCCTCTACGAATCGCGAGAGGCCCGCGACACGGCACGTCGTTCGGGCATGGAGTACGGCATGGCCGCAGGCTATGACCGACTGGAAGCGCTGTTGCCAACCCTGACCGGAGAACCCGCATGATCGAACAGCCGCAAGTTGTCGAGACCCCCGCTCAACTGGTCGCCACCGTTCACGTCGAGACGCCACGCTCGAAGGTACAGCAGGTCATGGGACCGGGCATCAGCGAGGCAATGGCTGCTGTGCAGGAGCAGGGCATCGGGCCGGCCGGACCGTGGTTCGCACATCACCTGAAGATGACGCCAGAGGTCTTCGATTTCGACATCTGCGTGCCCGTGTCGGCACCCGTCGCGGCGGTCGGCCGAGTGACTCCTGGCAGCGGCCTGCGCTCAAAGTCGTCACGCACCGTCTACCGCGGCCCCTACGAGGGGCTGGGCGGTGCGTGGCATGAGTTCGCCGGGTGGACCGAAGCCAACGGCTACAAGGTGGCGGGCGATCTGTACGAGTGCTATGTCGTGGGCCCCGAATCGAGCCCGCATCCGAGCAGTTGGCGCACCGAGCTCAGCCGGCCGGTGATCGAGTAGAGGCGGCGCCGCCCGAGGTCGGCTGAGACCGGCGACGGAGGGGAAGCGCTCGATCCTTGCGATGTCGCCAGGGCCGCTAGTCAGCCACGCCCCCATGGTCAAGTTCACGGTGGTTCCGGTCATCCCGCTCGCCTTGTCGGAAGCGATAAACGCCGCCATGTTTGCCACTTCCTCGAGCGTCATGACCCGTCGCGGGTGACTCCAGCTTGCGAGAACCGCTTGGAACTGTTCCCAGGTTGTTCCCGTGCGGGATGCTTTGAGCTCGAAGAGCTTCCTTCATCGTCTTGGTCTCCGGCATGCCGTGTGGTCGCAGGCTGACCACGCGGATGCCCTGAGGTGCAAGTTCGGCGGATAGGTCTCGCGTGAGTGCCTCCTCGGCGGCCTGCGCCGGAACCGTACCCTCCGTTCAATGGCGGTGCCCGTCCGCCCGGGGAGTGCGGTAACGGTCATGATCACCCCCGATTTGTTCGGGACCATCCGTCTGGCGGCCAGGCGTGCTGTCAGGAAGTACGACGTGGTGTAGCTCGTGATCGGCAGCGAGAACTGCTTGAGATCCAACTCGACCAGAGGCACACCCAGAGCCTTCTGCATTCGAGATCCCGACCGCGTTGAACGAGATGTCGACCCGACCCGCCGTGTCGATCACGGACTGCAGATGCTCGGTCCACGGCCTGCTCGTCAAGAGCATCGACCTCCGTCGCCTCTGCGGATCCACCGGCCGACTGCGATGTCGCTGGGCGATCGCTGCCACGGACGCCCGCTGGCGCCCGGTAAGAAAAGCCTCGGCCCCCTCTCGCGCAAATGCGCGCGCGACGGCGCTGCCGATCCCGCCTGCGGCTCCGTAAATCACCGCAACCTTGTCGTTCAGCATCATCTCTGCGTCCTTTCCGTGCTCCGGTGTTTCGCCACCTGCCGACGTCCGGATCGTCAGATCCGTCGAAGCTATAGACACCGCAAGGTCGAGAAACTGGGCGCGCTCCGACCGCCCAGTTCATCCCTCGGCCGGTGTCTATACCGCGATGGAAGACAGCTGCGCCGGAAGAAGTGAGACGAGGATGGAAGTGATGACAGCCGACCTGATCTAGCAGGGCGCGGGCCGGGGACGGCGACGCGTTCCGAGAGCTGACCGAGCCGCATCGGCGAGAGCTGCAGGTGCACTGCTACCGGATGCTCGGATCCTTCCAGGATGCCGAGGACGCCCTGCAGGACACGCTGCTGGCCGCCTGGCAGAGGCCTCGGAGGGTTCCGAGGAGCGCGCCTCGCTCCGCACCTGGCTGTACCGGATCGCCACCAACCGGTGCCTCAACGCGCGTCGCTCGGCCAGCCGACGGCCCGCCAAGGAGTGGGACGTGCCCGAAGGTTGAACCGCCCGAGCCGACCCGGCTCGGCGAGGTCGTCTGGCTCGAGCCGTATCCCGACGCCCTCCTCGAGGGTGCGATCGACGTGCCGCCCGGCCCGGAGGCCCGCTACGAGCAGACCGAATCCATCTCGCTGGCCTTCGTGACCGCCCTTCAGGTCCTGCCGCCTCGCCAGCTCGCCGTCCTCATCTTGCGCGACGTCCTCGGATTCCACGCCAACGAGGTGGCCGACATGCTGGACTCGACCGTCGAATCGGTCAACAGCGCCCTCAAACGGGCCCGCGCCAGCCTGCAGCGCCGCCGGCCGCCGACCGCCGACCGCGAACGGCCTCCCGCCGCCGACTCACCTGCCGAGGATGCGATCGTGGCGAAGTTCGTCAGCGCGTGGGAGTCCGCCGATCTCGACGCGCTGGTGGCCCTGCTGACCGACGACGTGTTCATCTCGATGCCGCCGATGCCGTTCGAATACGAGGGCCGAGACGTCGTGGCCCGCTTCTGCGCCAGCATCTTCGGCGCGGGCCGCAGGTTCGACCTCGTGCCGACGCGAGCCAACGGTCAGCCGGCGTTCGGCGCCTACCTGCGCGCCCCTACCGGCATCCGCCACGGCACCGGCCTGTACGTCCTCACCCTCGCCGGCGACCGGATCTGCGCCATGACCCGCTTCGACAACAGCGTGCTCCCATGGTTCGACGCTGCCGCGATCACTCCCTGGTCGATAGCTGGCTTGCGAGCGCGAGCGCGACAACGCACGACTGCTCTTCCCAAGGGCGAACGGCAGCAACAGGGGTCGCGAGCGGTTGCGCGCGTTCACGGCCAGCCGACGATGCCGACCAAACCCAGCACGAAGTAGCCGCCGAGCGCAATGATCACGGACGCCTCGACGCGCCGCGCCCAGTGGCCCGTCGGCGGCTGCCAGGTCGGCGACTCCGATCCATCCATTGGCGATCTCGACTGCCGGCTCGGCGGAGCGGAGCATCTCGGCGCTCGAGTTGGGGCGCCACGACCGCCTCTGGCACCAGTGCCGGCTTTCGCGCCGGACTTCGCCCTCACTGGTGCCGCCGCCATCGAATGCAACGAAGCCGCTGGGTTGCGGAAGGAGAGCGATGAGTTGAGAAACATGAGCCTCTTTCATTTGTCCTGATGGGCGAATGGAAAGAGAAAGTTCGGCGTGTGATGCGTGAGCGATCGGCTCGGCGCGTCTCTAACGCCATCCCCGGCAACAGCGCCGATCGGCGCGGCCCGTCGATGTGCTTCCGGCTCGCGCCGGGTGCCCTTCTCCTGGTGGTCGCCGCACCCTGCGGGTCGACCGTCGCGGCACGGGGTGTGTGCCGCAACGGAGGCGATTCTGGAGAGGCTGCGCCAATCGCGTCGGCGAACATTCGTGAGCGAAAGCACGACCGGAATACAAGCAATCGAGAGGCGCGCAATTCGCCACGCGCACCCGCTCGCGACGGCGATCGGCGCTCCGCGCGCGCTCGCGTTCAGGGATAGAGGCCGCACCCGGCGGACTTTGTTTGTTTCAGTCAGAGACGACGTGATCGACGCGTTTCGTCGATCACGCCGAGGCGATCGCGCGACACTTGAACGAGAGAGCCAAGGAAGACGCTTGAAGCTACCAGACGCCGGCTGAGATATTCAGCCATACCGTTGCGTGTTGACCGGTTGAATCCGCCGTCGAAAGCAGTCGCACGATCCGTCGGAGATAAATAAGGTCCGTCGGAAAGCTTCCCCCATCGCCGGACATGACTTCCGGTCGAGAGCGGCCGCCGATCGCCGGTGCCCAAGCGCCGAAGAGCCAGGCCGGAGCTCATACCCTGGACCGGCGGCGCGGGCCGGCGATCGAGCCTAGGCCTTTCGATCGGCAATCTGGCCGAGGCATTCCCCCAGCAGCGCGGTTGCCGCGCGCAGCTGCTTCGGCGGACAGCGCGGCGTAGCCGAGCAGCAGGCCCTGCGGCGCAGGCCGGCAGCCGGTAGTGCGGGCCGATCGGGTGCAGCCCCAGGCCGCGCCCGCGTGCGTGCGCGGTCAGCGCCTCGAGCTGGTTCGAAGTCCAGTCGGGGAGCCAGCCGACCACGTGCATGCCGGCGCCCGAGTCGTTCACCTTCACGTGCCTGCGGCAATGTGCGCGCAGACCTTCGAGCAACGCCGTGCGCCGATGGCGCAGTTCCGTTGCGGCATGCCGCAAGTGGCGATCGAAGGCGCCGCTTTGCATGAGCTCCGCCAGCGCCGCCTGCTCGATGCTGCCGCAACCCAGGTCGTCGTTCATCTTGGCGGCGATGAGATCGTCACGCAGCCCGCTCGGACAGACCGCGTAGCCCAGGCGCAGCCCGGGAACAGCACCTTCGAGAAGCTGCCGAGGTAGATCACCCGGTCGTGCACGTCCAGCGAGCGAAGCGCCGGGATGGCGCCACCGTCGTAGCGGAACTCGCCGTCGTAGTCATCCTCGACGACCCAGCAGCCACGCTCGGCGGCGTAGTCGAGCAGGGCCATCCGTCGCGTGAGCGACATCGGTGACACCCGTCGGAAACTGATGCGACGGCGAGACCTGGACCATGCGCACGCTTTTCCCGCGAGGCAGCGCCCCGACCCGCAGACCCTCGGCGTCGACCGAGACGGGCAGCAGGCGTGCGCCATGCGCTTGCAACGCACGCGACGCCAGTTCGTAGCCGGGGTCTTCGATCGCGACGACCGTCCCTTCGTCGACCAGGACGCGGGCGAGCAGCGAGACCGCCTGCTGCGTGCCGCTGACGACGACGACATCGTCCGCGTGGCACACCACGCCGCGCCGCCGCGCGAGGTATTCGCTGATCGCCTGACGCAGGACCCGCAGGCCGGCGCCCGGCGGATAGCCCCAACCGCTGACGCTCGCCGCCCGCGCCAGATCGCTGTCGCCAGGCGGTGACCACCTGCGGATTGATCAAGGGCTCGCCGTAATGCAGGTCGTAGCGCAGCCGGGGTGCGACCGCGGCGAAGCGTCAGCGCCGGCAAGCGCCGCAGGCGCGCGGCATAGCGCGTCTGAGCCGGTACCTGCGCCTTCATCGCCGGCCTGGCGTACGGCGCCACCGAGGCCGCCACGAAGGTGCCGGAGCCGACCCTGGCCGTCGCCAGCTGCTCTGCGCGCAGCATCTCGTAGGCCGTGAGGACGGTGTTTCGCGACACCCGCAATTCCGCCGCCAGCGCCCGCGTCGCAGGCAGTGCCGTCCCGGCCTTCAGCTCGCCGTGCAGGATGGCGCGCTTCAGCGCCCGGGCGACCTGGGCATACAGCGCGCCGTTGCCATCGAACTGCAGGAACATGGTTGGACACGCGACCGAAGCGGTGCGACGGAGCATACAGAGGCGGGCCCGATCGGGTTCCGCCTCGGACGCCTCGATTGGTACCAACGCTGCAGTCGCAATTGGTACTTGATGGTGCAGCCCGGCAGGCCTACCGTTGCCACGCAATCGATCGACCGGACCCGTCGGTCATCGATCTCGTTCACTTCTTCTCGGAGCGCTTCATGGCCACGACCCTGACCCCTTACCTGAGTTTCGGCGGCAAGCACCCGCGAGGCCTTCGCCTTCTATGAAAAGGCGCTCGGCGCGAAGGTCGAAACGATGATGAGCTACGCCGACATGCCCGCGATGCCCGCCGGCGATCCGGCCTGCGCCGACGGCCCGCGGCCGATGGGCGACGGCATCATGCATGCACGCCTTGCGCTGCCCGGCGGCGCCCTGCTGTTCGCCGGCGACACCCGCCGGGAATGCCTCACGACGGCATCAAAGGGCGTGATGCTCGCGATCCAGTACGACACCGTCGATCAGGCGCATGGTGCCTTCCATGCGCTGTCGCAGGGGGCCAGGTGACGATGCCGCTGGCACCTTCGTTCTGGGCCAAGAGCTTTGGCATGCTGACCGATCGGCTTCGGCGTGAGCTGGGCCGTCAACGGGGAACCGATCGCCTTCGGCTAGCCCTGTCGCGACTCCGGCGACTGCGCGCCGGCGAGGAGGGGACGCGTGCACTTCAAGACGGCCTGCGAATTGACTCCAGGCACTCCGCACTCGGGAAATCTCGGCGGTGGAAGTCATGGAGCACGACCCTCTCACGGATCGAAGCGCTCGACGAGGGCTTGAACGCCGTCGTGGTTCGCGACTTCGAGCGAGCGCGGGCTGCGGCCAGGGCTGCGGACACCGCGCTTGCGGCAGGCGCCGGCGGTGTGCTGACGGGCGTGCCGATGACGGTCAGGGAGCGATCAATGTCGCCGGCCTGCCGACGACATGGGGAATGCCCGACGGGCGGGACGGCGCTGTCGCCCGCGATGCCGTGGTCGTGCAACGCTGCGGCAGGCGGGCGCGATCATCGTCGGGCAAGACGAATGTTCCGACCGGGCTGGCCGATTGGCAGACCTTCAACCCCGTCTACGGTGTCACCCGCAACCCTGGAACCCGAAGCGCAGCCCCGGCGGCTCCTCGGGCGGTGCGGCGGCGGCGCTGGCCGCCGGGTTCGTCCCGCTCGAGATCGGCTCCGACCTGAGCGGCTCCTTGCGAATACCGGCGCACTGCTGCGGCGTCTACGCGCACCGGCCGAGCCACGGACTCGTCCCCATGCGCGGATTCGCACCGCCGGGAGTGCCGGTTTTGTCCGTCGCTGCGGAGCCGGACCTCGCCGTCCTGGGGCCGATGGCACGCAGCGCCGCCGACCTGTCCATGGCCCTGGACGTCATCGCCGGACCGGATGACGACCGGGCGAGGGCGTATCGCCTTGGCCTGCCTCCGCTGCGCCACACGGCACTCGAAGACTTTCGAGTGCTCGTGCTGGACCGCCACCCCGCGTCGCCCACCTCCAGCGAAGTTCGCGAACGCCTCAGCCAGTTGGCCGAGCAGCTGTCGGGCTTCGGCTGCCGCGTCGCCTTCGAAAGCCCGCTCCTGCCCAGCCTCGAGGGGCCTCTTCGAGACGTTCGTCCCGCTGCTCATGTCGTTCGTCGGCGCCGACATGCCGGAAGCCGCCTACCGGTCGGTGACGGATCGAGTCGCCTCGCTGCCGGCTTTCGAAACCGATCGAGGGACGCTGAGCTTGCGCGGGCTGGTGCTCAGCCATCGCGACTGGCTGCACCTCGACCGAGCTCGAACGCGCCATGCGCACCAGTGGCGCGAGCTGTTCGCGGTCTGGGACATCGTGCTGTGCCCGGCCATGCCGACGACCGCGCTGCTGCACGATCACGCCCCGATGGACGAGCGGACCATTCGAATCGACGGCCGCTCGCATCCGTACGATTCCCAGTCGGTGTGGTCCAGCGTCGCCACCGTCTGCGGGCAACCTGCAACGAGCATGCCGGTCGGGCGCAGCGGCGATGGCCTGCCCATCGGCGTGCAGGCGATCGGCCCGTTCATGGCAAGACCGCACGCCGCTCGCCTTCGCGCATCTCGTCGAGAAGGCACGAGGCGGCTTCGAGCGACCGCCGTCGTTCGATGCCTGAAGGCGCGGCGATCACGCCCGCTGCATCCACCCACCGAGCCTTGCCCATGACGACGACTGAAGACCCGAACTGGAACCCGATCCTCGGTGCTCGGCGCCAGCGGCAAGACGGGCCGCCGGATCGGCCGCTCGCCTGCGCGCGCTGGGGCGCTCGGCGCGTGCCGGTTCGCGCGCCGGCGAGCCGCGCTTCGCCTGGGAGGGACCGGACGACCTGGGAACCGGGCTCTGCGTGGCACCAGCGCCGTCTATGTCAGCTACCAGCCCGACCTGGCCGTTCCGGGTGCGCTGGAAACAGTGCAGTCGTTTTTCGCGCATGCCGCGGACCTGGGCGTCAGACGTCTGGTGCTGCTCTCCGGCCGCGGCGAGACCGAAGCCGAGGCCGCCGAGCGGGCGCTGCGAGGCAGCGGAGCCGATTGGACGATCCTGCGAGCGAGTTGGTTCTTCCAGAACTTCAGCGAGAGCTACTTTCTGGAGCCACTGCTTGCGGGCGAGCTGGCATTGCCGATCGAGAACGTGGCCGAGCCCCTTCGTCGATGCGGAAGACATCGCCGACGTGGCGGTCGCCGCGCTCACGCAGCCCGGCCATGCGGGCCAGCTCTACGAGCTGACCGGTCCTCGGGCGCTCACCTTCGAACAAGCGGTGAGCGAGATCGCCCAGGCGATCGATCGCGACATCCGCTTCGTCTCCGTTTCGCCCCAGGACTTTCGCGCGGGCATGCTGCAGGCCCAAGTGCCGAGGAGGTTGTGGCGCTCGTTCTCTACCTGTTCGAAGACGGTGCTCGATGGGCGCAACACGCCGTTGGCGAACGGCGTGCAGCGGGCGCTGGGTCGACCACCGCGCGACTTTGCCGACTCCGGACTACGTGATGCGAACAGCCGCTGCCGGCGCCTGGATGGCGTGAGCCGAGCCTCCGATGTGACAGCACTCGAATACGTGGCACTGGCTGCGCCGGCAATTGCTCGGGCTCGCGGTCGCCGCGCCGCTGGCCGCGGCTGCCGCCTTGCAGCGGAACCGCTTGCGTTCGAAGCGCGTCCGGCCGTCCGACGGCGACTGGCCTCTCGGAGCGCGCAGTGGCGCGTTGCGACAGCAGGTGGGCGACGCGCCTCGTTGCCGTGAGGTCACCGTGGGCGGACTGCCAAAGTGATCCGGAAACTGCCGCCTGCGCACGCCTGTTCAAGTCGCCGCAGAACCTGTACCTGCTCGGCGACGACGTCGCTCTCACACAAACCTACGGCTGGGTCGGAGCCTGGATGTCGTCGCCGAGCTTGTGGGCGGTCGCAGCGCGCAACACGGCGGATGTCGCCGCCGCCGTCGACTTCGCACGCAGTGCATCGACTGCGTCTGGTCGTCAAAGGCGGCGGGCACAGCTATCCAGGGCACCTCGAACGCCGCCGACTCGCTTGCTGGTCTGGACGCGCGCGGATGTCGACAGCGTCGCTGTGCATGACGCCTTCGTGCCGCAGGGCTGCGGCGATACGGGCCGCCGGTGCGCGCGGTCACGGTCGGCGCCGGCGCGATCTGGTCGCAGGTCTACGACGTCGTCACGACACGAGGCGGCGGCTATGTCAGGGCGGCGGCTGCATGACCGTGGGCGTCGCCGGGCTGGTGCAAAGCGGCGGCTTCGGCAGCTTCTCCAAGGCCTACGGTCTGGCTGCCGGCAGCCTGCTCGAAGCCGAGGTGGTCACGGCCGACGGCGCAGGTGCGCACCGCCAACGCCTGCGCGAATCCTGATCTGTTCTGGGGCGCTGAAGGGAGGCGGCGGCGGCAGCTTCGGCATCGTCACCCGCGTCACTTTGCGCGTCCACGCGCTGCCCGAGCGACTTCGGCGCCGTCAACCTGACGGTGCAGGCGACGTCCGACGCCGCCTTCCGGCGGCTCGTCGGTCTCATCGCTCGACTTCTGCAGCGCCAGCCTCGTGAACCCGCACTGGGGCGAGCAGACTGCGCTTGCGACCCGACAACGTGCTCAGTGTCTGCGATGGTGTTCCAGGGCCTGGACCGCAGCCAGGCGCAGCGCGGTGTGGCAGCCGCTTCTCGAATCGGTCGCGCGACGCCGACAAGACTGCTCCGTCGACGTTCGCGCCGCTGAAGATCGTCGCCGACGTCGGCGCGCGACTTCTGGTCGCCGACGCTGGTCGAAGCGCCTGCTCGGCTTCATCAGGCAGCACGATGACCGCCCGGCGCGCCGGCGGGCAACGTCTTCTGGCCCGGCGACCAGGGACAGGCCGGCCAGGTCATGTACGCGCTATCGCTCCGGATGGCTGCCTGCGCGTTTGCTCGACGACGGCGAACGACCGGGGTTGTCTCAGGGACTCTTCGCAGCGTCGCGCCATGGCCGCCTGGCGTTGCACCTGAACAAGGGTTTGGCCGGAGCGCCGCCGGACCGCATTGGCGGCGGCGAAGGACACGGCGATCAATCCGGCGGTGCTCGACGCCTTCGCGCTTGGTCATCTGCGCCGCGGCGGCCCACCCGGCGTATCCGGGCGTGCGCGGACACGAGCCCGACGCGCGCGGCAGCCGGAAGACGGAGCACTGGACGCACGCCACCATGGATGCTCTGCGCCGTCGCGTGCCCGTCGGGGCGCTACGTCTCCGAAAGCGACTACTTCGAGCCGGGGTGGCAAGACGCGTTCTGGGGCGCGAACTACCCGCGGCTGCTCGCGGTGAAGGACCGCTACGACCCGCAGGGCCTTTTCACCGTGCACCACGGCGTGGAAGCGAACGCTGGTCTGCCGATGGTTTCACGCCCTTGGCGTAAACCACCCCAGGGCGCAGACCGACCCTCGAGGGTTGCCGCTACAGCGACGGCAACTCAACCGGTGGCGGTGCCTGGCAGCGGCGCCGGAGGGGGAGGTGCCTGTTCGGCCGGCGCGAGGCTCGGCCCCATCGCGCCCGGAACGGACGCAGCCGTCGAAGCCGCCATCGGCACCTGCGCGGCCTGCAGCCGCTCGAGGATGGTGAACAGCAGCTCGCTGCGCACCCCGGCCGCCACGCGCGGGCCGGGCACATAGGCGATCGCCTGGAAGATCAACAGCCCGTTGTCGATGCCGTCGAGCGTCACGCCCGGCGCGGGCTCCGGCAGCACCGCCCGTGTGCTCGAGGAAGGACGCCCAGCATGATGTCGCGCACTTGCCGCGCGTCGGTAGCTGAGCGGCATCGGCAGCCGGATCAGCACTCGGCCCTCGGCATTGCGCAGGGTCATGTTGCGCACGGTCTTAGTGATGAATTCCGAGTTGGGCACGATCAGGGTGGATCGGTCGCCCAGCTGGATCTCGGTGGCGCGCACGTTGATGCGCTGCATGTCGCCCTCGGCGCTGCCGAGCACCACCCAGTCGCCCACCTTCACCGGTCGCTCGGCCAGCAGGATCAGGCCCGAGATGAAGTTCTGCACGATGGCCTGCAAGCCGAAGCCGATGCCCACCGACAGCGCGCTCGCGATCCACGCGATGCGGTTGACGCTGATGCCCAGAGCCGAGAGCGCGAGGGTGATCACCACGATGCCGCCCACATAGCCCAGCAAGGTGGTGAGGGAACCTCGCATCCCGGTCTCGAGGTTGGTGTTGGGCAGGTAGCTGTTCCTTCAGCCAGCGCTTGAAGAGTCGCAGCGCGATGAAGCCCACCATCAGCACCGCGAGGAAACTGAAGATCGCGCCCGGCAGCAGATCGAACTCGCCGACCTTCAGGCCCGAGCCGTACTTGCCGCTGCGCTGGAACAGCTGCCCCGGGCTGCTGCCCAGCGGCGCGACAAAGGCGATCACCATGTAGAAGAAGACCAGGATCCGGCTCACGCCCGACAGCAGCACGGCCGCCTGGTCCAGCGTCCGCGGCGCCACGCCCAGCCCTTCTGTGCAGCCGCTGGCCGAAGCGGCCGCGC
>ERZ1370068.10388-contig-9092_pt1 | contig 36742 bp, 42 predicted proteins | sample MGYA00561227_ERZ1370068 | MGnify/ENA primary metagenome ERZ1370068 (study PRJEB38410, sample SAMEA6850437) | metagenome | study: Metagenomic assessment of the ecological functions of the soil: analysis of the soil microbiota associated with the... | reverse complement strand
GTAATACTTCGTTCAGTTACGTATTTATACGCCGCCGAAGGAAGGCGAAGCGGATGGCCTCGGCATGATCGTCAGCGCCGCGGGCAGCGCCAGGCGGCGCCGGCGTACGCCGGGGGCGATGGCCGCGGCCAGGCCCAGGTAGCCAGGTAGGCCGCCACCGCGACGATGTAGCCCGAAGCGGTGAGGGGCCACATCCACCCCCATGCCCGGCGCCAGCCGAGCCCGCACCAGAGCCAGCGGGTCCGGGCGAAGCGGGAGCGGGCCGGGCGGTCGGCGATCAGGCGGTCGAGGATGGCGATCCCGACGAAGGCCAGCGGCCACCAGCCCCACGGGGGAAGTGGCGACGGCGACCAGCGCGCCGGCGCCCACCGCCGCCGCGCCGGCAGCGCCGGGTCACGGCGGCAGCGGCGGCAGGGGGCTCGGCGGAGCCGCGGGTGAGACGGCCATCGGACGGGCGCTGGCTCAGGTACCGGCGAGGCTTGGCGAAGACGACGATGGCGGAACTTCGTGGAGCCCCGGCGGGTGGCAGGCGAAGAGGGTGGCGGTGTGCTCCGGCGTCTGGTTGATGACCCAGGTGTCGTTGGGGGTGACGACCTGGGCGCCGGTCACGACGTTACGTGCTTTCGCGACGCCGTTGAAGGTCATGACGATCTGGTCGCCGGCGCACGAGCTGGTCGATGTTCAGGAACGGCTTGTCGTGGCTGGCGCGGTGCCCGCCGATGACGACGTTGCCGAGCCTGACCGGGCATGGCCGTCCCCGGCCAGTGGCCGGGACCCCGGTTGAGGGTCGCTTGAGGGGTCACGCCCTCCCACAGCGGCCGGTCGACGCCGATCTTCGGGATCTGGATGGAGCCAGCCGGCTCCATGGCCGGGTCGGGAGCCGTTGGGATCGGGCGGCGGCACCGGCTTTGCGGCAAGGCGGCCGCGGTGGTCGTCGTTGGCGATCGTGACCCGGGGCGGCCGTCGTCGTCACCGGCGTCGGTGACCGGCAGGGTCACGGCGACGAAGTGGTCGTCGGCGCGGCCGACGTGGCCGGAGCCGCACGCAAAATCTCGGTCAGTGCGCGGCGACGTTGGTGTCGGCTTGCCTCCTGCCGCACGCCGCCAGCCCCAGCAGCCCCCCGAGCGCTCCGATGGCCGTGATCCACGGGCCGCGTCGAGCTGGCGCATGGAGCAAGAGCCTAGAAGGTGGCGCATGGCGTCCGGAGATCGCCCGGCTCCGCGGTTACGGGCGTGTCACTGGCGCAGCCGTGGTCATGCCTGACCGACCGTGGCCGACGGCTGCACGCTGCAGCCCGGCCCTGCGCGATGCACGCCGGCGGGCCCCAGCCCCGAAGGCCGCGCCGGCCAGCCGCAGCCCCGGCACGTCTGCCGAGGCCAGGGTGGCCGATCGGCGCGTCCACCCGCCCGACGTGGCCCGGCAGCTACTGCGGCATCGCGTTCCGCAGCGGGTGATGCGGGTGGCGAGTCGGCGGGCCCCGCAGCCCGACGTGGCGGTCGAGGTCCGACGGGACCGCCTCCAGCGCGGATCGTCATCGCTCGGCGTCCAGCGCCCGCTCGTCCCCATCGCGGCCGGCGGAGATGCGCAGGAGCCACCTGGCCGGGGACCCGCCACTCTGGCCCACTTCGACGATCCCCAGGAGCAGGCCCGTGATCGTCCGTTGCTCGGAGCGGGGCACGAGGTAAGCCACTGGCCTGATGGGGCGGGCGATGGCCTCCTCGGGCACCCGCGCCAGATGCGGTCGTCGGCCACTGAAGCCGCGGCGATCCGGTGCGCAGCGCGTGTCGCACCGCCTCCGGGCTGAGGTCTCCCAGCGGGGTGGCTGGCGTCCGGGGCGGGCGCGGTGACCACCACCGCATCGGCCTCGATCGCGGGCCCCGGACGCGGGCTGGACCAGCCACCGGCCGTCCCGGCGCTCGAGCGCGACCGCCGGCGTCGCCGTTGCGGACCTGCGCCGTCCGGCACCCGTCCTGACGGCGTGGAGCTGCTCGACGAGGACGCTCACACCGCCTGCAGGCGGGGAACGGGCTCGCCGGCGCCCGGCCGGAGGTGGCCTCACACCGCTGGCCGGGCCTGCGCCCGCAGGCCGACCAACAGGCTGCGGTGCTCGGTAGGGGGCGTCGGCGATCTGCGGGTGTCCGCGCGCCCGCGAGGCTCAGGCGGTCAGGGGTCGCCGGCGTTGATGCCGCCGATCAGCGGCCCGACCAGGCGGTCCGAGCACCTCGTCGCCGAGAAGCAGGCCCGGACGGCCAGGCCCAGGGTGTCGCCCTCGTCGCCGGCCGGTGCCAGCAGCGGGGTAGCGGGGGCTCGGCCGCGGCCCGGGCCTTGCCCCGCCACGACAGAGGGCGGGAGCGGGCCATCGGCCCCAGGCGGGCCCGGTGCGCCGAGCACGAGGCCCGGCGGCGAGCTGGTGGAGCTGCCGCCACGCGACCGGGCAGTGCGCGGGCAGGCTCGCCGGCGCCACGAGGTCGTCGAGCTGCGAGGCCGAGGTCACGGGCGCCGCTCCACCGCCGCGCGGGGTGCGGGCCAGGAACATGTCGGCGCCGGACCTCCGACGCTCGCGGGAGCCCGGCGAAGGGCGTGGCCTGGACGCTTCCCGCCCAGGCGGTCGCAGCCTTCCCAGCACGGCCCGCGGCTTCGGCTCAGCGGTGCTGCTGAGGCTCGTACGGCCGCCGCGGCCAGCCCGGTGATCCGCCGCCGCCGCGACGACGACCACGGTCCGCCCGCCCGCCACGGAGGTGCATCGAAACGCGGCGACCCGGTCGGCCACGAGGCCGGCCAGCGCCGTCGCTGACCTCCCGATCGTCGTTGACGCAGGCGGTCGGGCGAAGGCCAACCCTCGTCCGACGGCCCTGCCCGCCTCGATGTCAGGTCGTACAGGACCTCGAGGTGGTCGGCGACGAACCCGCAGGCGCAACACCAGCACGCCGTCCTGCATTTGTCGCCGCGGGCGGCCAGGCCGTCGATGGCAGTCAGGACGTCCGGCCCCAGCCACGGCTCCGGCGCGTCCGGCCCGCCGGACTGCGCGCGCGATACGTCCCATGTCGACGCCGCCAGCCCCGGCCCGCTCGGCGACCGCCTGGCCGCTCAGTGGCCCGCAGCTTTGCTTTCGGGTATACGGGTCGCCGGTCGCGAGGATGCGCTCCGGGGACGGCTGTGGGCGGTGAAGAGGACGATCGTCGCAGTCGGCAGGTCGGCCAGCTGGCGGCGCACCTGCGGCACGACCAGGAACTCCAGGTGAGGCCGGCTGCCAGGTGCCAAGCTGCGGATGCCCCGCCACCGGGACACCCACCGCGGCGCCGGCCTGCCACCGCCCGCTCGAGGCACTGGCCGACCGAGGAAGGCCAGAGTGCGGGGCGAGGACGAGGCCCACCGCCTCCTCGACCCCGGTGCCGCCCAGGGCCAGCCCGGAGGCCGTCCTCGATGCTCGGCGGCGTGCTTCAGCCCGAGGGCGACCTCGTAGCGGCCAGGCCTCGCCCGCGCCCAACGCCCGCTGGAGCTCCGCGCCGCTGCTGCCTCGAGTGCGCTGGGCGAGGGGCGAGAGGCCGCCGATGGCCTCGTAGCGCCGCACCAGGTCGGCCAGCAGCTCGGGAGGTCGGCAGGCGGCCTCGGCGGATGTCGGTGTAGTAGCGCCCGAGCTCGTCGGCCTGGAAACGCGAGTGCCGTAGGCCATCACGGCGAGCACGCCGGTGCCCGGCGTGCGGCGCTACCCATCTACTGCGCCGCGCGCTCGTCGGTCTCCGCCTTCGGCCGTTGGCCACTCTGCTCGCTTCCGCTCGCTCAGGTCGATCTCCGCTCGGCCGTGCTTCGCCATTCGCTCGTTCCGCTGCTCAATGATCTCCGCTCGGTCGCCTGGTTATCTTCGCTCGACTCCGCTCGCTCATCCGGCGGTCGCCTCGTCGGACCAAAATCGCCACCACCTGGGCGAGGATGCCGGGTGTCGGTCCCGGGCAGGACGCCGTGGCCCAGGTTGAAGACGTGGCCGGGGCGGCCGCCGTTCGCGGCGAGCCGTCACGCACGCTTGGCCTCGACGACCGCCCACGGGCTCAGGCAGACCGCCGGGTCGAGGTCCCTGCACCGACCGGCGCCCACCGGCCGCGAGGCGTCGATCCGCCGCCGGCCGCGTCGAGCGGCGTCCTCCAGTCGACGCCGACGACGTACGGCCCGGCCGCGGCCATCAGGCCCAGCAGTTCGCCGGTGTCGACGCCGAAGTGGATCCGTGGGCACGCCGAGGGTCGGCCAGCCCTCGTCGAACACCTGTGCGGCTGTGGGGCAGCACGTAGCGCGCGTAGTCGGCGGGCCGAGAGCGCGCCGGCCCAGGAGTCGAACAGCTGCACGCGCCTGCGGCGCCGTCAGCGACCTGGCTCGCGCAGGCGATGGCCAGGCCAGGTCGGCCAGGCGCTCGAGCAGGCGTGCCAGAGCGCGCTCGTCGCCGTACATCAGCGCCTTCGTGCAGCGCGTAGCTGCGCGACGGGCGCCCTCGATCGAGGTAGCTGGCCACGGTGAACGGGGCGCCGGCGAAGCCGATGAGCGGGACGGTCGAGCTCCTCGGCCAGCAGGCGGATCGGTCTCGAGCGACGTAGGCGTGTCGGCCTCGGGCTCGAGCGGGCGGAGGCGGTCGAGGTCGGCGCGTCGCCGGAACGGGCTGCGGCGACGACCGGTCCGGTGCCGGGCGCCACGTCGACGCCGAAGCCGATGGCGTGCGACCGGCACGACGATGTCGCTGTAGAGGATGGCGGCGTCGACGCCGTAGCGCCGCACCGGCTGGAGCGTGATCTCGGCGGCCAGCTCGGGCCGCTTGATGGCGTCGAGGATGCTGCCCTCGCCCCGATCGCGCGGTACTCGCGGCAGCGACCGCCCGGCCTGGCGCATGAACCACACCGGCGTTACGGGTGGTACCGGCTGCGCGCAGGCGGCGCAGGAAGGAGCGGCGTCGGCCGGGGCCGGTCATCCGGTCGCGCACGCTACCGGCCGGCGCTCGGCAGCGGAGGAAATACGGCGCGAGCCGGGCGGCCAGCCGGTGACACGGTCCCCCTCGGGCATCACACGGGCTCTTGACGGAGCCAGTTTGAACGCACAGCGGAGCTCGACCGAACCTGGCATGACGCAGCACCCGGATCTGGCACGAAGAGCAGGCGTACATCGACCACGCCTACGACGTGCCTCGAACGCACGCGAGGCAGTGACGCCTGGCAGCGCCGCAGCTCACGGAGGCCGGGCTCCGGGCGGCACCTTCCAGGCCCGGTTACGAGCGGGACGTCTCCGACGAGGCGATCGTCGAACCCGACTGACGCAGCTCGACCTCGGCGACGCCGTCGCTCGTCTTCGGCCGCATCGACCGCGCGACGAGCGCCGGCGGTCGAGCTTCCACATCGGCCGGCTGGCCGTGGCCGACGAGCAGCGCGAGCCGGTGGTCGATCGACTGGCGGGCGCCGGTCGCCGAGCCCTTCTACCGCGCCACCGGCCGCAACCCGATGGGCCTGCGCCCGCCGCCGCCACTTCGCCGCCGAGGGCCGCAGCGTGCTCGGCATCGAGGACGAGCTGTTCGGCGAGGGTCACCTCGGCGGTCACCGGCGACGAGCGCTCGGTCGGCCTGCGCGGCTACTCGACGCTGCTCGCCGCGCTCGAGACGCGCCGCACCGGCCAGCTCGGCGACATCGTCGCCACCATCCAGGCCGAGCAGGACGAGATCATCCGCTCACCGCAGGCCGGCGTGCTGGTCGTGCAGGGCGGCCCGGGCACCGGCAAGACCGTCGTCGCCCTGCACCGCGCCGCCTACCTGCTCTACACGCTACCGGTTCCCGCTCGAGGACCAGGGCGTGCTCGTCGTCGGCCCGAACCGGGTGTTCCTGCGCTACATCGAGCGGGTGCTGCCCTCGCTGGGCGAGGCCGGCGTCGAGCTGGTCGTGCTGTCCGACCTGGTGCCCGACGTCGACGCTGCGGCAGCCCGACGACGCCGCGCTCGGCCACGCGCGTCAAGGGCGACGCGCGCATGGCCGACGTCGCTCGCCAAGGCCGTGCACGACCGCGAGCGCCCGCTGCGCGAGGACCTCGTCGTGCCGTTCGGCGTGCCGCACCTGCGCCTGACGGTCGAGGCCTCGCGACCGCATCGTGCAGGCTGCCCGCCGGCGCTTCCGCCGCCACAACGCCGCCCGCCGGTTCGTCGAGAGCGAGGTGTTCGCCGGCGCATGGCCGCCGACCGGCCGCGATCGAGATCGATGCGGGCGAGGACGTCAGCGATCGCATCCGCGGCACCGTCGAGCAGGTGCGCGAGGCGCTCGAGCGCATGTGGCCGGTGCTGACGCCCCGCGAGCTGCTGCACGACCTGTTCGGCTCCCGCGCGCTGCTGCGCCTCGCCGCGTCGAAGTGGCTGTCGCGACGACGAGTGGACGGCGCCTCTACCGGCCTCGGTCGCGCCGGGAGCACCAACGGCAGCGAGTGTGGTCTGGTCCGACGCCGACGTCGCTTGCTGGACGAGGCACGGAGCGCTCGCTCGGGCCGCGGCGCAACCGCACGGCAACGACGCCGACGGGAGATCCGCACCTACGGCCACATCGTCGTCGACGAGGTGCAGGACCTGACGCCGATGCAGCTGCGGATGGTGGCCCGCCGCTCGCTCAACGGCTCGATGACGGTCGTCGGCGACATCGCGCAGGCCACCGGGCCACCTGCGCCGGACGACTGGAGCGAGGTGCTGCGCACCTCGCCCGACCGCCGCCCGGCCCGCGTCGTCGAGCTCACCGATCGGCTACCGCATCCCCGAGCAGATCATGGCCATGGCCAACCGCATCCTGCGGGTCGCGGCGCCGCAGATCGCCCCGCCCGTCGCGGTGCGGGAGGGCGACAGCCCGCCCGAGGTCGTCGTCGGGTGCCGCCCGACGAGCTGGGCGGGCATCGCCGAGGCGGTCCGGGAGCTGCAGGGCGAGCTCGGTGAGGCCGGCGATCGCGGTCGTCAGCCCCGCATCCTCGTCGACGACGTGACCGCAGCCCTGACCGACGCCGGCATCGCCTTCGGCGTGGCCACCCGCCGTGGCCTGAGGCCGACGTCAGCGTCGTTCCGGTCGACCTCGCCAAGGGCCTCGAGCTCGACGGCGTCGTGCTGGTCGAGCCGGCCCGCATCGTCGCCGAGGAGCGCCAGGGCCTGCGGGCGCTCTACGTCGCCCTGACCTCGCCTGACCAAGCGCCTGGCCATCGTCCACGCGCAGCCTCTGCCCGGAAGCCCTGGTCGATCGGGTGGACAACCGCGAGATGTTCGGCTAACCTAACGTTCGCTCTATGGCTCTGGTGTGTCACTGCCGCTGCGTCAACGACCGGGTCGTCCCGCACCGCCGCGCTGGCGGCCGGTGGCGACCTCGAGGCCACCCAGGCCATCTGTGGCGCCGGGTTGGACTGCGGGGGCTGCATCGACGCCGTCGAGTCGCTGGTGGCGACCGTGCACCTGAGCCAGCCCTCGCTCGTCGGAGCTGTCCGTCGCCTGAGGCCCGGCCGGCCCCGGGTAGGTTGCGCGCGATGCATGGGGACCCCCGCATCATCGAGGCGCTGAACGACGTCCTGACCGCCGAGCTCACGGCGGTCAACCAGTACTTCATCCACGCCAAGATGTGCGTCGAACTGGGGCTACCGGCGCCGGGGCGCACACGTCCGTGACGAGTCCATCGACGAGATGCAGCCACGCCGAGCGGCATCATCGACCGCATCCTCTACTTCGACGGCACGCCCAACATGCAGCGGCTCTTCCCGGTGCGGGTGGGCGAGACCGTGGCCGAGCAGCTCGAGCTCGACCTGGCCGTCGAGCACGAGGCCGTCCCCGCCTGAACCGGGCCATCGAGCTGTGCGTCGAGGTGGGCGACAACGGCACGCGCGAGGCTGCTGGCGGACATCCTCGTGTCGGAGGAGGAGCACGCCGACTGGCTCGAGACGCAGCTCGAGACCATCCGCCAGATCGGCCTCGAGCTCTCACCTCTCGCAGCAGCTGCAGGAGTAGCGGCCGGTGCGTCCGGCCGTCATGCCGGCGCACCGCAACGACGCCCGTCGGATTGCCGAGCGCAGCGAGTAGGACAAGCCGAGCGCAGCGGAGGATGGCGACAGAGACGGCTCAGGCGGTGACGAGGATGCGGGCGCTGGCGAAGCTGCCGACGCCGACGTGGCGACCGTCGATCTCGACGGTCATGGTCGCCATCCGGCGACGCGGCCGTGACCCGGCCCGAGTGACCCGGGCTGGATCGAGGAGGCACTCGAGGAAGTCGAGCAGCCCGGGCGTGAACTCCAGCTCCTCGGGGATGCGGCTGACCGTGAACGCTGCCCGACCTCGATCGTCGACGAGGCGGGTGGCGTCCGGCGCGTGGTAGTCGGACCCCGGGATCGGGTTGCCGTGCGGGCAGGTCGTCGGGCCGCCGAGCACGCGGTCCATCGCCTGCTCGACGTCGTCGCGACATGACGTGCTCCCACTTGCCGGCCTCGTGATGGGCGTCGGCCCACGACAGCCCGAGGATGTCGGTGAGGAAGCGCTCGGCCAGGCGGTGCCGGCGCACGACGCGTTCGGCCAGCGTCGGTGCCGGTGGCGGTCAGGCGGATCGCCCCGCTCGCGTGGCGACCAGGCCCTCGCGCCTCGAGGCGGCGGATCATCTCGCGAGACGGCCGGGCGGCGAGACCTGCAGGCGCTCGGCGATGCGGGCCTGGATGACGTCGACGTCGTCCTCGTCCAGCTCGAAGATGCACTCGCAGTACTCCTCGAAGGCAGGGTGGTGCTCTCCGGGGCGGGCATGAGCCGATTGTACTGCCAGGTGTCGCACCGGTCGTGGCACGCCGGGGTCCATGCTCGCCATCGAACAGACCTTCCGGGAGCGCACGCCGAGGTCGGCCGACCACGCCGCCGGCGCGGCCCGCGCCATGCCGGGAGGCGACACCGCCGCCGGCCACCACCCGCCGTACCAGCTGACCCTGGTCAGGGCGAGGGCCCATGGCTGACCGATCGTCGACGGTCACCGCTACCTGACCTCATCGGCAACTTCACCAGCCTGGTGCACGGCAACGCCTACCCGCCGATCATCGCTGCGGCCCGGCGGTGCCATGGAGGACGGCACCAACTGGGCTCGAGCGCAGAACGTCCACGCCGTCGCCCTGGCCGAGGAGATCGTGGCCCGAGTGCCCTCGGTCGAGCAGCTGCGCGTTCAACAACTCGGGCAGCGAGGCGACCATGCTGGCGGTCGAGATCGCCCGCGCCGCCACCGGTCGCCGGCTGGTGCTGATGGCCCGCTACGGCTACCACGGCTCCGCCCGCACTTCGAGGTCGGCACGCACGGGCACGAGGGCCCGGAGACCCTGGCATCGCGACGTACGGCGAGGCCGCCGAGTTCGCCGCGATCCGCCGAGCGGGGCGAGCACATCGCCTGCCGTCATCCTCGAGCCCGTGATGGGCTCGGGCGGGCTGTCGCGGCGCCCGCCGACTTCCTCGTCGCGGTCCAGCAGGCCGCTTCGTGCCGCCGGGGCCCTCCTGATCCTGGACGAGGTCATCACGCTGCGGCTGTCCACCGGCGGCGCAGCAGGTGCTCGGCGTGCGGCCCGACCTGACGGCGATGGGGAAGATCATCGGCGGCGGCTTCCCGGTCGGCGCGCGTCGGTGGTCGAGAGGAGCTGTTAGCGCTGTGCGATCCGTCCCGGTCACGCCCGTTCCACTCTCGGGGACGTTCAACGGCAACCCGGTCACGACCGCCGCCGGGCTCGTCTCGCTCCAGCACTCTCGACCAGGAGCAGATCGACGATGAGCGGACGGGCCGCCGGCCTGGAGGACGTGCTGGCCAAGGCCGCCGCCGATGCCGGCCTCCCGCTGAGCGTCCGGCGCGCCTGGGTCGATGCTGCAGCTCTTCTTCAGCGCGTCACCGCCCGCCGCCACCCCCTGCGGACCGACGGCGAGCTCATCACCGCCTTCCACCTGGCCGCGCTGAACCACGGCGTCTTCCTCGCCCCCGTGGCCTGCTGGCGCTGTCGACGGTCCTCGACGGCCACGCTGGAGGACGCAGGTGCACTCGCCTGTCGGCCGCCGTGGCCGACGTCGCTGCCGCGACCTGAACGCCGGCTGCCACCCGGCCGCCGCACGGCGCAGCCGGGTCGAAGCGTGACACCCTCCGGAGGCCAGGCACGGATCTGCCCGGAACCCGGGTAGATCGGTGACGACCTCGGTCTGCGCGGGAAACCCCGTCACACCCTCGGTAGCGTGGCGCCATGGCCGACCATGCCGTGCTCGAGCGGTTCTCGCCCGCCGTGCGGGAGTGGTTCGCCACGTCCTTCCCCGAGCCGACCGCCGGCCCAGGTGCAGGGCTGGCCACCCATCACCGAGGGCCGGCACGCTCGATCTGCGCGCCGACCGGGACGCGGCAAGACGCTCACGGCCTTCCTCTCGTCGCATCGACCGGCTTGGTCACGTCGCCGCACGCCCGAGAGGCCGCTGCGCGACGCGGGTGCTCTACCTGTCGCCGCTGCGCGCGCTGGCGTTCGACGTCGAGAAGAACCTCCGCGCCCCGCTGGCCGGCATCGGGCTGGCGGCCGAGCGCCTCGGGCTGCCGTTCACCGCGCCCGACCGTCGGCGTGCGCACCGGCGACACGCAGCGCCAAGGACCGCCAGGCGCTGCATCCGTCGCCCGCCCGACCTCCTGATCACGACGCCGGAGACGCTCTACCTGATGCTGACGTCGTCGGCCCGGGAGACGCTGGCCGAGCGTCGAGGTGGTCATCGTCGACGAGATCCACGCCCTCGCGCCGACCAAAGCGGGGCGCCCACCTCGCGCTCTCGCCTCGAGCGGCTGGAGGAGCTCACGAGCCAGCCGCCCGCAGCGCATCGGGCCTGTCGGCCACGCAGCGGCCGCTGGAGGAGGTGGCGCGCTTCCTCGGTGGCTGGTCGGCGCCGGCGAGCCCCGCCCGGTGGCGATCGTCGACGCCGGCATCCGCAAGCCGCTCGAGGTCGAGGTCGTCATCCCGGTCGAGGACATGGGCGACCTGGGCCAGGAGATCGACGGAGCCGTGCGCAGCGGCCCGGCCAGCGCAGCCATGGCGCCGGTGCGCAAGAGCATCTGGCCGAGCATCTACCCGCGGATCCTCGAGCTGGTCCTGGCCCACCGCTCCACGATCATCTTCTGCAACGCCCGCCGCCTGGCCGAGCGGATGGCCGCCCGCCTCAACGAGCTGGCTCGAGACGGAGGGCGTGGACGTCGGCGAGGCGCGGCACGAGCTCGTCAAGGCCCACCACGGCTCGCTCGGCCGGGAGCAGCGCGTCGATCATCGAGGACCAGCTGAAGCGGGGCGACCTGCGGGCGCTGGTGGCCACCTCGCAGCCTCGAGCTCGGCATCGACATGGGCGCGGTCGACCTCGTGATCCAGGTCGAGTCGCCGGGGGCGCGTGAGCCGCGGCCTGCAGCGCATCGGTCGGGCCGGCCACCAGGTGGGCGAGCCGAGCCGCGGCACGATCTTCCCCAAGCACCGGGGCGACCTGCTCGAGGCCGCACGGTCGTCGCGGCGCATGCAGGACGGGCTCATCGAGTCGACCCGCTACCTGCGCAACCCGCTCGACGTCCTGGCCCAGCAGATCGTGGCCCACCTGGCGGTCGACGAGCCGTCGGTCGGTCGACGACCTGGCGCGCCGTGCGCCGGTGCGCCGGCTTCGCCGACCTGACCGACGACGTGTTGGCACGACGTGCTCGACCTGCTGGCCGGCCGCTACCCGAGCGAGGAGTTCGGCGAGCTGCGCCCGCGGATCGTGTGGGACCGCGTCGGCGGGCAGCTGCGGGCCCGCGACGGCGCGCAGCGCCTCGCGGTCACCAGCGGCGGCACCATCCCCGACCGTGGCCTGTTCGGCGTCTTCCTGCCCGACGGCACCCGCGTCGGCGAGCTGGACGAGGAGATGGTCTACGAGAGCCGGCCGGGCGAGACGTTCCTGCTCGGCGCGTCCGACCTGGCGGATCGAGGACATCACGCTTCGAGCGGGTCGTCGTCACGCCCGGCGCCGGGCGCAGCCGGGCAAGATGCCGTTCTGGCACGGCGACCGGCCCGGGCGCCCGCTCGAGCTCGGCCGGGCGCTCGGCGGCGTTCATCCGCGAGATCGCGGGCCTGCCGCCGACGCGGCGCGGGCGCGCTGCGACCGGCGACTACGGCCTCGACGCGCTGGCCGCCGCCAACGTGGTGCAGTACCTCGACCGAGCAGGCCGAGGCGGCCGGCGTCGTGCCCGACGACCGCACCGTCGTCGTCGAGCGCTTCCGCGACGAGATCGGCGACTGGCGGGTGTGCGTGCTCAGCGCCGTTCGGCACGCCGGTGCACGCGCCGTGGGCGATGGCGATCGAGCGGCGGCTCGATGGAGCGCTACGAGCATGCCGGTCGAGACGATGTGGAGCGACGACGGCATCGTGATCCGCCTGCCCGAGGCCGCCGACGAGCTGCCGATCGACGAGCTCCTGATCGACCCCGACGACATCGACGAGCTGGTGGTGTCGACGCTGCCGCAGACGTCGCTGTTCTCGGCCCGCTTCCGGGAGTGCGCGGCCGCGCGCTGCTGCTGCCCCGCCGCCGGCCCGACTCCGCGCACGCCGCTGTGGCAGCAGCGCCAGCGGGCCGCCGACCTGCTGGCGGTGGCGGCGAAGTACCCGACGTTCCCGATCCTGCTCGAGACCAGCCGGGAGTGCCTGCAGGACGTGTTCGACGTGCCCGCGCTGCGGGAGGTGCTGGGCCAGCTGCGCAGCCGGCAGGTGCGCGCTCGTCACGCGTCGACACGCCGAAGGCGTCGCCGTTCGCCCAGAGCCTGCTGTTCAACTGGATCGCCGCCTACATGTACGAGGGCGACGCGCCGCTGGCCGAGCGGCGGGCCGCCGCGCTGGCGCTCGACCGCGACCTGCTGCGCGAGCTGCTCGGCGCGGAGGAGCTGCGCGAGCTGCTCGACCCCGAGCGTCCTGGCCGACCTCGAGCTCGAGCTGCAGTGCCTCACCGACGGCCGCCGGGCCCGTAGCGCCGACGAGCTGCACGACGTGCTGCGCCGGCTGGGCGACCTCTCGCCGGCCGAGCTCGACCTGCGGATCGGACGGGCGCTGGCGCAGGCCGCGTGGCTGGCGGAGCTGGTCGCCGAGCGCGACGCCATCGCCGTGCGGGTCGGCGGCGAGGAGCGGCGTCGTCGCAGCCGAGGACGCGGCTCGCTACCGGGACGCGCTGGGCTGCGCCATCGCCGCTCGGCCTGCCGATGGCCTTCACCGACCCGGTCGGCCCGCCCGCTCGAGCACGCTGGTGGCGCGCTACGCCCGCACCCACGGACCGTTCCTCGCCGGCGCGCCGGCCCGCCGGTTCGGCGCTGGCGCTCGAGCGCGTCGCCGGCGCCCTGAGCGCGCCTCGGAGGCCGAGGACCGGCTGGTGCGGGGCGAGTTCCGGCCCGACGGCGTCGAGCGCGAGTGGTGCGATGCCGAGGTCCTGCGCCAGCTGCGGCGGCGCTCGCTCGCCGCGCTGCGCCGGGAGGTCGAGCCGGTCGAGCCGGAGGCCCTGGCCCGCTTCCTGCCCGCCTGGCAGGGCATCCCCAGCCATCGGCGCGGCCTGGAGACGTTGGTGGAGGCGCATCGGGCTGCTGCAGGGGCGCGCCGCTCGTGGCGTCGACGCCTGAAGCGCGACGTGCTGCCGGCTGCGCGTGCTCGGCTACCGGGCCGGCCGACCTCGACGAGCGCTGTGCACCAGCGGCGACGCTGGTGTGGGTCGGCGCCGGCGGGCTCGGCGCGTCCGGACGGCCGGGTGCGCCTCGTCCTTCCGGGACCAGCTGCCGCTGCTCGGCCTCCAGGCTGACGACGCGGAGCGGCCGGACGGGCGCGTCCACGAGGCCATCTGCGTGCACCTGGCAGCAGCAGGGCGCGTCGTTCTGGGCAACCAGCTCAGGGCGGCGGCGCCCGGGCGCCTCCGACCGAGAGCTCCTGGCGCCCTGTGGGACCTCGTGTGGGCCGGAGAGGTCACCAACGACTCGCTGGCGCCGCTGCGGGCGTTCCTGAGCCGGCGGCCGGGCGCGGCCGGTCGGGCGGCGGCGCGGCCGGCCAGGGCGCACCGCGGCCGTCCCCGGCCGGGGCGGCTGTCCACCATCGGGCCGCCGGCCGGGCGGGGCGGTGGTCGTTGGTCGCGCCGCTGCTCGAACCTCGCCCGCGGTCCGACCGAGGCTGGCCCACGCCACGGCGCTGCAGCTGCTTGAGCGCCACGGCGTGCTCACACGCGAGGCCGTGCTGGCCGAGGGCGTGCGAGGGCGGCTTCGCAGGCGTCTACGGCGTGCTCAAGGTCCTGGAGGAGCGGGGCCAGGTGCGGCGGCGGCTACTTCGTGACCGGGCTCGGGGCGGCCCAGTTCGCCCTGCCCGGCGCGGTCGACCGGCTGCGCAGCAACGCGGAGACGTCAGCGGCGACGACCCTGGTCAGGCCACGAGCCGCCGCTGGTCCTGGCCGCCACCGACCCCGCCCAGCCCTACGAGGGCCGCCCTGGGCTGGCCCGACTCGGAGGGCCGGCCGGCCCGAGCCGCCGGCGCGCTGGTCGTCCCTGGGAGCAGGCGGACGGCTGCTGGGCGCTACCGCCGGGGCCACCACCTGGTGACCTTCCCCAGGCGGCGAGGACACCAGCTGGGCCGATGCCCTCGCCGCGCTGGTCAGGACGGTCGGGTGCGGGCCTGGAGATCCGGAAGGTGGACGGTCGGCCGGTCACCGCCGCACCGGAGATCGTCGCCTCACTCCAACGGGTGGGTTTCGTCGACAGCTACCGAGGTCTGGTCCTCAGGACCGCGTAACCTCAGGCCGTGCCCGAGGGTGACACCATCCATCGGACCGCCACAGCGCTCCGGGCCGCGCTGCTGGAGAAGGTCAGCTGACGGGGTTCGAAGCCCCCGCCTGAACGGCCACCGCCCGGCCATCAGCGAGTGATCGAGCGCGTCGACAGCCGCGGGAAGCACATCGAGATCGGCTGGGACGACGGCACCATCCTCCACACCCACATGCGGATGACCGGCTCGTGGCACCTGTACCGGCCGGGCGAGCGTTGGCGCGCAGAGCACGCGGGAGCATGCGGGCGGTCATCGAGGTCGAGGGCTTCCAGGCCGTGTGCTTCAACGCTCCGGCGGTGGAGACCTTCCGGAGCCAAGGACTTCGCCCGCCACCCCCGGCCGGCGCGCCGCGCTCGGGCCGGACCTGTGCGACCCGGACGAATCGACGATGGCCGAGTGCGTGCCGGCGCATCCCCAGTTCTGCGACCAGTCGACCACGGCGGCCGGCTGCTGCTGGACCGGCGTCGTCGCCATCGGGCGTGGAGCACAACGTCTACAGAGGCCCAGGTCCTGTGGGCCACCGCGGCGTGCATCCGCTGACGTCACGGTCGCCGCGCTCGACGTCGACGCCCGGCGGGCGCTGTGGGGCGACTGGCCGGCGCGTTCCTCCGGGCCAGCCTCGGCCAGCCGACCCGCAGGACGCTCCCCGGCAGCGCCGGGGGCGTGGCGGTGTGCTGCAGGCGCTACGGCGAAGCCGTGCTACCGGTGCGCCCGCCGTCGAGGTCCGCCGCCACGGCGAGCAGTCCCAGGTGACCTACTGGTGCCGCTGTGCCAGCCCAGCAGCGCCGGGACCCGCTCGGCGCCGGCGTGGAAGCGGGCCGACGCACCGGCCGCGGTCGGCCTCGTCTGCCTGCGACCGCCGCCGGCCGCTGCCCGTGAAATGTGTTCGACGACACCGGCGACATCGGCTGTGACCGGTCGCCCCGGCCGACGTCGTGCCGCGCTCGAGCGTGTCGCCCGCCTCGCCAGGCGCTCCTGGCCGGCTTCACAGCCGCAGGCCCGGAGCCGATCTTCGTCGACCCGCTGCTGGGCCGCGAGCCCGAGGCTGACCAGGGCGCCCGACGACGGGGGCGGCGGCGGCCTCCACGAGCGCCGTCCCCCAAGCGCAGCACCCGCGCCGATCCGGCCCGACTCGGCGGCGGCATGGCGCGGGTGGCGCACTTCGGCCCGGGGCGGACCGGCGGGCCTCAGTGGGGGCGGGTCCTTGCGGAGGACGAACTGAGCCGCTCAGGTCTCGTCGATGGCGCAGACCTTGACGTCCACCCAACCAGGGCAGGAGGTCGGCCCGGGCAGCGTCCTCGGTCAGGTCCGTGGCCACGCCGCTCGAGCGCTTGGGCCGCGCCACCCAGACCGTGCCCTCCGGCCCGACCGCCGTGGTCGTCGCGGGCCACCGCCTAGGCCACGTCGGCCCGGCGGGTGAAGAACGACGATGGCCAGGTCGGCGAGCGGAGCCCGGGCGGACCGCTTCCACCGCACGCCCGGCGGGAGCGGATCGAGCAGCGCCGCGAGGTCCGCCGGGCCTCGCCGAGCGCCGCGATGGTGGCGCCCTCCTTGATCCCGGCTTGCGGGCGAGGGCGTGCCCAGTAGCCGCTCATCGCCCGGCCGCCCGCCCGCGCCCCGATCGCTCTCCTGCTCACGTGGTGGCGATGGCGTCGAGGATGTCGATGCGGGTCGCCTTGTAGGCCGGGTAGAGCTGCGGCGAGCACGCCGATGATGAAGGCCAGCACGAGCACCGTGATGATCACGCCCCACGGGACCGTACGTGGAGAGGCCCTGGCTGCGCAGGGCGACCGACGACGGCGTAGCCCAGCGAAGGCCGACCACGACGCCCTTGGACGGTCCCAGCGCGGCCGTGATCACCGACTCCCAGCGGACGCTGGAGCGCACCTGAGGTCTGGTCATGCCCACGGCGCGCACCAGCCGGCTCTCGGCGCCGCTCGAACACGCTGAGGACGAGCGTGATCACGATGCCCACGGCGGCGATGATCACCGAGAGGGCGAGCAGCAGGTAGATGATGTTGACCACCTGCTGGATGCCCTGGGCCTGGGTGTTGATGTAGTCGGTCCGGCTCTGCAGCTCGCCGTTCGGGTACTGCTTGGCCACGGCCGCGATGGCCTGCTCGGCGTCGGCTTCGCTCACCCCTTCGGCCTTCGTGATGAAGACGCCGAAGTCGTACTGGTCCACGCTGGAGCCGGCGAACGGCTTCGCGGTCGACGGTGATGCTCCCGGCCAGGTCATCCTTTCTCGTAGATGCCCTGGACGGTGAGGGTCTTAAGGGTGCCGTCGGTCAGCGTGAGCGGAACGGCGTGAGCCCACGGTCAGCCCGTCGCTCTTGGCCTTGCTCTTGCTCAGCAGGACCCCGTCCGGGGTCAGGTCCGAGATCTGGCCCTGCACGAAGTTGAGGTCGAACACGCGCCGATGGTCGCCGGGTCGACGACGGTCACGGTCCGGCCCTTGCCGCACCGAGCGCGTAGTTGACGCCGATCCCCGCCGGCCGTGCCCACCTCCGGCAGCTTGCTGTGAGGTCGTCCGACAGCCGCGGGCTGAGGCCGCCGAAGCCGAAGTTGTCCACGCTGATGACGAAGTCGCCCCGGAACTGCTCGCCGAAGATCTTGCGGACCGAGTCGGAGATCGACGTGGCCAGCACGGACACGCCGGTCACCAGGGCCACGCCGACGACGAGCGCGGCGGCCGTGCGGGCGGTGCGCTTCGGGTTGCGGGCGGCGTTCTCCGTGGCCATGGTCCCCAGTCATCCCCTTGATCCGGGTGATGGCCGGCCGAGGGCCTTGGCCACCGGCCGGGCGATGAGCGGGCCGAGCACGAAGAGGGCCACGAACAGGATCAGCACCCCGGGGCCGAGGGCCAGCGGCGCGCCGGCGAAGAGGCCGATGAGGATCGAGCCCGATGCTCACGACCAGGAGGGTAGGCCGCTGATCGTGCGACCCTTCGTGGCGCTCGTCGACTCCAGCGCCGTGTCCCGCATGGCGGCGACGGGCGGCACCTGACCCGAGCGGAGCGCGGGCAGGAGCGCCGACAGGACCGTCACCAGCAGCCCGACGACGATCGTGAGGATGATCGTCCGGGGCAGCACGGTGAGCCCGTTCGAGGGCAGGTCGAGGCCCAGGGCGGAGAACGCCGCCTTCAGCCCCAGGGCCAGCAACGCATGCCGAGGGCCGAGCCCGATGACGGAGCCGACGAGCCCGACGACGACGGACTCCGAGCAGCAGCGACACGGCGACCTGCCGGCGGCTCGCTGCCGATCGCCCGCATCAGCGCGTTCTCCCGCTTGCGCTGCGCCACCGTGATCGAGAAGACGTTGTAGATCACGAAGCAGGACACGAACGAGGGCGATGAAGGCCACGACGTTCAGGGAAGCACCGTGAAGAACCGGAGGTTCTTCTGGATGTCGGACTGGTTCTCCTTGGTGATCTCCGCGCCGGTCAGGACCTCCGTCTCGGACGCCTTGCCGAGGCTGGACTCGATGCGGGTGGCCAGCTCCTCGTCGCTGACCGAGCCGTCGCCGCGCACCTGGACGGCGTCGACGAAGCCGGGCTTGGCCACGAACTCCTGCGCCGTCGGCAGGTCGAACAGCGAGAACGTTGCGCCGCCGGGCAGTCGGCGTCGCCGAAGCGGGCGATGCCCGACAGGCGTGAACTCCGTGCGCCGGTGGCGCCGGCGATCTGGTGTCCTTGTCGCCCAGCGTAGTCGGCCCTTGTCGGCGCTGCCGCTTGTCGATGGCGAGCCTGGTCACCGCCCTGCGAGGCTGGCCCTTCGACGAAGGTCCACGGTGGCCAGGTCGCCCGTGAGCGCGACCGAGCCGAACGGGCGGCGCCATCTGCCCGGAGACGAAGTGGTTTGCCGTCCTTGCCGATGATGCTGGCGAAGCCCGAGCACGTCGCCCTGCGCGTCGTGAGACGCCCGGGCACCGCGCTTGACCTCGGCGATGACGGAGTCCGGCAGCCGGTCCCGCTGCTTGTTGCCGAAGTCGGCCTCGATCACGTTGGACGAGCGGACGTAGGCGTTGGTGTTGCGAAGGCGTCGGCGAAGAGCGTGTTGAAGGTGTTCTGGATCGTGTCGGAGAAGATGTAGGTCGACGACAGGAACGACGGTCGCCATGATGACGGCAAGCGGTCAGCAGCAGCTGCGTCTTGTGGGCGAGGATGCCCCTTGATGCTGACCTTGAACATCGGTCCAGTCCCCGAACTGCTTCATGCGGTCGAGCACGCAGTCGGCCGTCGGGTCGGCGCATCTCGTCGACGATCCGGCCGTCGGCGAGGAAGATGACGCGGTCGGCGTAGCCGGCCGCGGTCGGGTCGTGCGTGACCATCACGATGGTCTGGCCGAGCTCGCTCACCGGCCGGCTGCATGAACGCCGAGGATCTCGCCGCCGGCTGCGGCAGTCGAGGTTGCCGGTCGGCTCGTCGGCGAAGATGATCTGCCGGCTGCGGCACGAGGGCGCGGGCGACGGCGGCGCGCTGCTGCTGGCCGCCGGACAGCTCGCTCGGGCGGTGGTTCAGGCGGTCGCCGAGGCCGACGGTGTCGACGACGGTGTCGAGCCACTCCTTGTCGGGCTTGCGGCCGCCGAGGGCAGCGGGAAGCGTGATGTTCTCGCTGCGCGGTCGAGCGTGGGCAGCAGGTTGAAGGCCTGGAAGACGAAGCCGACCTGGTCGCGGCGCAGCCGCGGTGAGCGCCTTGTCGTTGCAGGGTGGCCAGGTCAGCGTCAGCCGATGTAGCACGTGCGCCGGAGGTCAGCGAGTCGAGCCCGGCCAGGCAGTGCATGCAGCGTCGACTTGCCGGAGCCGGACGGGCCCATGATGGCGGTGAAGCGCCAGCGGTCGAAGGTCGACGGTCACGCCGTCGAGGCCCGGACGACGCTGTCGCCGTGGCCATAGGTCTTGACGGCGCGTCGACAGCGCCGGCCGCGGCCGTGGAGGCGGAAGCTCGAGCGGGGTCAGGGGGGTAGCCAGACACGGTCATGCCGTACATCATCGCTCATTACGCAACGGCGTCGGGACCGCGCGACTGGCAGGCCGCGACGGCCTCCGGCCACCGTCTGAGCGGGGGTCGATTGCCGTACGCTGGAAGCCGGATGTTCGTCTGTCCGTCGTGCGCGTCGCCGTTTCCGGAGGGCGCTCGCTTCTGTCCGAGCTGTGGCCACAGACGTCGGGGGTGGCCAGGGGAGGAGCGGCGTCGTCACCCGTGCTGTTCGCCGATCTGGTCGGCTTCACCAGCCAGGCCGAGCGGATGCGACCCCGAGCAGGTCAAGTCGCCTGGTCGACGGGCTGCTTCCAGCGGCTCGTGGACGACGTGACGAGCTTCGGCGGGCGGGTCGACAAGATCCTCGGTGACGCCATCGTGGCCCTGTTCGGCGCTCCGGTGGCCCACGAGGACGACGCCGGAGCGGGCCGTGCGGGCGTCGCTGCGGATGCAGCGATCGATCAGCTCGGAGCTCGTGGCCGACCTGGACCTGCCCATCCGCATGCGGATCGGCGTCAACACCGGCGAGGTGCTGGTCGGCGCGATGCGGGCCGGCGGCGACTACACCGCGATGGGCGACGTCGTGAACACCGCCTCCCGCCTGCAGACCGCGGCTCCGCCGGAGGCGTGCTGGTCGGGCCTGCGACGCACGCCGCCACCGAAGGGCGCCATCGCCTCACGAGTCCGTGGGCGAGTTCCAGGTGCGGGGTCGGGACGAGGCGTGGCGGCCTGGCTGGCGCTCTGAGCCGCTCACCGCCCGGCCGGCGCCGGCGGCGCATGCCGGTCCCGTTCGTGGGCCGGCAGCTCGAGCTGTCCCTCCTCATCGACACCATGCGGGTGGCCAGAGCCAGCGGCGGGCCGTCCTGGCCGTCGTCGGGGGCGAGGGTGGCGTCGGCAAGACCCGCCTGGTCGAGGAGGTGCTCCACCGCCACGTCAAGCAGCAGGGAGGGCACCGTCCTCCATCGGGCGTGCGTGCCGTACGGCGAGGCAACCGGTGGTGGCCGATCGCCAGCGCTGCTCGGCCCGGTGCTCGACGTCGAGCCCGGCGCCGTCTCGGTCGAGCTGCGGGGCCGGCTGGAGCGACCGCCTGTCCGACCTGATCGGCCCGGCGACCGACGAGGAGCACCGCGCCGCCCTCGTCAACGGCCTGCTGCACCTGTTCGGCCAGCCGTCACCGCTCGACGGCATCGACCCGGCCCGCACCCACCAGGAGCTCATCCGGGCCGTCCTCGCCGTGCTCGCCGCGCTAGTGCGAAGGGTCCGGTGCACGATGGTCATCGCCGACCTCCACTGGGCCAGCCTGCGGGTGCTGGAGCTGCTCGGAGGCCGCGCTGGCCCGGCTGGCCTCGAGCGCGCTTCGCGCTCATCGCCACCACCCGCCCGGGCGGAGAGCTGCCGACGCCTCCCCGCCCGGCCCGCCTGACGACGCTGACGCTGCGCCTGGAGCCCCTGGACCGCGGCGCGGCCGGCGAGCTGCTCCAGGCCATGTTGGGCGACGAGGCCACCCGTGCGCTCACCAACGAGCTCTACGACCGCAGCGGCGGCAACCCGCTGTTCCTGGAGGAGCTGGCCGAGCTGGTCGGCTGCGGCGGCGAGCCCCTCCAGCTGCCCGACTCCCTCCGGGCCCTCGTCGCCGCCCGGCTCGACGAGCTGCCCGTCGACCAGCGGGCCATGCTCGACAACGCCGCGGTGCTCGGGTCGTCGGGGTCGTACGGCGCGCTGGTCGAGTTCGGCCAGGCGCTCGGCCAGAACGTCAGCCGCTCGGTCCTCGACGCGCTCGCCGACGCCGGCTTGCTGGAGGTCGAGGGCGGGTGGTGGCGGTTCCGCTCGGCCAGCGTCCGCGAGGTCGCGTACCACACCATCTACCAAGGCCGACCGGGCCCGCCGCCACATCGGCGTGGCCAAGGCCATGGTCGACGAGGCGCACAAGGCCGGACGGCCCGACGTGCTGGCCCACCACTGGGCGACGGCGGCGGAGCTGGCCGGAGAGCTCGGCGGGAGCTCGCCGGGCGTCCCCGCGACGTGGTCGACGAGGCGGTGCAGGCGCTGCTGGCGTCCGCCACTCCACGACGTCGACCGCCTCTACCCGCGCCCGGCCATCGAGCAGGTGGCACGGGCGCTGTCGATCGGCGACTGCCAGCTCGAGGGGTCCACGCGCCGGTCGCTGGTGCTGACGCGCCGCGGCGTGGGTCGAGCTGCGGCAGTTCCCTGCGAGGCCGAGGCCGACCTGCAGGCCGTCGTCGACGAGGCCGAGGCGGAGGGCGACCGTCGGCTGCCTCGCCCGGGCCCGGGCCGTGCGGGCGGAGATCGCCCGCCTGACGGGTCGCTACGAGGACGCCCGGACCGAGCTCGCCGCGGCCGCCGTCCTGCTGGAGGACCTGGGCGCCGGCGCACGAGCTGGCGGGCGTGCAGCGGGCGTGGGGCATGAACTCGATCTTCGCCGGCGACTTCGAGGACGCCGAGGTCCACCTCGACGTGGCCGAGGCGCTGTACGACGCCGAGGGTGATCGCCGCGGCCGGGCCTGGGTCGACCAGCACCGGGCGTGGGTCTCCTTCGTGCGGGGCGACGTCGGACGCGGCCGACGCCCGGCTCACCGCGGCGGCCAGCACGCTCAAGGAGATGGGCGACCGCGGCGGCGTGGCCTGGGCGCTCGGGCTGCTGGCCTCACGTCCGGCTCTTCCAGGGCCGCTTCGCCGAGGCCGAGGACCTGGGGCGGCTCGTGGTCGAGGAGGCGGCCGAGCGGGGCGACCAGTGGGCCGAGGCGATGCTCATGACGCTCCAGGCCCTGCTGGCGCTGTGGGGCGGGCGCATCGACGAGGCCGCTCGCCGGGCCGGTGAGGCGCAGCGCATCTTCCGGGTCATCGGCGACCGCTACGGCGAGATCCAGGCCGCCACGACCATCGCCCGCACCCTCGCCGCCCAGGGCCTCAGCGTCGACGCCCTCCGCACCGCGGAGGAGGCGGTCGGGCTGGCCACGCCCATCGGCCAGGGGACGCTGGCCCAGTCGGTGACGGCCTCGGTGGCGATGTACGCCGGCCAGTCGTCGCGAGCCATCGCCCACGCCCACCTGGCGCTCGACGCCCTGACGTGCCGCCCGGGTTCGGCTACGACGCCCCCGTCACGCTGGCGCTCGCCCACCTCAGCAGGGTGAGGTGGACGAGGCCATGACCTACGCCGAGCAGGCGCGTCGCCGTCCGGCCGGACCAACCCGAACGGCACGCAGTGCCTGGCGCTCGTCACGGCGCGCGACGGGCCGCCCCGGAGGAGGCCGCTCGCCTGGCCCGCACGGTCGGGCCGATGACGGCGCAGCCACCTACCTCGACCGCTTCTTCGCCGGGGTGGCGCTGGCCCTGGCCGAGGCGCAGCTGGGCAAGGGCCAGGACACGCTCGGCGCGCTGGAGGCGCTCGACGCTTCATCGCGACGATCGACGATGCGGCCGTCCCGGTGCTGGCCGAGCTGGCGAAGTGCGAGGCCCTCACCGTCATCGGCGACGTCGCGCGCGCAGGGAGGCGCAGGCCGAGGCCGATCGTCGCGCTGACGTCCTCGACCTCGACCCCCGACCGTGGCAGGTGCGTTCCGGCTCGCGGCCCGCGGCGGGCACCCCGACGAGCTCGACCTGCCCGAGGTGGCCGAGGTGCCCTCGTGACCACCGACCTCCTCGCGCGCGGCCCGAGCTGGTCGAGCACCCGCCACCATGCTCGACGGGATCTGGCGCGACAGCGGCGTCCCAGCTCCCGCCTCCTCGAGCTGGCCCGCCTGCGGGTGGCCGCGCTCCTGCACGACGAGGTCGGGTCGGCCACGCGCACGCCCGCCGCGGTCGCGGCCGGGTTCGACGAGGACCTGGTCGACGCCCTGCCCTCGTGGCCCACCGATCCCCGCTTCACGCCGACCGACCGGGCCGCGCTGGCCCTCGCCGAGCAGTTCGTCATGGACTGCCACGGCATCACCGACGCCCAGGTCGCGGAGGCTGCGTGGCGCGCTCGGCGACCAGCCCACGGTGGGTTCCTCATCGCGCTGGCGCTCTTCGACGGCTTCTCCCGCGCCTGCGACGAGTGCTGCGAGGGTTCTGAGTGTCGACCACGCCCCGTTTGCCGTCCGCCGTCGAGGGCCGGGCCCCCCGACCTCCGCTCGGTGATGGCCCACCAGCCCGGTGTCCAGCGCGACTTCTCCGTGCTCTACGGCACGTTCTGGAGCCACGGGTGCTCGACCACCCGACCAAGGAGGTGGCCAGGCTGCGCAACGCCCGGATCACCGACTGCGGGTATTGACGCAACGTGCGCTTCGCGGTCGCGAGGGACGAGGGGTTGGACGAGGAGCAGGCCGGCCTGGTCGACGACGGCTACGCCCAGAGCGTTGACCGACCGGCACAAGCTGGCGGTACCGCTTCACGGATGCCGTGCTGGCCGCGGCCGGTCCGGCCGATCCGCGCTGGTCGCTGACATGCGGTCCGAGTTCGACGACGCCGAGATCGCCGAGCTGGCCACCGGCGTGGCCCTGTTCCACGGCTTCAGCAAGCTCTCTGATCACGCTCGGCCTCGAGCCCGAGGAGATGGCCATCCATCGTCGCTCGGACGCCCGACGTCCCGTCCTGAGCCGTGGTCGCCGATCGTCCGTCGACCGGGCTCATCGTGGGTCGCTTCTGCCCGCCCCACCTCGGCCACAGCCACCTCATCGACCGCGCCGCCCAGCAGGTCGACGAGCTGGTCGTCTTCGTCAACACGAGGGACGGCGAGGTGGTGCCGGGCGACCTGCGGAGCGGGTTGGCTGCAGCCGAGCTCCACCCCGACGTCACCGTCGTGGAGGTGCGCCACGACCTCGACACGGACTTCGGCGACGAGGAGCTGTGGGCCCGCTGGATCGCCCTGTTCCAGAGAGCGTGGCCGCTGGCCGGCGACGGGCCCGCCGTGGGTCTTCTCGTCGGACCCGTACGCGGCCGAGCTGGCCCGGCGGCTGGGCGCGGCGTGCGCATCGTGGTCGACGCCGACCGGGCCGCAGGTGCCGATACTCGGCCACCTGCGCGTGGGAGCAGCCGGCCGACCACCTCGACTTCCTGGCCCTCCGTGCGTGAGCCTGGGTGGAGGCGACGTGGCTGACGAGGTGACGCCCGCGCCGGGCTGGATCTCGAAGTGGTGGCCGTCGCTGGTCGTCGCTGCCGTCACGGCCGCGGCGTGGTTCGTGCTGGCGCCGTGGGACTGGTCGACGGTCGACGCCGCGGGCCACGAGCGCACGGGTGCCACCGGCGACGCGGGCGGCCCTCATCGGCGTCGCCCTCGGTCTCGGGCATGGCGGTCGCGATCGTCGTGCGCCGGCGGCCGGACGCAGCTGCAGGCGCCGCTGGCCGGGCTGGGCGACGTTCATCGTGCTCGCCTACGCCTGGCGGGCCAGCCAGGCGCGTCAAGCGGGGGCAACCTCTGGCCGCTCGGGCTGATCGGCGTCGTGCTGCCCATCGGCCTCCTCGGCACCTTCGGCGGCTCGCGGCTGGCGCTGCGGACCATCCGGGCCTGCAACCGCGAGCGCGAGCAGCGCGGCGACGGCGCCGAGCCTGACCCGCCGCCGGCTTCCGGCCGCGGTCAGGGAGCCCGGTGCGCCTGGTTCGTGCGGGTGATCAGGTCGGCTGGGGCACGATGCGGAGGTACGGCTTCGGTCCTCCCAGTCGCCGTAAGATCTCCTTCGCCTCGTCGTCGGAGACCGAGCCGGCGATGATCACGTCGTCGCCCTGCTGCCAGTTCACCGGCGTCGAGACCTTGTGCTTGGCCGTGAGCTGGAGCGAGTCGATGACGCGCAGCACCTCGTCGAAGTTGCGGCCGGTCGTCATCGGGTAGACGAGGATGAGCTTGACCTTCTTGTCGGGGCCGATCACGAAGACGTTGCGCACGGTCTGGTTGTCGGCGGGCGTCCTGGTCTTCGGGTCGCCCGACGTGCTGGCCGGCAGCATCCCGTACAGCTTCGAGACGTTGAAGTCGGCGTCGCCGATGATCGGGTAGTCGGGCCGGGCGCCCTGGGTCTCCTCGATGTCGTCGGCCCAGCGCCTCGTGGTCGGTCGGTCGGCGTCGACCGACAGGCCGATGACCTTCACGTTGCGCGCGCTCGAACTCCGGCTGGATCTTGGCCATGTAGCCGAGCTCGGTCGTGCAGACCGGCGTGAAGTCCTTCGGGTGGGAGAAGAGGACCGCCCAGGAGTCACCGATCCAGTCGTGGAAGGTTGATGGGGCCCTGCGTGGTCTCCGCTTTGAAGTCAGGCCCGTCGCCCAGTCGTACGGCCATCGTGCGATCTCCTTGTGCCTGGTTCGTCGGCTGTCGTCACCCGGGCCACCAGTCTGCCCGAATCCCGACCGGGACCTGTCAAGAATCGCGGTGGTCGCCTGTCCGACCCGCTCGCCCTTCGGGCGACCCCGCGCCTGGCCGCCTCACGCACGCTGCCTGGCGGGCAAGGCTGTCCGACATCGCCCGCTGGGCGGTCGGCTGTGGGCAGGGTTGACAGGTGACCAAATGGTCACATAATGGCGAGGTGAGCTGGTGTTCCGGGCCCTGGCCGACGCCCACCGGCGGGCGCTGCTCGACGCGTTGTTCGAGCGCGACGGCGCCAGTCCTCGGCCAGCTCGCGCGACGCTGCCCGAGATGACCCGCCGGGCGGCTAAGCACCTCTGCGTGCTCGAGGAGGGCGGCCTCGTCGTCACCCGCCGGGCCGGCCGGTCCAAGCTCCACTTCCTGAACCCGGTCCCCATCCGGCTCATCCACGACCGCTGGATTCCAGCCACGGCGCCGCGGTGGGAGCGCTCGCCGGCTCTCAAGGCGGAGCTCGAGCGCGAGACCGACGCCGCCGATCGCCGCTGTTCCCGCCGATCCTGCCCACGCCTGTCGGCCTGACTGCCGCACCCGCGTCTCGTGCCTGCACGACGCATGCCCACGCCGCAGCGTCCACGAGATCTTACATCCGCGCCACGCCGGAGCGGCTGTGGCAGGCGCTCAGCCGACCCGCAGCTGACGAAGGGCTACTACTACGGCTGCGCCGTCGGCTCGACGTGGAGCCCGGCGCCGCCTACGCCGGACGTCGGCGAGATGGGCTCGGCGCTCACCGGCGAGATCCCGGAGCGGACCCGCCCCGCCGGCTGGTGATGACCTTCACTATGGCGTACGACCCGGAGGCCGCCGCCGAGCCCGAGCCGTCGACGTGGGAGCTCACCCTGGCGCCGACCTCTGCCGCCTGACGGTCGGCCGCCCGAGACTTCGGCGGCTCGTCCAAGGCGTATCACCGCGCTGACGGGCCTGGACCCCGATCCTGTCGGGGCCCCAAGACCGTGCTGGGGACGGCACGCCGATCGGGCCCATCCCCGACGATACCGGAGCCCGCGGTCGACGTGGACGCCCGAGGCACCGCCGACCGGCATCGACACGCGCACCAGCGGCGCGGGGCCTGTTTCGGCAAATGATGACCGCACGCCCGGTCAGGACGAGCCTCATGGTCCGGGCGGCGTACGCGCCGGCGTACCACTGGGCCTGCGCCGCAGGACGGACGCTGGCCAACGAGTCCCGCGAGTGGATGCTCAGCCATGTCCACGCCGTGCACAGGCCGCGACCGACCTTGCACAGCACCACGCCGAGCTGCCTGGCTGACGTGGCACGCCGATCCGACCTTCAGGACTTCGACCGGGCCTACGCCCACGAGGTGCTGGGCTGGGCGGTCGCCGCGGTGGGCCGGGTGGACGAGGCCCGCGAGCTGCGGCTGTGGCCGCGCGGTGCCGATCGTCGACGAGGAGGACCGCAAGATCTTCGTCGACGACCTCGCGGCCGAGCCCTGGTACTGCGTGGCGGCTGATCACGTCGTCGGCGGCTGGACCGGCGGCCGCGACCGTGGCCGCGGGTCCGTCCGACCAGGGTCAGCCGAGGGCCACGGGCTGGGCCGTGCCGGCGTGGGGCCGCACCAGCAGGTGGCCTTCGCCTGAAGGTGCGCAGCGTGGCCGACGGGACCTGCGTCGCGAGGTGCCGTCCGACCGCCCGGTCCACCAGCAACCTCGTCGCCCTGCCAGATGGTGACCTGGCGCGGTGATGGCGTCCAGCGAGACCCCCACGGGCGGCCGAGGTGCGAGTCGTCGTTTGCGCCCGCTGGGCCGTTGAGGGCGTCGGTGAACCGCATCTCCAGTCCTCCAGCGGCCGCCTGCGCACGATCCGGTCGCTCGGGCGAGCTCCTTGCGAACTGCGCTGACACCTGCCGATCCTTCGCCGCTCGGCGGGCGACGGCGGCCAGATGCGGCCCGCCAGCCGCGGCGCGCGTCGGGCGGCTCCCGCGGCTCGGCGCGTGCTCAGCGTCTTGCGCCAGCCGGGCATCGTCGTGGGCGCATGCTCGCCCGCGAAGCGTGCCAGCGGGCGGTCTGGGGCGGCGGCGGCGGCCATGCGCGGGCCGCCGCCCGACCAGCCCGACGCCGAACTGGCAGCCGAGGGCCGCGCCAGCCAGCCGGGGTCCCGCGGGGTCGGCCACCGTGGCCCCGGCGCGTTCGAGCGGCGCCGCCGGCCGGCCGGGAGCGATGACGCCGGCGACTCGGCGGCAGCCGCCAGGATGGCGTATCCGGTCCGCAGGTCGGCGTGCCGCGAGGGCCGTGACCACCGGGCGTCGCCGGCTCCGACGGCGCCAGCTGATCGTGCACCGCCCGACGTCGACCGGTCTGGTCGACTCGATCGTCGCGCTCACGGGCGCTCCTTCCGTCATGGCGGGAGGTCCAGATCACCGGAGCCGATGCCGTCTGCGGGATCTCGGCCCGTAGCCTCTTTCGGAGGTGAGGACGTTGGTATGACACGTGGTCGAGATGGGGCGCCGGCGAGCCGCCGTCGGGTCCTCGACGGCTCGCCGCTCGGCCCGTCGGCGGGGCTCGATCCCGACCACCCGCGCCAGGCCTCGGCCGCCGTCTCTGTCGCCCCCGTCGACGTCGCCGCGCCGCCCGCATCTGGGCGCTGAGCAGGTCCAAGACCTCTCGACGGTTGGTCGCCACCATGGCGGTCGTGGGCGCGCTCACCGGTCGCCGCCTGCGGCCTGCCGGCCCCTCGCCGACGCTCTCCGGTCTCACCACGACGCTCCCACCAGGCAGGCGTGCACGGTTCCGGCCCCGGCGGCCCAGTCGTCCGCCGCGGCGAGCGCCGGCGCCGGCGACACCCGTGCCGAGCGCTCCGGCGCTCACGCGGGAGTGCGGAGATCACCACAGCAGCCACCGACGGTCCAGCAGGCGGCGCAGCGCCGTGAGGACTCGGTGACTGTCGTCGCCGTCGACGACCACGGCCGCCCGTCGAGCATCGATGCGCCGCTCGACCAGGCCGTCGACGTCGCGCTGGCCACCGCGCAGCGGCTCGACGTCGTCGCAGTCGAGAGGCGTCGTCGCACGGCCAGGCGCTCGACGCCGCGGCGACGACCACGACCACGACGACCGCCGCCCCAACCGACCCCGACGTCGACAAGCAGTGGGCGCTGTCGCGAAGCTACTCCTCTCACCGCGCTCGTGGGCCGCAGAAAGGCGCAGGCATCACGGTCGGGCATCGTCGACAGCGGTGCGCAGGGCTGACCACCCTGACCTGACCGGTCGGGTGCCCGGCGGTGCGTCGATCCAGGGCGGCGTCGTCGCGCCGGGCGGGGGCACCACGGACGTCAACGGCCATGGCACGCACGTCGCCGAGATCATCGGTGCGGGCGTCAACGGTGGTCGGCATCGTCGGCGTGGCTCCCGAGGTGACGCATCCTCCCGGTCCGAGGTGCTCGACAGCAACGGGTTGGGCGCAACTCCGACATCGGCGCCGGCATCACGTGGGCCGTCGACCAGCGGGGCCAACGTCATCAACATCTCCATCGGCTCGAACACCAACCACCGTCGGTGTCGAGCGCGATCGACTACGCGGTGCAGCGCGGCGTGACGGTCGGTGGCGGCGGGCAACAACCACCAGCTGAGCCCGCCCGACGTGCCGCAGTACCCGGCCGCGCTGGACTCGACCGGCGGCGGTCGCCGCGCTGTCCCAGTCCGGCGGCATCGCCGGCTACTCGACCACCGGCGTACGTCGACGTGGCCGCGCCGGGCTCCAGCATCTGGTCGTCGATCCCGCCGTCGACGTGGGGCACCAGGGTCGGGCACGTCGGATGGCCTCGCCCCACGTCGCGGCGCTCATCGCGCTCATCCTCGGGTCGCGCAGCGTGGCGCCCGGGCGGCCATGCTCGCCCGGTCTGACGGCGACGGCGACCGACGCCGGACCGGCCGGGCTTCCGACCCGATGTTCGGCTGGGGCCGCATCGACCCGATCGCTGGGCGCTGACGCTCAGCGTCCCTGGCTCGGCGGCTGGGCGTCAGCAGCTCAGGCGGCCGGCGCGTGAACCGCTCGGACGGCCTGGACGCCCGTGGCCGGGAAGTTGATGTTCGAGACCGTCCATGCCCTCGGCGAGCGGACTGGCGTAGCCCGACGCGCTCTCGAGCGAACGATCGTCCGGCCAGCACCCAGATCACGTACCCGGCGGCGTGCGAGCGGGCGATCACGTCGGGCGTGAGCACCTCGACGCCTTCGTACCGGGGCGGGAGCTGCAGGATCCGCTCCCCGGCGGGCAGCAGGGTGCCGCTCAGGACCCAGCCACTCGCAGCGCTCCCAGACCCGGTGAGATCTCGACCGGACGGCGCCATCGCTCGCACGGCGTCGACGACCTGATCGTCGAACGAGCTGATCACGGTCGCGTCGAGGGCGACCGAGCTCGGTGGAAGCTCCGAGATCAGCTCGCGGGCGGCGGCGATGGGCCGGCTGCGCCCGTGCCCTTCACCTCGATGTTCAACGGCGACGTCCAGGGCAGCAGCGATCAGCTCGCGCAACGTGGGCACTGGCGAAGTCGTCGGCCGTTAACTGCCGGCGGGCGCGCGGCCTTCGCCGGTCCGATGCCGCGGTACAGGTAGCCGACACCGGCCGGTCCGTTGCCAGTAAACGCAATCAGCAGTGAACCAGTAGGCGTCGTCGAGAGCGCGGATCGCGGCGTGATCGAGGTCGGCGACCTTGCCCGTGCCGTTGGTCGTGCCGTCGACCGAGTCGTCGTGGTGCACGACCAGCACGCCGTCGTGGGAGAGCTGCACGTTGAGGTCCAGCATGTCGACCCCGTGCCTTCATGCTCTCGCCGAAGGCGAAACATCGTCGAGGCGGGAACTGGTCCTCCCCGCCGGTGTGGGCCAGCACGAGATCGGCCGTCCTGAGGTGCAGGGAGCTCCTCCACCGTCGCCGGCCCGAGTGGCGAGCCGCGGTCGTCGTCGGCGCAGGGCGCGACGTGGCCGCCGACGTCGCGTCGGCAGGCCGCGTCGTGCATCGTCCCGGTCGTCTCGCGGACTGGTGCGACGACGTCGGCGCTCGAGCGCACGCGGCCAGGAGCACCGCGAAGGCCGTGCGTGGCGATCCCCGGCCCGGCCGACCGCTCCTGTCACCACGCGAGCGATGCTCGCGCGGGCGCCGTCCGGCGGCGGCGCGCCCGCCGCGGCGGCCGTCCTGGCGCCGCGCATCGCCGCGCAGCCTGACCCGGTCCTCCTCGTGACATCGCCTCCTCGTAGCTCAGGGATAGAGCGTCGGTTTCAACACGCCCAGCTCCTCTCCTTCCCGGCGGCGCTAGCAGGCCAGGAGCCGTTGTGCCCGGTAGGCGCCCTGATCTGCCTCGGGTGGCGAAAGGTGGAGATGTACGGGAGAAGGTGTTCGGGGAAGGTCTGGCGAAGGTCTGGAGGTCCGGGGGAGGTCTGGAATCACGGCGTCAATAGGCGCCCTCCGCCCAACGTCGACGGCTGTGAGCGCAATGAAGTACCGTATCTAAGCCGCGACTGAATGAGGGGTGTGCTATGGCAGAGGTCGCAGACTCTGTCGATAGATCGCAAATCGCCAGGAAGCGGCCCGGAAAGTGGAAGTTCGCAGAGTTTGCCACCTATGCTCGGAACATTCTGAGCAGGGGTGGCACAGAGCTGCATAACGCCTACATTCTGAAGTGACCTTCAGGGTACCAGCGCGGGTGTTACCGGAGGCCATATTCGATTCGGTGGCCATTGTTAACAACTTCACCCACTGCCGGAACTCGTGTTCGGTGCGGAGGACACGATGAACACGACGATACTTCCCGGCGTCTCTTCCCTTACGGAAAGCGGCACCAACAATGTCGTGGAGCTTCACGCACAAAACGAGAGTGGGTTCATAGCCAGTATGCCAGTCCACTTCCGGCAAAATTCATAGTAGTCCAACGATTAATTCACCTTACGCCATCGAGGGTGGCAGCTGTCCTGCTCTACTTTGCACGCCGGGGCCCCCTGTGCCTGGGCATGGACCACCTCTGGTGAGCTGGGAGGATCGTACGATCTCGGTGGATCGGGAACTTTGGCCGCCTCGGGTGTCTTTCCGGTCCCGGTGAGGTGTCGGACTGATCGTGACGTGCAGGCGGCCTCAACCCGATGAGCGCGCTTTCGGGGCGGTCAGGGCCGACTTGGGTTGGCTGAGGTAGGCTGCGTCCGATTGTTCTCCGTGGGGACGGTGATTCCTTATGGCAGAGACGTTTCCTCGTCAGCCCGTCGGGTGACGACGGGAATCCTGGCTCGATGGCCTTGCCGTTCCAGACGATCCAGGCTGGCGGCGTCGACGCGCTCCAGGGACCCGGCGATGTGCTCAATATCCGCGGCGGGTTCTATGTGCGAGTCGGTGGTCGTTCGAGCGAAGACCGGTGAGCAGAAGCGGCCGATCAGAAGATCCAGTCGTTCCGGAAGGAGCGCGCCATCATCGATGCCGGCTTCGCGGACGAGGACGCGCCGCGGGCGAAGTTCTTTCGCCACGTGCCGAATAGCAAGTGGCAAACTCGTCGACCCCATGATCGATGAGTACGTCTCGGTGGACAGCTTTCCGTTCCACAAAGACAATAAGTCCAACCGAGTGAGCGTTTCTGGATCGGGACCCCTACACCCGGCTGATCACCTCACCACAGCTCGGCGATCTTCCGGGTCAACGAACCAGAAGTTCGGCAATCCGCCCCTTTGACCGGCGCCGCGAATCAGGGTCTTCTTGACAGCCACGGTAATCCGGCGCTTCTGAGCATGGGGTGCCGTTCAGAACGGCCTTTCGTCTACATGGGGTCCAGGCATCTTCCACGACCCCGACACCGAGGCGCACGCTCGCCTGTCGCACACCACGAACAATGTGGCTGGTCTGGCCGACTACCATCGGGGAGACCGGATCCGAACCGCGCCCGATGGTGGCCATCTCCTCCCCGCGCAGGTGGACGCCACCCCAGCGGTTACCGACCGCCGGCATGTCATCTTCGGGGACCTGACCGTTCGCTTCGGTGCCGAGACAGTGAGGATTCATGGTTGCCGGGGCGTGAAGTTGGACCACGTACGCGCCTCTTCGGCAGGCGGGAAAGGCCGTGCAGATGGGGTGAGAACGACAAGGACGGAAGCCACGAGACCGAGTTCAGTCTATCGTCTTGGGTGGCGCGCGGAAGGCGGTGTTCTCACCGTCGTTCTTCCGGAGTGACCGCAAGGACGTCTACTTCGGCAAGGACGCTGGCGTATCCGACGAACAACCTGCCCCGGCGCCGGGACGACGAATGCTCTGCTCGCCGGGTCGTCGGGCCCACTCGGCAACCTCAACACGCTGGTCCATCATTGCGACTGTCGATCGATGCATCGACATCGTGCGCTTCGGCGACGCCTTCACCTCTTCCATCACAACTGGGTGCGCAACGATCCTAGACGAGGCGCTGATTCGTCGACCGCGGGCTGACCACCACCCAAAAGCATCTTCCAGAACGTGATCGCGCGGTGTCCCCACGGCCGCATCAGCTTCGCCGGCGATGAGCCAGGAGGCCTGGCGGAAGATCCCACCACAACCCATCATCGACCCGCGCAACACCGACGCGCCGGGCGCCGACCACAGCTGCCCGCCGTCATCGGTGGAGCGCAGCCCTCGATGCGATTCGGCCAGTTTCACGAGTCAGGGCCATCGCGGACGGTCCGCTGACCCTTCCACAACACCTGTTTCGTCAAACGGGCGGAGCCCGCGAGGCGTCGTTCCAGCACCACGGCAACTCTGATCCCGTTCCTGCGGCGTGCGTCGGAGCTTCAACAACATTTTCGTCGACATCGAGCCGGTTCCCATTCTCCGCCCGCGAGTCACTGCGCCTCCTGCCCTCGCCGTTGTTCGCCGGCCCAACCGACGGGCAACTGGTTCTTCCAGGGTGGGGCCGTTCTTCCAGGCCGCCGACATCCGAGACGACCGATCTCCTCCGGTTCAAGTCCTTCACGCTCGCTGGCGGCTCGTCCCCGTGCCAGGCGGACGGCCCCCTGCCCTCTCCGAACTGCAGCACCCGCCGCCACCTCCCCCGACGTCGTATCTCGAGCGCAGCACGTCGTCCCATGCCCGCCCGGCCACGAGATCACCACAGCCAGCAGGGCGAGCCGGAGACCCCGGCACTTCGCCGCCAGCGGCGACCCGCAACCCGGACGACGACTCTCGGTTGCAGAACAGCAGCCTCGCCAGGAAGGCCGGGGTCGAACTCGGCACCCTCGAACCCGCCCATCTCAGATCCGCTGGCCCCAACCGGCAAGCCGTTTAACATGGGGTGCTACACGTCGGCGGCCCGCTTGCGAGTCGGAGTCGACGGCCGGCAGCAGTTCCCTGAGTCCCCCCCCGAGCCCGGCCCTCCAACGCATCCGCCAGCCCGTGCTCACCGCGATGTGGCGCTCAGCCGAGCGTGCCTCGAACGTAGGACTCAGCATCCGAAGGCGCCGTTGACATCCGGGGACCGTCGGATGGTCGCTTCCGCGGCCGGAACCGCTCCGATCGGTCTGAGATCCGAGTTCGCGGCAGGCTCGATTTCCAGGTCGCCCGCTCTTCGCGCAACCCGCCGGAGTGGACACGGGCCGTGTGGAGCCGCATCTACCGGTCAGTCGTGGGGACATCCGAGCTGGCGTCGGACCGTAACCTTAAGTCGGCGATGAACCGCTGAGCGGCGGGCACGGGATCGTGCTCCTCGCAGTGCACGGACCTGGTCGATGAATGCCGATGAGTGAGTTGCACGCCGCGGTCGTGTGGCCATCCTTCAATCGGTCGTGGGCTCGCCCAGCTCGCGAGGCTGTCCTCGACATCGGGCAGGCCGGCGCTCTGACGTCGCTGTCGAGGTCCTGATGCGCTCACCCGCCGTCGGCACTCTGACGGGCACGGTGATCGAGGTCGGTGCGTGCTTGCCCAGACGTGCGGTCGAGATGGCTGCCTGTAGTCACCTGGGGGCAGCGTCACGATCGGGATCGGCAAACGCGACGCCGTCTGGCCCGGTCGTCGCCATAGCCGTCTGGGTGCCACCGCCGGCCATCTGGAACGTCACTGACGCCCGCCACTGGCGGGGCACCACCTTCGTCGTCGGGATTCGTCACAAGGCTGGCCGCTGGGCGGCTTTCGTCCGTCGGCAGCTTCGTCTTCCCGGTGTGCAGACGAGCTCGGTCTGGTCCAGGGACCACGTTCACAGCGAGGGAGGTCTGCGAAGTGATCGACAGTCACTCTGGCTTCGTCCGACGATCGTGACCTGGTGGATGCCGGTCGGTGCGTCGGCGGCCGGGATGATGGCGGCCTGAGATCACCCGTTCGTCGACACCGAGCGCCTGCTGGTCCGTCACGCCGGTCCAGCCCGTGGGCAGTGCGTCGTAGAAGACGTCGAAGGTGTCAGCTGTGGCCCTTCGCCGGTGTTCATTACGATGACCGGCGGACGGTTCAGTTCCTCGGGAGTCACGTTCACGGTCATCGGAAGGCCCTGCGTGGTGAGCGTATCACCCAGCACGCCGGGCCCCGGACGTCGAAGAACACCTGCATCGAGTCACCAGCGGCGGGAATGGCCTGCACGGCGACGTTCGATGCTGTCCCGTCGCGCCACTCGCGGTCATCGTGCGCTCCGGCGTGCTCGGGTCGGACGGGTTCCACGCAAGCCCAGCGGTGGACGCAAGCCCAGCGGCGGGTGGATGAGCGATGGCCGTCATCTCGGCAGGTATTGCATTCACCCTCCTGTTAGCGTGTATTCGTCGTCCTGAGACGCCAGGATCACGAGGCCGGTGTCATTCGGGGTCTGGTCATACGTGCCCGCTACCCGGCCGCATTCTCGACGACGAAGTAGTGGTTGGTCCCCTTGTCGTGGTCATAGAGGATAAACGACGCCGCTGGCGCCTGGTGGGCGATCGACCTCATAGAAGCCGTCTCTTTGTCACGACCGGGTGGGCGTGGTCCACCTGAGGTGAAGCTTCTGCCAGGCGTTGACCCTGTGGAGAGGCATCGCCGCTCAGGGGAAAGTCTCCCGGCCAGATCGAGCTGCCGAACGTGTTCCAGTAAGGCGTAAAGGTCTGGCATCTCGAACGCGGCGTGTCCTGTCTCATGGATGAGATCGTAATCAGGTTCGTGTCGGTGCCGGTGTTTGCCATGTCCAACCCACCGAGCTGCTTTTCGCCGTCGAGCGTTACGGGATTGGACGCCCTGGTTCGGCCGCCCCCACCAGCCCCGGCAGGGTCTGGGTCGACGTCCTGGCGGCTCACCACCAGCTCGTCATCCAGGCATCGATCCATCGCCGTCCGTGTCGAAGGCGGCGAAGTCGACAAACGGGTCCGCCGCTTGGAGCAAGCGCTTGACCTGCTCGCTATGCTGTCCGCTCCGTTGGGGAGGTCGGCAACGAAGTCCGATTTGTTCCGGGATCGTGACGGAGACGACGCCATCGTTCACAAGGTCGTTGTTCGACGTGCCGGTTTCGGGCGCCGGGGTCAGGAGTAGGTGGCCAGAGGAGTCGTCGGCGGCGCGAAGTCGGCGACGTTTTCGGGAATGGGCCGAAGAAGTGTCGGCCATGTACGCAAGTGTCGAGCCCAGGCGGCGAGGTATCCCCGAAGGTGAGGTCAGCGAACTGGGCGTAGATCACCAGCATCGGAGCAATACGTAACTGAACGAAGTACA
>ERZ1370068.4025-contig-3118_pt1 | contig 36749 bp, 33 predicted proteins | sample MGYA00561227_ERZ1370068 | MGnify/ENA primary metagenome ERZ1370068 (study PRJEB38410, sample SAMEA6850437) | metagenome | study: Metagenomic assessment of the ecological functions of the soil: analysis of the soil microbiota associated with the... | reverse complement strand
TACGTATTGCTGACTTCATCCCGCTGACCGGGCTGCTCAGACGACGCCGCGGTGCTGTCGCTGGTAAGCAGCCTGGGCGCAGTGGCGGAGCGGGATCTCCGCCATGCCATTGCACTCCGGCGCGGTACGGACCCGGATCTGTACTTCGGCGCCGGACGCCGCCATCGCTCGCCGAAGCGAGCGCGCCCTGTCTGGTCGTCGCGTGTTAGTCTGCTTGCTGCAGCACCTCGAGCAGCGCACGCCGCGCGAGTGCGCGCGCGTTGGCGATCGCGGTCGCGCACCAGTGGCCGGCGTCGTAGGCGCCCTTCGACGCTATCGCGCTGGCCTGCTGACGACATACGCGCCGTTGAGTCCCGTGAGTCTGGCTGTCAGCAGCACGGTCGGCATCTCGCAGGCGTTCGGATACCGGCGCGACTGGCCGCGGGCGTGCTGTCCCGTACCCCGGGTCGATGACGCCAGGACTGGTGATCGTCGGATGCGAGGTGCGTCGGCATGAGCCGGGCGGCGAGATCGGATCGCCGCGGTGTCGCACCAGGAGCGTGCGCGTATCGCTGGCGAACGCCTGGCGCAGGCCGTTTCCGCGCCTGCTGTCCGGTCTCGCGATTCGGACCGGTGAGCGGCAGCAGGGCGGCCACCGCGATCCGGCGGCGAACGCCGCCGCGGCGGCGGTTCCCGACCGGCAGGCCGGCCCTCGAGCGCGGCGTGCCGGCTTCAGTGTCCGCCTCTGACCCCTGCTCGCGGCTGCCTGTTCGGCCTTGGTCGCGCACCGAGGCGCCGCTATCGACGGCGCGCCCAGTTCGTTCGGCGGTTCCGAGGGCGAGGATCGTGCGCACCTCGGGCTGGGTGAGCGTGTCGGCGAGCTGGTCGCGCTCTCCCGTCGCGAGCTGATCGCCGGTCTTCTGATGCGCGAACGGAAGGAACGCGCGGTCGAGAATCTGTGCCGAGCTCCCAGGCCCGCTCTCAACGTCCTCGGACGCGCGTCGACTTCGCCGGTGGCGTGATAGATGTCGCCGCGCAGGGCCTCCGGTTGGGCCCAGCGCTCGCCGGGATGGTATTCTGCTCGAGGTCAGCTGATCGTCGCCAGCGCCGCGCCGCAGTCCCCGCCATCGCGCCCGGGCGAGTTTGCAGTAAAGCGGGCGCGGAAGTTCTGGCTGGCCGACGCTAGGCAGTCGGAGAAACCGCCGATGCGCGGTCGCGTAGTCGCCGCGCTTGCAGGGCGTCCTGGACTGGGGCGATGGTCTGGGTCGGCAGCCACCAGGCAGGTCGGGCGTATTTCGGCCGCGGCAGGCGACGGTCAGGCGGGCAGAACAGGGCGAATAAAAGTGCGCGGCGCATCGCTTCTGGCTATATCGGAGCTTCGTTCCGATTTGTCGGGCGAATTGCGTGTGGTGGCGTGACGCGCGTCGCCACTGGCGGCGTTCGCCGCGATCGCGTGCTGCTGCGGCGGCGGCAGCGGTGATCCAGGCGACCTCCGGCGCATGGCATGCACTTCACAAAGCTGCCCGCCATGCGGGCTGATCGGGGAGTCGCCAGACCAATAGTGGACGCCGAGGAATCGCGAAGCCTTCTGTATTTTCCGTGTTCGAACGCTCGGCCGGTCGCCGATCCACTGGCGCTGGCCTGTGCGAGCGCCGACCGCCGCGTCCTCCGAGCAGGCGGTACGCTGCCGCCGGTGCCAAGCGTGGCGCTTCGCCGCACTGGAGCCGGCATGGCCAGCGACCGGGCCGCGCCGCTGCCGGTCGTCTGGCGCCGACGAACCCTGGATCGACGGAACCCATCCATCGCGCTCGTGCTGCCTGGCGAGCCGGTCCGGTGTCAGAGGCGGCGGCCCGCGCTTCTGGCGTGATCGCATCGCGTCGGCGCAGCGGCCGGCTGGTCGTTGGCGGTACGACACCGGCGTGCCGGACCCATCCGGCCCAGACGCTGGTGGTCAGCGCTGCGCCGCGCCCGGCGGACTGGCGGCCCGTGTATCGTTGATCGATCCCCGCCGCGCTGGCGCCGGCGTGGTGGAGCCGCGGCGGCTGCAGATGCGGCCTGGCCGGTGATCGGGCGGCCTCGTGCCGCGTGGAGGCGGCGAGCCGAGGGATCGGCGCCGGGTCGCCCGGTGGTTCCGGCTGGCGATTCGTCGCCGTGGCTGCACCGCCGGTGCAAGGTCGATCAGCTGCTCGGCTCGCCGGAGATCGGCGCGAGCCGGCAGCGGAGACCCTCGTTCGCACCGCGCTGGCGGCGGCGCAACCCCGATCGCCGCTCCTGCGCCGGCGCCGAAGCGGCTGCGATCGCCGAATGCGAACCGACTCGAAGACGGCGGCTGCAGCGGCTGGCGGTCGAACGCTCAGATGGCGCAGGCGCTGCTCGATCTCGCGCAAGCGGACGCGCGCCAGCGAGGGCGACCCGCGCATCGACGCGGACGGCGCTGGCGGCGCAACGCGCCGCGCTCGCCGCCCATCTCGACCAGTGGTACGCGCCGCTGCGCCGATCACCGGCTCGCCGCTCGACGACGCGATCGGCCTGCCGCCACACGGCGGCGGCGCAGTGGTTGCAGTGCAGTACGTCGCCGGCGCCGGCTCGGTCGCGGACGGCGCGTCGCCGCCGACGCGCCACACGCGCTGGCATTCCCGCGCCTGGCCGCCGCGGCGGCTGAGCACGGCATGGCCGACCTCATCCCGGGTGCGCGCCAGCGACGATTGGTCGTCTACGACGTCGCCAAGCGACGCCGGTGTTCCAGACCAGCCTCGTCGACGGCGCTCTCGGACTCGCGATCGGCACGCTCTTCCGCCGCGCCTCGCACCACTCCCGGGTGCGGAACGCTGTCGCGTACGGACTGGCGCCTCTTCGTGCCGGCGCGCGCGCCAGGCGCTGGCAAGTCTCGTCGGGACGCGCCGCTCATCGTCGACGGGCACCGTCGTCGGCGTTGGTGGCCGCCTTCGACACCACGCCGATCGACTCCGGCGCCTGTCCGCCGGCGGCGCCTGGGATTCGCTCGGGCCACTGGCGACGCCGGCGATGTGTCCTGATCGGCGGCGACGGCAGACGCTGCGCAGTACGCCGCGGCACGCGCCAGCCTCAGCGAGCGCGTCGCTGCCGCGCGTTCTGACGCTCGTGCGGTGCTGAACGGCGGCGAGGCGGGGCCGCCTGAATACGAGATCGAGGGTCGGTCGATGCTCGCTCTCCGTCGGCGCGCGCCGGCGTTGGCGAACTGGGCTGGCGTGGTGCGTCGCCGCCCGCGACGCCAACGAGCCGCGGGCGACGTGCGAGCCTGCGCAAGACGCTCTTCTGTCTGGGCGGCCGATCGCGGCGCTGCTGATCGGCGTGCTGGCGGCGCTGGCGTGGGGGCACCCTGCCGCTCCGCCACATCTGCGCCGCTGCGATGGGCCGCCTGCGGCTCAACGACGCGCGGCGCGCGTGCCGGTGGCTCGGCAACGGCGACGTCGCGGCGGTGGCGCAGCAGGTCAACGCGCCGCTCGACCAGCACCGCGACGAGCGCAACGGCGTCCGCCAGCAGCACGAGCGCGAGGTGCGCGCGCCTCGCCGCGGCGGCTCGACGCGGTGGCAGCCGGGCGAGCTGCAACTGCGCTTCTGCGAGCCGGCGAGCCGAGCCCATCGGCACCGCGCTCCGCGCCTCGCTGATCGCCTGACGACGTCAGCCGCCTGGCGCGCCTGGTGCGCCGACCCCGGTAGCCGAGCGCTGCGCGCCGCCGAGCAGCGCGCCGCGACGCCGAGCGCAACCTGAGAGCCCTCGGCGCTGCCGCGAAGAAGCCACCCGGCACGCCGACCTGGGCAGCTCGAACGGGCGGTGATTGCGTGGGCGAACGAGGCGCTCGAAGCGGGAGCCGCACCGCGCCGAGAGCGCCGTGCGCGCCGAACGCGAGACGCTGCGTGCGCTCGCCGCCGGCATCGAACGCGCTGCGCCGAAGCGCGCGACGAGCGCGACGCGGGTGGCCGCGCCCTGGCGGCGCTCGGCAGCGGCGCCGCCGCGGCAGCGGCACTCGGTCGACGAGCTCAGCGTGTTGGCGGTCAACGCGGCGCTGCAGCACGCGCGACGAGGGCGACGACGCGCTGGCCGAGAGCGCGCGCGCGGCCGGTCGAGCGCGCGGAGCAGGTCGGCACCGAGCTCGACACGACGCTCGGAAGACGCGCGGCGCCGCCCCCGACGCCCGCGGCGGAGGCGGCGAACGGCGGCGCGCGCGCCGGCGTCGCTGGCCGCGGTCAGAACGCGAGATCGAGGGGTTGGTGGACGTGGGCTGGCGCGCCATGAACGACGTCAGCGTGCTCGACGCGCGATCTGCGCACGACCGCCGACGGTACCGTCGAGACGGGCGTGCACGCCGCCGTGGAACGGCGCGGTCGCCTCCGGCAGACGCCGACTGGCCGCCAGCGAAGCCGCCGCGGTGGCGGGCAGCGGCGTCGATCTCGGCGGGTGGGTGCGATGTGACGGCGCGCAGGCACCGCAACGGTGCTGGCTGGTTGATGGGCTGGCGGCGGTATCTTCGCCGTGGAGCTTGACGAGAGCGCCGCTGTAGCCGCCCTCGCCGCCTGGCCGCGCGCGTGCGCGGCAGGCACGCGCCCGGACGCGTTCCGCGAGCTGGCGCGCATCTTCCACACCATCAAGGGCGGCGCTGGTCTCGTCGGCTGCACGGAGCCTGGCGGCGGCGGCGCTGACGTCTGGAGCGGTTCTTCGCCGACCCGAGATGTCGGCAGCGCGCCTGATCAGTCGATCCTCGATGCGGTGTTCGGCGCGGCGTCGCCGCCTCCCCGGCTCCTCGCCTCGCTGCTGCAGGCGACTGCTGACCGGCGATGCCGGCTCGCCTCCTCACTACCGGTGCTGGTCGTCTGGTGGCGGTCGGCGACATCTGGCTCGCGTGCGCCGCCGCGCTGGGCCGTCGGAGCGCGCGTCTGATCAACACGCCCGAAGCGGAATCTGCCGATGGTCGTCGGCACGCGCGAGCTTCCGGCGCTGCGCCTCGCCGACCTGATCGCGGCCCCGGCGCCCCGCGGCGCGGCCGGGCGCTCGTCCTGCGCAATGGCGGCGCGCTGGTCGTGGATCGCGTCCGGCCGCCGGTGTCGTTGGTGGTCGAGCTGCTCGCGGTTGCTGGCGTTGCTGAGATCCGTGGTCTCGCCGGCGCGGCGGTCGACCCGCGCGCCGCGCCTTGGGCGTGGTCGGACCGATCGGCTGCTGCACGCGTTCGCGATCTGCCTCGATGACGCCGAGTCGACCGAGGCGCGGCGGGTGCTCGTGGTCGACGACTCCGCTGGTGCCCGGAGGCGCGCGGCGGCGCTCGCGGGATGCCGGGGTGACGTTCGACGTCGCCCGCGACGGCCGCGAGGCCCTGGTGAAGCTCGAGCGGCGGCACCAGTGCTGTCGTCCCCAGCGACCTGGAGATGCCGAACCCCGACGGCTTCTGGTCTGGTCGAGCGGCTCCGCGCCAGCGCGCGCCTGCGCGACCAGCCGATCGTCATGTGCAGCTCCCGGCTCGACGCGGATGCCCGCCAGCGACTCGTCGCCATTCGGCGTCGGCGGGTACGTCGACAAACCGTTCGTCGCCGGCGAGCTGCTCGAGGCGCTGCGGCCTCCGCTCGCAGCAAGCGCGTGACCCGGCGTTTGACCCCGCGTCGTCAGACCGATAGCCGTGGCCCCCACCATCCACTTCCCGCGTTTCGTGGGGTCAGCGCGTGGAGAAGGTTGAGCTGATGTCCGTCGTGGTCGATCGCAGTGCCGCCACCATCGGGCTGATGAGTGCCGGCTGCGGATCGAATTCGACGGCGATAGCGACGTTTCGCGACGCCGACGCCGGCCGCGCCGCAGCAGGGATGGCGACGCCAGTACCCACCCGCGACGGCCATCCGGCCAGACTGACGGCGGGCGGGTTTGGAACGCCTTGCCAATAACAAAATCCGTGCTAGAAAGCCAGCCGCCCGTGGGCTGCAGAGTCCCCAAGGGGAGATCCTGGCGTGAGTCAGCCGGTTGACAGCGAGCATTCTCCACGATTGTCCGGATCATTGAGGCCCGGCGGAAGGTGCCGGACAAGGTGATCGTCACCTCGAAGGAGTACTCCTGCTGACGTACCTCGGAGGATCACCGGAATCGGCTCGAAGAGGCGCTCATGCGCTTCGATCGCGACCGCCTGAACATGTTGTGACGGGCAGCTCGCCAGCAAGGTTGAAATACCAGTTATTGCGCGCCGGGTTCCGCCCGGAGCCGCGGCGGCGATGGGCATCTCGGAAGTCAGTGAAACCGGTCGCCAAACGCCACTGCCGGCCAAAGGCGACTGCTCCCGAGCGGCCGGTGGCTGCAAAGCAGCGGCCAAGCCGGCGCTTGAAGGCAGCGCCGGTGAAAGAAGAAGGCCAAGGGCGCCTAGCCAGAAAGAAGGCAAGACAGCTCCAAGAAGAAGGCGGCTCAGGCCGAAGAAGGCGGCGCCGGCCAAGAAGAAGCGCCGCGGCGCTGAAGCCGAAGAAGAAGCCGGCGGCAGAAATCGAAGCCGGCGGCGACGTCGCGCCGCCGCACGTCCGAAGAAGAAGCGCCCGGCGCTGACCGGACCGGCGGGCGGCCTCAGCTCGATTTGCCGCGCCGGGCGGCGCGGCGCGGCGGCGCCTGCAGCTTCTCGACGCAGTCCTCGAACTCGTTCACCGACTGCGCCAGGCCGTGCGGCTCGGCCAGGCCGGCGGAGCGGCCCGGGCAGCCAGAAGCCCAGCTCTGATCTCCTGCCGGCACGCCGCCTCGGTCTTGCGCTCGGCCCCAGCTTCTTGAAGCGGTGGCACGCCTTCGATGCGACTCTGACGTGCCGCCCTCGATCGACTGCCAGTGAGCTGCGAGGGCTTCTCGTGCCTGGTACTCGAGCACGTAGCGGATCGTCTTCACCTGTCGCGTCGATATGGAACTCGACCAACCGGCCGATGCCGGCGGCGTCGCGTTTCGAGGATGCGCGGTCTTGGCCACGGCGCGCGGACCAGTCGGGGTGAGCGCTCGAAATCGAGGATCGCGGTGAAGCAACGCGGCCTGCGGCGCGGCGACTTCGACCGCTACCTCCCGGGCGGCGTCCAGCGACATGCGCCTCGTCTGCCGCGCGGCGCTGGCGGTGTCAACCAGGTGGCGTGGCCGTCGCGGGATTTCACCGGCGGCGGCTTTGGTACTGCGATTGAAGAGGATCGGCGATGCTCTGCCGATGCGGTCGGCGACGGCGATGTCGATGCGACCGTCGCGGTCGAAGTCGCCGGTCGCGAGCGCCTGCGGCGCGCGTCCGACCGTCAGGCGGATCGGCCGCCCGAACTGGCCCGGGTGCTCGACCCGGCAGGATCTCGATGGCGCCGCCGAGCTCGTCGGGGTTGACAGATCCATCTGTCCGCTCGCGGTCGAAGTCCTCGGCCACCGACGGCTTCGCCGATAGCCGGCGAGCGTGGTCGTGGTCGGCGCGGCCGAGCGCGCTGACCGTCGCCGAGCAGGATCGCCACCTTCCTCGCTGTAGGCGCTGCCGACGACCAGAGTCCTGATTCCCGTCCCGGTTCTGCATCGCCGACGATCAGGAAGCTCGGCCAGCGGGAGGGGACTGATCGGCTGACGACCTTCGGGAACTGCCCTCGTGGCTGTCGCCGTAGAGGATCGACACGCTGTGCGGTGAGCGAGTTCACCGACCGCCAGGATCGACGCTGGTGGGGCTGGCGAAGCTGCCGACGCTGATCGCCATGAGGCCGCCGCCGACGCTGACGTGGCGCGGCGCCGAGAAGCGGCCCTGGCCGTCGCCGAGGAGCACCGCGGACGTCGTCGCCGCCGAACACCCACGACCGCGAGGTCGAGGCTTGCTCGTCCTCGCTGAAGTCGCCGACTGGCGATGCCGGCGGCGGGCTGGCGGCCGACGTCGATCGGCGGGAGGGCGCGAAAGCGGCCGTCGCCGAGGCCCATGAAGATGCCGAGGTCGCCGGTGTCCTCGCTGACGGCCGCCAGATCGGGGTGCTCGTCGCCGTCGAAGTCCTCGCTCACCATCGCGGTCAGGGCGCCGAACGATCCGAGCGTGCAGGGAACACCCTCGAAGGTGCCGTCGCCGCGGCCGTGCAACCAGGTGGCGCCGCCGCCCGAGCCGGCCGAACGCGATCACGTCCGCGACGCCGTCGCCGTCCACGTCGCCCGCCAGCACCGTTTCGGGTCAGCGCCGACCAGGTAGGCGCCGGCGCTCTTGAAGGTGCCGTCCGGACGCTCCGATCAGCACCACCGTCGTGCCGGCGCTGCGGTTCCGGAGATGGCGAGGTCGGGGCGCTTGTCGCCGTTGAGGTCAGCGACGGCGAGCGTCGGAGACGATGCGCCGACGGCCACACCGGCTGCGGCGGCGACAGGCGGCCGTCGGCGGTGACGCGATGGTGCAGAACAAGCCCGCCGTCGCCGATGAGCGAGCAGATCTGAGGCGCTGGTCGCCGGTGGCATCGGCGGCGATCACCCGCTGCTGGCCCGCGCGCGCGCTCGGCCGCGTGCCGCCGGTCTCGAAGGTGCCGTCGCCGCTCCCGGCGCAGGAGGCTCAGCACGCCGCTCGTCTGGATCGGCGAGAACGATGTCGGCATGGCCGTCGGCGTCGTAGTCGATGGCGGCGCAGATCGGCGGCGAAGCGCGGGGCGGCCATGTCGCGCCGCGTCCAGCCCTGCGCGCCGCGCCGCTGCGGGATGCTGAGCCCGTCGTCGTGGAGGACCGCGACCGCCGGCACGCCGCCGTTCAGGGCGCAGCACGCGAGCCGCACGCGGCACCGCGGGAAGGTCGACGTGTCCACGGGCGTCTCGGGGACGCCGTGCGGGCTCCCCAGTCGCGCGATCGAGATCTTCGGCGCACTCGCGGGTCGCGAACACGGCGAGATCGCCGCTCGCGACCAGGATGCGCGCGCTCCGTCCTCGCGCTGCGCTTCGCCGCGGACGACGGCGCCCTCGTCGTAGCGCAGCGTCGCGATGCCATCGGGCGTGGCCACCAGGGCGCGCCCAGGCGTCCCGCCGAAGGCGGCCGCGGTGTCGCTTCACCGCCGAGATCGACGTCGCGCCGCGCCTGGAATGCGATGAGCGCCGCCGCCGGCGGTCGTGATCGCGGTCAGGAGCGGCAACGCCAACAGTGCAGTGCAGAGGGCGCGAAGACGGCGCATCGTGGCGCAGGCGAACAGGGGAGGCACGTTCCGGAGATGAGCGAAGCAACTCATATGTTGCCGCGCCGCCTCCCTTCGGGCAAAGGCGCCGCGCCCCGGTGTTGTGGTGAACGTCGCCGGGGGCCGCCCATCCCCCCGCGCGACGTGAATCCGGATCTCAGCCGATACTGCGTCGAGTGACGAGCCGGCCTGTGCGTCGAACGTTCGGCCGGCTCCGGCCGAGCGCGCGACGTGGCGAGACGTCCTTTCGCGCAGGCGATCGAGCGCGACGCGTACCGCGCCGGGCTCCAGGCTGAGCGGTCTCGCAGACGACGTGAAAGCTGAACGGTGAACGGTTGCGGACGCTGCGAACCCAGAACTCTGGCTTCACTCCGAACGCGCCCCACCGGACTGGAGATAACTGCGGATGCCGTCCTCGAGAATCGCCAGCATCAGCGCGCCTTGGTTCCGGTGTACTGAGATCGTTCGCGATTCGCCACCTCCGAGAGAAGTGATTCTGCAGCAGATCCAGGTCGAAGTCGCCCACTTCGCGTCCGAACCCTGCGTCCTTCGTGATTCGGTTGTCGCTGCTGGACATGGTCATACCCCGAGGGTCTCCTTTCTGTTTGGTAGCTACAGCAGAGAGCAAGCCGTGTGCCCGACACCCACCGTAAACTTTGATGCGCCAGCGTGCCTTCTCCTTATGGCTCGCCACCCTGCCTCACACTTGCAAGTGAATCATGAGTACTCCGCACCAATGCTAGTGTGGATAACCTTTGACGCTCGAATATTCTCCTTATTTTTCAGGTATGCTAGCGCCATTTCGTCGCCGGTTCGCGTGTCACTCGCGATGCGAGGTGTCACGCTACCGGTCGCGTCCGGTAAAAGCGGCTACGTAGGTTGTGGGGGTCTGGATGCAACCGGTGCAAAGCGACCGAGGGGGTGTCAGTCGTCAATCCAGCGCACGTGACCGCTGACGACGTTGTCGAGTCCGAGCGATTCGCAGAACCTGGCGAACGCGCGCCGGGGGATGCCGCGCCAGCGCAGGTCACTCGGCCGACTCGGCCAGCGGCACGTCGGCGCGCAGGGTCGCCAGCCGCTTGTAGAGCATCGCGTCGGCGCGGCGCTCGGCGAGGACGGCGGCCAGACGGTCGCGGCCGCGGACCGGGACGGTCCACGCCGTGGGATCGTCCGGGATGGCTTCGATGGTGCCGTAGGCGCGCGAGGACGACCGCGGCCGACTTGCGTCCCCAGCCTGGGATGCCGGGATGCCGTCGGCGGTCGTCGCCGGTCAGAGCCAGGAGGTCGGGGATCGACGCCGGCCCGACCCCGAACTTCACGCGCACGGCGTCCTCGTCGTAGGTGATGCCGCGCATGCGATCGTGGGTGACGATGTGCTGGCCGCGGACGCACTGGGCGAGATCCTTGTCGGGCGAGAGCAGCACGACCCGGTCGACGCGTCGCCGGCGAAGCGCTCGGCGGCAGTGCGCGATGCGCGTCGTCGGCCTCGAACGGGATCATCGGCCAGACGACGACGCCGAGGGCGCGCAGCGCGTCCTCGGCGAGCGGGAACTGCGCCCAGAGGTCGGGCGCGATGCCCTCGCCGGTCTTGTAGCCGGGGAACAGGTCGTTGCGGAACGACTCGATGACGTGGTCGGTGGCGGCGGCGATGTGGGTGATCTCGGGGTCGCGCAGCAGCGGGATCGTCGAGCGCATCAGGCCGCGCACGGCGCCGATCTCGCGGCCGTCGGGAGCGCGGCTGGCGGGCTGGCCGTAGTAGGCGCGGAAGAGCTCGAACGTGGCGTCGATCAGGTGAAGCTGCATGGGGATCGCTCAGGGCGGCGGCGCCGGGGCCGACGCGCGGGTCGGGGCCGGGCCGCCGGCAGGCGTCCGCGGCGTCGACGCGCACCCGCCACGTGTCGAAGCGCGGCGTCGGGCCGCGCAGGAACATCATGCGGAAGAGGTCGGACTCGCCCGGCTGGAGGGGCGCGATCGCGAGATCCTCGCGCCCACCGCGCCGGATTCCACCTCGGGATCGCGCAGCGCTTCGGCGCGGCGGTTGTAGCCGTATTCGCGCGCCACGACGACGCCATCCGCGAGCAGCTCGTACGCCATCCGGACGTCGGCCAGCGGTGCGCCGCCGTCGTTGCGGACCTCGCCGCTGATGAGAAACATGCCCGCTTCGCCGCTGCCGAGCTCGTCGCGACCGGGGCGACGCTCGTCCAGCGCGCCTCCTGGCGGACGATGCGCGCCGCCGCGCCGGTGCCGCACTCGGCGCCGGCGTGACCGCGATCAGCAGTGCGGTGAGGAGGGCCGCAGACACACGGGCACCCGATCATGGGGCTCCCAGACGCGCAACCTCGCGTTTTGACTTTCGCGATTCGCTCATGCCATGTCCACCGGCGTCATGAACGAGCGGGGGCGGGCAAGCGGGTCGTTCTTGATGGCCATAGGCGTTGTTGCGCTGGCCGTCGGCGGCTACCTGGGCATGGACCTTTCTGCGGCCGGACCCGTACGTGTTGTCCGAGCGGGTGGTGCGGGATGCGCGCCGGGCGTTGGCCTACGAGGTGCGCGCGAGTTCCAGCGCAGCCTCGACGACGTCGTGCGCGACACCAAGAAGAAGAACGGCGACGTCCCCGCGGCGATCGACGCCGCGGCCGACAAGGCCCGCCAGGAGCTGGACGACGTGGTCAGCGGCGCGCGCGAGCGGCTGAGCGAGATCGACGTCGAGCTGCGGACCCAACGAAACCGCATGGAGCGGATCGAGACCCGGGCCCAAGAGGCGCGGGAGATCGTCACCGAGTTCGCCGAGGAGACGAAGGCGAAAGCGCGCGGCAACCCGCCTGGCTGAGGGCCTTCGCGACCCCGGCGGGCACCTCGCGCCCCGGCGCGGCCTTTCAGCGACTTGCCGGCGGGCCTGTTGTAACGTCGCCGGGTACGCCCGGCCGGCACACGCGCCGGCGGTCTCCAGGAGGCACATGTCAGACCAGATCCAATCCGTCCTCAAGGAGGAGCGGGTGTTTCCGCCGCCGCCGGAGTTCAGCGCCGCGGCGCACATCCAGAGCGACGACCGGCTCGAGCAGATCCGCCGCGACGCGGCCCGCGATCCGGAGGCGTTCTGGGCCGGCATCGCCTCGGACCTCCACTGGTTCGAGCAGTGGGACACGGTCCTCGACTGGAACCCGCCGTTCGCCAAGTGGTTCGTCGGCGGACGACGAACCTCTGCTACAACTGCCTCGACCGCCACGTCGCCACCTGGCGCCGCAACAAGGCGGCGATCATCTGGGAGGGCGAGCCCGGCGACAGCCGCATCCTCACCTACGCCGACCTGCTAGCGTGAGGTGACCCGCTTCGCCAACGTGCTGCGCGGCCTCGGCGTCGAAGCCGGCGATCGCGTCGGCCTCTACATGCCGATGATCCCGGAGCTCGCCATCGCCATGCTGGCCTGCGCGCGCATCGGCGCGACGCACAGCGTCGTGTTCGGCGGCTTCAGCGCCGAGGCGCTGCGCGACCGGCTGAACGACGCGCAGGCGAAGGTGGTGGTGACCGCCGACGGCGGCTATCGGCGCGGCGCGATCGTGCCGCTGAAGGCCAACGGTCGACGAGGCGCTGCGCCAGGCGCCGTCCGTCGAGCGGGTCGTGGTCGTGAGCCGCACCGGTCAGACCGGTGCCGATGCACGACGGGCCGCGACCTGTGGTGGAACGAGCTGATGGACGAGGCGAGCGACGTCGGCGAGTGCGCGGCGCTCGACGCCGAGCATCCGCTCTTCATCCTCTACACCAGCGGCACGACCGGCAAGCCGAAGGGCGTCGTGCACACGACCGGCGGCTACATGGTGCACTCGTACATCACCAGCAAATGGGTGTTCGATCTCCGCGACGAGGACACCTACTTCTGCACCGCCGATCATCGGCTGGGTGACCGGCCACAGCTACGTCGATCTACGGCATCGCTCGCCAACGGCGCGACGACGGTGATGTACGAGGGCGCGCCGAACTGGCCGGAGCCGGATCGCCTCTGGCAGCATCATCGACAAGTACGGCGTCAGCATCTTCTACACCGCCCCGACCGCGATCCGCAGCTTCATGAAGTGGGGCGCCGGAGTGGCCGCGCAAGCACCGGCTCGACCGCCTGCGCCTGCTCGGCTCGGTCGGCGAGCCGATCAACCCCGAGGCGTGGATCTGGTACCGGCGCGAGATCGGCAACGATCGCTGCCCGATCGTCGATACCTGGTGGCAGACCGAGACCGGCGGCATCCTGATCACGCCGCTGCCGGGCGCGACGCCGACCAAGCCCGGGCTCGGCGACGCGGCCGTTTCCCGGCATCGACGTCGGACATCGTGACCCGCGACGGCCAATCGGTCGGCGACCAACGAGGGCGGCTATCTGGTCATCCAGCAAGCCGTGGCCGGGCATGCTGCGCACGATCTACGGCGATCCGGACCGCTACGTGCAGCAGCTACTGGAGCCAGATCGACGGCGTGTACTTCACCGGCGACGGCGCCCGCCGCGACGCCGGACGGCTACTACTGGATCATGGGCCGCATCGACGACGTCGTGAACGTCTCCGGCCACCGCCTCGGCACCATGGAAGTGGAGAGCGCGCTGGTCAGCCATCCCGCCGTCGCCGAGGCCGCCGTCGTCGGCCGCCCCGACGAGCATCAAGGGACAGGCGATCGCCGCCTTCGTCTCGCTCGAGGCCGGCCACGTGTGGAGCGCGGAGCTGGAGAAGGAGCTGCGCGAGCACGTCGCCAAGGAGATCGGCGCCGTTCGCGCGCCCCGACGACCTGCGCCACGCCGACGCGCTGCCCAAGACCCGCAGCGGCAAGATCATGCGCCGCCTGCTGCGCGACATCGCCAGCGGGCAGAGACGATCGGCGATACGAGCGACGCTCGAAGATCTTTCGGTGCTGGCGAAGCTTCGCGAGGACGAGGAATGATCAGGCAAAGGGGCTAGAGGCAAAGGCAGAGGGCAAAAGTGGCTGGGTCGAACCGCGCAGCCGCGAACTCGACCCGTAACCTCCTTGCTGCCTTTATCTGCCTTCCATCGATCCTATGAGCCTCCGCGTCCACAACACGCTGACGCGGCAAGCTCGGAGGACTTCACGCCGCTGCACCCGCCGAAGGTCGGGATGTACGTGTGCGGCGTCACCGGTCTACGACCGCTCGCACATCGGGCATGCGCGCGCGCTGGTGGTGCTTCGACGTCATCTATCGGTATCTGCAAGCTTCCTCGGCTACGACGTCGCTGTTCGTCCGCAACTTCACCGACGTCGACGACAAGATCATCAAGCGCGCGCAGGAGCGCGGGCTGACGGCGCAGCGAGGTGTCCGAAATCGAACATCGCCTCGTTCCGCGAGGACATGCAGGTGCTCGGCTGCGCCGCCGCCGCAGGTCGAGCCGAAAGCGACCGAGCACATCGCCGAGATGATCGCGCTCATCCAGCGAGCTCGAGGCGAAGGGCCTCGCCTATCGCGTCGAACGGCGACGTCTACTTCGCCGTCGACAAGCTGCCGTCGTACGGCCAGCTCTCCGGCCGCGCGCCTCGACGGACATGCAGGCCGGCGCGCGCATCGAGGTCGACGAGCAGAAGCACCATCCGATGGACTTCGCGCTGTGGAAGGCGAGCAAGCCGGGCGAGCCGTTCTGGGAGAGCCCGTGGGGCCCCGGCCGGCCCGGCTGGCACATCGAGTGTTCGGCGATGGCGAGCAAGTACCTCGGCCAGCCGTTCGACCTGCACGGCGGCGGCAACGATCTCATCTTCCCGCACCACGAGAACGAGATCGCGCAGAGCGAGGGCGCCAAGGGCTGCCAGCTCGCGCGCTACTGGCTGCACAACGGCATGGTGACGCTCGGCACCGAGAAGATGTCGAAGTCGCTCGGCAACGTCTGGACCGTCGCCGACGCGGCCCGCCAGGTCGGCGGCGAGGCGCTGCGCCTGCTCGTCCTCGGCACGCACTATCGCGGCCCGCTCGACTTCCAGCCCGATCGCCTGCTCGAGACCAAGCGCCCGCTCGATCGCCTCTACGAGATCGCTGGCGCGCGTCGACGAGGCGCTCGCGCGCGCACGCCGTGACGCCCGATGACGGCCGACGCGCGACGCGATCCTCGCCGACTTCCGCGCCGGCATGGACGACGACTTCAACACCGCGCGCGGCCTGGCGACGCTGTTCGACGCCATGACGGCCCTCAACCGTCACGCTCGACGCCGGCGAGTGGGCCGCAGGCCGCGGCGTGCGCGCGGCGATCGCGGCGATGGCCGGCGTGCTCGGCGTCGCCGGCCAGGATCCGCGCGTCTGGTTGGAACGCGGCAAGGCGCGCGGCCTCGAAGACGAGCGAGCTGACTCCTGCGAAGATCGAGCGCGCTGATCGCCGAGCGCGCCGCCGCCCGCAAGGCGAAGGATTTCAAACGCTCCGACGCCATTCGCGACCGAGCTGAAGGCCAGGGGCGTCGTCCTCGAGGACGGCCCCCAGGGCACGACCTGGAAGATGGAGTGACGAACCACGGATGACACGGATTTCCACCCGGATGGAGAGATCCGACCATCCGTGAAATCCGTGTCATCCGTGGTTGGTCTTCGTCAGCCGAAGCGCAATGCTGGCGGGAAAGCTGTGTCCGCACTAGCGACGTCCTGCGGCACTGCGTGTCACCACTCGTCCACAACGACGACGCCCTCAGGCCGCTGATCTTACAACGAGTGGAAGCCGCCGCTCCTTGCGGGGCTCGTCGATCGCCTCTGGTACAGCTCCGGCACGGCGGTGTCTGCCGCGCAAGCGCATCTTCCCCAACGGCATGGTCGAGCTCCTCGTCACCCTCGGCGAGCCGATGCGGCTGGTGGAGGGGAAGGGGATCGACCGCTTCATCGCCGGCACGTTGAGCGGCCTGCACTCCGTGCCGCTCACGCTCGAGATGGGCGCCACCCAGGAGACGCTCGGCCTGCGCCTCCGCCCCGCCGGCGCCTACGCGCTGCTGGCGCGGCCGATGGGCGAGCTCTCAGCGACCTGACCCTCAACCTCGACGAGCTCGGTCGGCCGCGTCGCGCCGCGAGCTCGCCGAGAAGGTCCGCGGCGCGGCGTCGGTCACCGAACGGTTCCAGCTCGTGCATCGATTGGGTGCGCAGCCGCATCGCGCAGGCCCGCGCGATCGAGCCCGCGGTCGCCTGGAGCGCGGCGCAGATCGAGCGCAGCGCCGGCGCCGTGCCCATCGCCGCGCTGCGCGCCGAGACCGGCCTCTCGAAGACGCGCCTGGTGACGAGCTTCCGCGAGCAGGTCGGCTTCAGCCCCAAGCGCTACGCCTGCGCATCCTGCGCTTCCGCCGCGCCTCGCCCTTCTGCACGAGGGCACGCTCCCGGCGGTCGAGGTGGCGCTGGAAGGCCGGCTACTACGACCAACCGCACATGGTCGCCGACTTCCGCTCGATGGCCGGCATGACCCCGCGCCAGTTCGTCGCCGCCCGCCGCTACGGGCAGTCGCTCAGCACCGCCCATCCGGCGTGATTCCGGCGCCGCGCCGTGATCGCCGTGGCTGGCTGACTTTTCTCCAAGACGCCCACCAGGCGGCCGCGCTACAAGCGACGCATGAATCAGCCGACACCCATCCCCGCAGTTCCAGCTCTCCCGCATGGTCGCCAGCCTGTGGATCCCGCAGACGCTGTACGCCGCGGCGAGCCTGGGCGTTCCCGACGCCATCGCTCCGACGGCAGCAGCAGCGACGCCGTCGCCCGCGCGATCGGCGCCGATCCCGGCGCGGTCGAGCGCCTGCTGCGCGCCATGGTCGGCCTCGAGCTGTGCACGCAGGCCGACGACGGCCGCTTCACCCTGACGCCGCTGGGCATGTGCCTGCGCGCCGATTCGCCCGATTCGGTGCGCTCCTGGGTGATGCTGATGGGCGGCGGCATGGTGTGGCGGTGCTGGGGCCATCTCGCCGAGTGCATCCGCACCGGCGAGCCCGCGCCGAAGCTGCTCGAAGGCAAGGACACGTTCGAGTGGATCGCCGCGCACCCGGCCGAGTTCGCGGTGCTTCGACCACTCGATGCAGGAGCTCACGCGTCGGGCCGCGCCCGCCATTGCCGCGGCCTACGACTTCGCCGGCGCGCGTTCGGTGGTCGACGTGGGCGGCGGCCACGGCGCCCTCGTCTGCGGCATCCTGCAGAAGAATCCGGCGTTGCGCGGCGTCATCTTCGATCAGCCGCACTGCGCGCCGGGGGCCGCGGCGGTCGCGAAGAACGCCGGCGTCGCGGACCGCTGCGAATTCGCTGCCGGGAGCTTCTTCGAGCGCGTGCCGGCGGACGCCGACGTCTATCTCTTGAAGAGCGTCATCCACGACTGGAACGACGAGCGCAGCATCGCCATCCTGGGCACCTGTCGCGCCGCGCTGCGCGGCGGCGCGCGCGTCGTGCTGGTCGAGGTGGTCGTGCCGGCGCGTCCGGGCACGTCGCCGCTCGATCAGATGATCGCCGGGACCGACCTCAACATGCTGGTGATGACCGGCGGCCGCGAGCGCACCGAGGCGCAGTACAAATCCATCTGCGAAGCGGCCGGCCTGCGCATCAGCCGCATCATTCCCACCGCCGACGGCTTTCAGCCTGATCGAAGCGGTGGCATGAAGATGTTCACCGCAGAGGCGCGGAGACGCGGAGGTGTCCGAATGATGAAGACCGGGAACAGCTGTCTCCGCGCCTCCGCGTCTCTGCGGTGAGAATTCTCGATGGCTCATCCATCGCGTCCCAACCGCCGCCCGCAGCTTCTCGAGAAGGTGCGTGCCATCTGCCTGCAGTGGCCGGAGAGCTCCGAGAAGGTCGCCTGGGGCGGGCCGACGTTTCGCGTGAAGGACAAGCTCTTCGCGATGTACCTGGACAACCATCATGGCGACGAGCGCATCGCGCTCTGGGTGAAGGCCCCGCCGGGGGTGCAGGAGCTCCTCGTCGAGGCCGAGCCGGAGCGCTTCTTCCGCCCGCCCTACGTCGGACCGTCGGGATGGATCGGCATCCGCCTCGACGGCGCGGTCGACTGGAGCGAGATCACGGATTTCCTCGCCGACGGCTACCGCCTGGCGGCGCCGAAGAAGCTCGCCGAGCAGTTCGATCCTGGCGTGAAAGCCGCGGCGGCGAAGCAGCCGGCGCGCAAGTCGACGGTGGCCAGTCGTCCGGCGCGGCGCCGCGCGCACGGCGCAACGCCGTCACGCGCTGACGTCCGTCCGAGTGATCGATCGCGTGCGACGGCCTCTCGCGTCAGCTCTGCGCCTTCGCGTTGAAAAGGCCGCTATTCCCGCCGTCGAATCAAGCGGCGTCACGACGGCTTGGCGCGCCGTATGAGGCGAGCCGGTCGAGCAGATGCTTGCGCTCCTGCCACGCCTGCGTGACGTCGCGAAGGAACGCGGCGACGCCGATCGGACGGCCGCCGTCGCGCTAGCAGCGCGACGCGAAACTCGATCGACAGGCGCCGTCCGTCGCGATGCAGGGCGGGAACCTTCAGCAGGTCCGCGCCGTAGCGCGTCGTCCCGCTGCGCATGACGGCATCGTAGCCGGCCCAGTGCCGCGCGCGCTGCGGCTCGGGGACGATGAGATCGAGGGTGCGGCCGAGCGCTTCGTCGGCGCTGAAGCCGAACAGCACTCGCCGCGGCGGCATTCCACAGGCGGATGACGCCGCGCGCGTCGGCGATCACCGACCGCGTCCGGACTGTCGTGAACGAGCGTGCGGTAGAGCGCATCCGACGACCAGTCCGCGGCGACCTCCGCGGCATCGTCGCTCGGGGCGTCGTCGCCGCTGCCGATCCGTTCCATCACCGCCGCGACCAGGCGGTCGCACCGCTGGAAGCCGAAGGCGAAGACCTCGCGCGCCGATTCTCCCATCGCCCGGTTGAGATGCTGCTGCAGTTGCCGGCGGGCGCGATGCAGGCGCGTCTTCACGGTCTCCTCGGGGATCTCCAGGCTCTCGGCGGCTTCGGCGGTGCTGAGGCCCTCGACGTCGCGCGCAACACGAAGACGGTGCGGAAGTCGTCCGGCAGGCGATCGATCGACACCTCCAGCAGCCGCCGCAGCTCGCGGTCGGCCGTGCCGGCCTCCGGGTCAGGGCCGGGGGACGCCAGCGTCGAGACGACGTCGTCGAGGTCGGTCACGCGGGCGTTGCGTTTGCGGCGGTGAAACGCCTCGTGCACGGCGATGCGGGTCAGCCAGGTCGAGAAGCGGGCCTGGCCGCGGAACTGATCGAGATGCGTGAACGCGCTCATGTACGATTCCTGCAGGGTGTCCTCGGTCTCGGCGTCGTCGCGGAGAATCGAGCGCACGGTGCGGTACAGGCGTTGATTGTGGCGCCGCATGAGCAGCTCGAAGGCGGCGGTGTCGCCGGCGCGGACGCGATCGACGATCTGTCTGCGTCGGTGGGCTCCGCGCCTGCCACCGGCACCGCGCCGGTCGCGACTGCATCGTTGTGCGCCTGACCCATGACCTCCCGCTCGCTGGAACAGGAGTCGCGGCGCCGCCAAAGGTTCCCGAAAGATCGTCTCTCTCAGAGTGCAGCAGGCGGGAACCAAACGCCAGATGGCGACTCGATACGGGCAGGAGGAATCGAGTCATGCACGACATCATGAAGCCCCTGGATGCGCCGCGAACGGCCCTGCGCCTCGCATTCGGACTGGTCCCGCTCCTCGCGGGGCTGGACAAGTTCACCTACTTCCTGACGGACTGGTCGCAGTACGTCGCGCCGGTCGCCCGTGCCGTCCTGCCGGTGACGCCCGAGCAGTTCCTGTATGTCGCGGGCGTCATCGAGGTCTGCCGTCGGGCTGGCGATCCTGACCCGCTGGACCGTCATCGGCAGCTACGTGGCGGCGGCCTGGCTGACGCTCATCGCCGTCAACCTCATCCTGGCCGGGTTCTTCGACATCGCCGTGCGCGACCTGGTCATGGCGGTGGCGGCGGTGACCCTCGCGCGCCTGACCGGAGGTTCACGACGCGGCGATGAGGAGCCACCGTACAACCCGCGTCGAGCCGCGCGTCATCGGCGCCGAACGCGCCGCCTGATCCGCCTGATCCGCAGAGCGTTCCACATATCCGCGACTGCCGAGGAGTCATCCTCGGCAGTCGTTCCTCGGCGGCGAGAAAGAGAACGCCGCCGACGTCACATGCATCGCTGACGCACCCGCGGCAGACCATCTGCTGCGCCATTGTCGTAGCGCGAGGCCGCCGCGGTTGCGGCGTCGGCCCAGCCAGACGGAGGAGACCCCGGACTGCTTCCACTGCCTGCACGAGCTATAGAGGCGCATGCCCAGCCGCCGTGAGTCGCTCGAGCCCAACGCCTCCGAGCGCACCGATGGCGGCCGTACCGATCAGCGTCGCGCTGCGCCGCGCGCTGGCGACCGGATACGACGCGGAGGCCCTCGCGCCGACCTCCTGGCCGGGCTGGTGGTGGGGATCGTGGCGCTGCCGCTGTCGATGGCGCTCGGCATCGCGGTGGGCGTCCCGCCACAGCACGGACTCTATACGGCGATCGTCGCCGGTGCGGTTGCGGCGCTGCGCGGGGGCTCAAGTTCCAGGTCACGGGACCGACCGCCGCCTTCGTCGTGATTCTCGCTCCCGATCGTCACGGCGCACGGGCTCGCCTGGCCTGCTCACCGCCGGACTGCTGGCCGGCGTGATTCTGGTGGCGATGGGCGCCTCGCGTCTCGGTCGCTTCATTCAGTTCATTCCCTACCCGGTGACCACCGGCTTCACCGCCGGCATCGCGGTCGTGATCGCGACGCTCCAGCTCAAGGACCTGTTCGGGCTCGCCGTCGCTCACATGCCGGAGCATTTCCCGGACAAGGTCGTGGCGTTGTGGGCTGCCCGCGGCACCGTCTCACCCGCCGATCTCGGCGTCGGCGTGGCGACGCTGGCGCTCTTGGTGTGGCTGCCGCGCCTGACGCGTCGAGTTCCGGCGCCGCTGCTCGCGCTCGCGATCGTGACGGTTCTGGCGTGGGCGATGGGCCTGACGGTCGACACGCTCGGCACACGCTTCCACACCGTCATTGACGGGCGCGCGATCCCGGCATTCCGTCGCTGCCGCCCGCGCCGGCGCTGCCCTGGGGCGAAGCGCCGCGTCACCCTGGGCATCGTGCGCGAGCTGCTGCCCGCGGCGTTCGCGATCGCCATGCTGGGCGCGATCGAGTCACTGCTGTCGGCCGTCGTCGCCGACGGCATGACCGGCAAGCGCCACGATCCCGATGCGGAGCTGGTCGGTCAGGGGCTCGCCAACATCGTCGCGCCGTTCTTCGGCGGCATTGCGCGCGACGGGCGCGCTGGCGCGCACCGCGACGAACATCCGCGCCGGCGCCCGCTTCGCCGATCGCCGCGGTGGTGCACGCGCGTCGTCGTTGGGATCCATGGTCGTGCTCGCTCCGCTGCTCGCCTACCTGCCGATGGCGTCGCTCGCGGCGTTGCTGCTGCTGATCGCGTGGAACATGGCCGAGCTCCGCCACATCGCGCACATGGTTCGCGTCGCGCCGCGCAGCGACGTCCTGGTGCTCGTCGTCGTGCTTCGTCCTCGACCGTCGCCTTCGACATGGTGGTGGCGGTGAGCGTCGGCATCGTGCTCGCGGCGCTCCTGTTCATGCGGCGCATGGCCGAGATCACGCATGCGCGGGTGCTGCAGGATCGATGGGGCGGAGACCTCCCGCACGATGCCGCGCCGGCGTGGCCCTCTACGAGATCGCCGGCGTGCTCTTCTTCGGCGCTGCCGAGCAGGCGATGAAGGCGCTGACGGCCATCGGCTCGGACGTGAAAGTCGTGGTCCTGGGTCTCGGCCGTGTCTCGGTGATCGACGCGAGCGGGCTGGTGGCACTCGAGAGCGCGCTGGAGCGGCTCCGCCGCGAGCGCAAGTTCGTCATCATCACCGGCCCGCTGCCGCGAGCCGCGGCGCATCTTCGAGCGCGCCGAGTTGGACGCGAACCTCGATCACGTCCTGCTCGCCGCCGACGTCGACGCCGGACTCCGGGTCGCCACCGACCTGGTCGCCCCTCAATCCGGATTGGCACCGCGCGTCCGGCGGGTGTCTCGCGCGTGAGGCTCGGCAGGCGCTGAGTCGCCTCTCCTCACTGTGGCGACTGGGTGCGCGTGCGGAGTCCGTACACGTGAGCTCTTTGCCGCCGACCGCGTCGACATCGAGAATGCCTTCGTGCTGGTCATAGCGCTTGCCAGCGCAGCATTCAGGCGGTGCGCGGAGCGTTCAGCCGTGGCATCAAGCGACCGGTTCGACTTGCATACTCCTGGTATGTGGTGCCGAACTTTGCGGCCAGCAGAGCGTCTTCTCTGGCGCGTCTGAAGGTAGGTGCCGAGCGCCGACAATGGCCAGAGAGCCAGTAGAAGCACGTTTACCGTCGCCAACGCTGCCCCAGCCAGAGCGCGAGGTCGCCAGAGTACGCGGGATGGCGCAGCAGGCGGGTACGGTCCTCGCGTGACCAACTCATGATCTTCAACGCACCACGGCCTGGGGCACGAGGAAGCGGTCGAGTGGTGGCGGCCGCCCATAGCAGCATAACGGCCGCATACAGGCTGAAGAGCACGCCCAGTGTTCGGACTGGCATCCATCGAACGTCGAGCTCACCGAGTCGAGCGAGAATGATGATCGGCGGAGCACGAAGTCCAAGAGCACCAACACCGGTGGCAAGGCCCGAGCAAAGCCGCGTGCGCGACGCCCGACACGTGGCACTCGCAGGCTGGCAGGCACGACCTTGACCAGGAAGACGAGAAGACTGACGCCGTAGAATCCGAGGAAATACAGACGAAGCACATTCGGCATCGATCAGCTCCTTGGCGACGAAGCGTGAAGCTGGGACGAAGGACGTTGCCGGCGACAGCCGCGATTCGTCAAAGCCGGTCCGCTCGGTGCAGCAATCCATACGTCAATTTCCGCGTCCTGGATAACGGCGTGCGCCTCTCCGTGACGCGATGGATGACGTTCTCGGCACCCTCGTCAGGCCGTAGCACTCGAAAGCGGCTCCGGCTACGGGACATCTCGCGCTGCCTCACACAAACGACGGCGCTGGCAGCAAGCTAACGACCGACTGGAAGCGCTGCCGTCGCAGCCACGGCCGCAGCGCTCAGCCACCAGACGCGGCGCGGGTGTGAAGCTCTGTCATATCGGCGCGTCGTTTGAGCGCGCCGCCATTACCAAACCCGCGGCGCCGTGCAGAGGCGAGATGGGACACTCCGTTGGCTGTTGCCTGCGTCGCGATTCCGGCGATGGGTGGCCCAGCCTGCCAGTCCGCACTGGCGCGCGTCCTGGGTGTCATGGACTGAATCGTCTTTCGGTTGATAGGCTGAAAATGCCTTGCCGGGGACTTCCATTCGCGACGCTAAGCGTCTTCAAACAGAACAGTGAGCGGCGGTGAGAATCGGGCTGATCTTCAACTACGACAACGAGCGCTTTACAGCTGGAATCTGAAGACGGACTACGTCTATCGCACCCGCTACCCGGTGACCGGGATGACCGATACGAGATCGAATCGGAAGAAGAGCTGAAGGACGGGCGACGGACGCGTCCGCACCAGCAACGAACCAAGGCGCAACGGGCGCCGAGAGCGCGAAAGCGATCAACGAAACGACGAAGAGATGGCTTCCGCAAGAAGAAGATCGCAGCCGCCCGCCACCTCCGAGGGGGTTGCGCGTGCGGCCCGCCCGGCATGACGCCTGGGTATACCGCCGCCTGCGCGGCTATGCCTTCCCATGCTGTCGTCGCGCCTGGACACGGCCGTCAACGAGATCACCTACAAGGTAGCGTGGGAGGGAGGTGGAAGACCCGGATGGCGACGCTCCCGCTCCAGCCGGGGCCGGTGGGAGTACGTCAGGTCGTCGACTTCGACCCGCCAGCGAATGTTTCTACGAGCCCGTCAGGCCTCGATCACGGCCCGGGCTGCTGGCGCAGGACGGCTTGCAGGCGTCGGGGGCAACCACCCAGTTCCGTAGCAGATGGTCTACGCCGTCGCCATGACCATCCGCAACTTCGAGCGCGCCTCGGCCGGCGAGCACAATGAGCGCCGCATCTGCTCCCCCCGCCGAAGCGGGGAGAGCCGCGGCACGACCGCGGGCATTCGTCCAGCGCCTGCGCGTATCGCACGCCCTGCGCGAGGCCAACGCCTACTACGGCCCCAGGAAGAGGCGCTGCTCTTCCGGGGTCTTCCCCGCCGGCGACGATCCTTCGGACCGCTACCTCCGGGGCGTGGGTGTTCACCGCGCTGTCGCGACATCGTCGCGCACAGACGTACGCGCTACTCGGCGGCATGTACCAGCGCTTCTGTCGAGGGCGAATCGGCCCGATGCCCTCGCCTTCCCACGAAGCGTTCGCCATCGTCGCGCTCTTCCAGCACTTCACCTTCCCAGGTGTTGCGCCACCAAATCGCGCCACGGACGCGCGGCGCACGACCTGGCACGAGAGCCTGCTCGAGGAGCTGGCAGAGGAGTTCGGCAGGCGATCGGCAACTGCTGGCGCGCTGCGCAGCCATCGGCCAGGGTCGATCCCGACACCGGCGTGTGAGGCCGAAGTAACGCCGACGACTACCAGAACGAGATGGAGCCGCGCCCGCGGCGCCATCCTCGTCGTCTTCGACGCCTTCTCGATCTACCGTCGCGTCGCCGATCTGCTGCGCATCGCCACCAACGGCACCGGTGTTATTTGTGCTCCCCGGGCGCCATTCATCCCGATCGTCGATCGTCTCGCCGCCGAGGCGTCGAGTGGCGCAGCACGTGTTGACCATGTGCGTTCGCGCTCTGTTGTATCCACCTTCGACATCGACTTCACGGTGATTACCTGCGCGCCATCATCACCGCCGACGTCGACATCGTCCCTGACGATGATCTCAACCTGCATCGCGTCAGACACTTTCGCCGCCGCGGCATCTATCCGCGCACGCAACGTGCGCACGCGCGCTGTCGATCAGATCGCTCACCTGCAGAACCCGGTCGGCGAGTCAGGACTTCTTCACCGCTGGCGGCCAGGCTGCGCAACGACGCCGACAACTTCCGCTACTTCAGGAAGATCTACGGAGACGGGCATGGCGCGACCACGATCTACGGATTCGCTCCAGGGTTATCGGCAGCTCAGGTTCAGCCGCGTGGCCGGGATCACGTTCAAGCACAACCTGACAGCAGGATCTCCGCCCATCTCAATGCAGCCGGTCGTACGCCGGGCGTGCCGAAGGCAGATCCACTCCCTGCGTCCGTCGCGACATCGGACCCGACGGCGATGCCTCAACCAGCTCATCATTTCGATCATCCAGACGCGCGAGCTGCCGCTCGATCAGGACAGAAATCGGACACCGTGAGGATTCCCGCGGCGGCGACCTGATGCCTCGACAGACTCGATGCGGCTCCGCTACGCCATCACCAAGAGGATCGACGACGGGGGCGCGCGATCGAACAGCAGCAACGTTACCTTCCTCGGTATACTCGACGACGGCTCGCCGCGCGCGGCCTACTTCTCATCTCAAGCTCCGCCCGGGTGACGAAGCCGTTCGCTGATGCACCGCGACAAGCGATGGGAGGCCCGACCATGCCGAGACGACGACAGCCAAGGGGGCGCCAGCGAAGAAGAAGGCAAAGAGCCCGACGAAGAAGCGCCGCCAAGCCGGCAGGAGAGCGCCGCAGGAGCGCGCGGGAACCTGCGGGCGAAGCGCGTGTCGATCACATGTACCGACGGGGGTTGGGCGACTGCTTCCTGCTCACCTTCCCCGCGCGGAGCAAGCCGTTCACTCTGCTGCTCGGCACGCGGCGCGCCCTCAACGGCAAGCACTACAATGCCGGCGAGCAGCCGGCGCGTCGTCGCCGACATCCGCGACGCTACCGGCAAGCATCTCGACGTGCTCGCCGCGACGCACGAGCACTGGGATTCTCCGGCTTCGATCAGGCGAAGGCGATCTTCGACAGATCGAGGTGAACGACGTGTGGGTGGCGTGGACCGAGGAGCCCGAACAAGGCGGCCGCCGAGCTGAAGAAGGAGTTCAGAAAAGAGGCGGTGGCTAAGGCGATCAAGCGCATCCCCAGGGCAAAATGCGCTGGCGCCTATCGCGATGCGGTGGAGTGGGCTCTTCGGCTTCTTCGGTGCGGCGGAGGATGGCGGCAGCAAGGGAGCTGCGGCGGCATGGCGAGCCCGTCTGAAGAAAGCGCGAAACGTCTACTGCGACCCGCACAGGATCGATCGAGCCAGGGCTACCCGGTGTGCGGTCTATTCTCAACCCGCCACAGGACCAGGCTACGTGCGCAGCTGCTCTCGAAGAGCAGCTGCGCGATGTCTGATGGCCGAAGCTTTCCTCGCCGTCGCGCCGGAGGTATTACTGGCGCGGGCGCAGGCGATGCGCCTTTCGAGCCCGGAGTTCCGCATCCGCCGGCGGGGGTGAAGCGGAGCGACTTCTTCCGGAAGCACTAATGGCTTCGGCAAGGCGACGAGACAAATTAGCGCCGCATCGACGGCGGTGGCTCTCCGTCGTCGGCCAACTGGCGCCATCTCGACAGCTTCACACCAACAACACCTGCCTCGCCTTCGCCATCGAGCTGGTGGATTCGGGCAGGTGCTGTTTACGGCGACGCGCAGGTGGGCAACTGGCTCTCGTGGCAGACCTCTCGATGGGAGGTGAAGGACGCCGCCGGAACCAAGACGAAGGTCACGATGACGACCTGCTGAAGCGCACCGTGTTTACCACAGGTCGGTCACCACGGCAGCCACAACACCACCATGCGCGGCCACGATGTCTCAGATGATGGTCAGCGATCGGTCCTGGCCATGGGCATTTCCCGTCCATCGCCCCGGCGGCGAAAGGATCGGAACGAGTTTCCCATCGCCCCTCTGGGACGGCTGAAGACGCCAGCTGCGTGGTTTCTGCCGACGACGTCGGCTGAAGGAGAAGTGCGCACCGAGGTCAGGCGCCAGTCAACGGCGTGGGCCATCAGCCAGTCGCTGCACGAAGAGGAAAAGCCCGTCAGTACCGCATCCCGTTCTGAGTAAGGTAGAGAGCTCCATGCCCCGCTGATTCGCCCCAAGGGCTCGTCAAACCTCTGCCGACAAGAACACGCCCGGAACCTACGCCTTGATCGTTGGCGTGAGTCGCTATCGGCATCTGGCTGACAGGCTGAAACCCCACCGAGCGCGGTCGCAGTGAGACTGAAGCAGCTCGGCGGCGCACTTCACCGCCTCCGAGATCGCCGCCTGGCTGTTGACGACGTACCGCTGAAATCGACACCAGCGCGCCGCTGGGCGGCATCTGGCTCACTGTTGTCGCCCGCTCAGGCAGGCGCCGGAACGCTGATCACGACCGAGATGGGAGCCAAAAACCCCGCCTTCGAGCGCTACCCGCAAGGCCGTCGAAAGCGAGTTCAACGCTTTCCGCGCGGCCTGCGACGAAAGCTCGAGAACGTCGCCTTCGTCTACACCGCCAGCCACGGGTACAGTTGTCGCCCGACGGTGCGTCGTCTGCTGGAGGACTTCGGCAGCGAAGCTCGCCGACAAATGACCAGCGCCGACAGCGGGCGGATCTCTGGCGGGCGATGAGCCATCTGAACAGCGCAGACGCAATTCTGGTTCGTCGACGCGTGCCGTCAGGCGCGATCGCGCAGTACTACGACACTCGGGCGCCTGAGGCGGAGCGCGTCGAGGGCAGACTCTCCGTGAGCCCCATCATCTTCGCGACATGAAACGCGTTGCTCGCCTACGCGCGCGTCCGGCATCGCGAAGCCACTCAACACTTCGCCGAGGCGCTGCTCTGAATGTCTTTGCGGCGCCGCGCCGTAAACCTTCGGCCCTGGTACGCTTGGGGCGGCTGTCCGAATGCCTGCTAGCGCGTCCGAAAAACTGGCTCGGGACGAAGGCCTCGATCAGGCGTCAAAGGCAGAGGCATCGGCGGGTTGGGCCTCCCGCACTGCTTCACAGCCGCCGATGGTGGAGCTGGATTTTGAGCATCACGCCGGCCTTTGCTGCGTTCGGCGACCGCTTCGCTGCTGCCCAGCGGCGAACCGCCACCGTTCGCCACGGACTACGGGCAGTGGCCGATCGCGCAATCGTCACCGCCGGTCTGTACCTGGGTCGAGCTCGAAGGAGCCCCAGAGCGGCGCCTGGGCGACGTTGAAACCTCGCCAACTCGAGCCGCCGATCACGGCGAAGGCATTGCGGTGTGATGGCCAACGCACCGAGAAAGGATCGGGGCGCCATCGCGGTGAAGATCGCGACGGAGTTACTCTCCAGCTGAGACGATGGCTCACCGATCGGGGTGCGACGATATCTACTCCCTCTGCTCCGCGTCGCGGTCAGGTCTCGTCGAGGATCTGCCGGTCAGGCTCTACTCCGGTGACCGCACTGCTCGACAGCGAACCGACAGTCGTGTCGATACGGAGGTAACCGCCGGCGAGCCGTGCCCGTGGACTTCGAGACCGGGCGCAGTGTCGACCTAGTATTTGCGTGAGGAGCCCGGAGGGCGGGGTGGGGGGCACGACAGGCGGCTCCAGTTGCGCACGGGTCTTGCGACGGTTGGCTAACAACGTTTAGCTTCAGGACACGGGCGGCGACGCGGACTTCCTTAGGTTCGGCATCCCGAGGTCGGGTGAGACCCGATTTCCGCTCACGCGAAGCTCAGTGGGGAACGCTTGAAAGCTCACCAGACCGAGCGTTCCGCTATCGTGCCGCCAGCTTGGTCTTTCCTCGGTTCCCATGCGCCTCCCATTGGAGGACTGTCGAGCGAGTACGCGTGAATCCTGGGACACCTTTCCGCAGAAACGCTTGCGAGGTGGCGATCGTCGCGGGAGCCATTGCGCCTGGAGCTGTCCTTTACGCCGGAGAGAATCGTCGCCAGTGCCATCTCGGCATGATCCGCGCGCACACGGTGGTGCGCGGCGAGCGTGCTGCGCGACGCGAGCACACTGCTGGCCACGAAGTACAGCGACCCGTGGCTGCCATCTCGGCGGACTCGTCCTATCGCTCGGTGCGCTCAAGAGTATGAGGTTGGAGTCGAACCTGGCGCGCGACTTCTCTGGCTGCCGGACGGCATGATCCTGCGCGCCTCCTGCTCTTCGATGGCGACGACGAGGAAGAGGACTACCTCGGCTTCCTGATGTCGGTGGCACCGCCGCCGCCCGATGTTCGCCGACGCCTTCTCTCTACTGCTGCTGATGCTGCGCAGCGGCGAGACCTCGGCCGCAAGGAACGATTGCGGCACTGCTGGGCCTAAGCTCCACTGGCGCGCGCGTCGTGGGCTCACCCGTTCTTCAGCCTACGCGCCGCCAGTGAGGACGAGCTGCTGGTCTTCGACGACGGTACCGGAACGCCTGAACTTTCCCGCCATTCCGAGCTCGAGCGGACATTTCGACGAGCTCTCCGCCGGCGGGAGTTCGGCCTCGGTGACGACTCGGTCAGCAGAGGAAGTCGACCGTATTCTGGCAGACCGGTCAGCTCCTGAAGAACTGCGGAATGGAAATCAGGCTACTCGTTATTATTCACACCTCTTAAATCAGTGTACTCCGGGGTCAAGCGAGACCGTGTGAGGCCGAAAACATCGCTGCTTCTGTTGTCGACTCGCCCTCCCCGAAGGTAACACCGCGCATCGCGCTATCTCTATCTTCCCGGAGACGCGAGCAAAGTCGACACCTCTTTGCAGGCCCTCGGGTACTCTGGCGCCGGAAGATAACGGAAGGTGGTGATCTTTGCGCGACATGGGGACCATCGACGTGATCAGCCCAGAGAGATCGAAGCAGGCTTATCTGGCAAAGGGCGTTGTCGTGCTTCGCGGCGGCGATCACGGCGCTCACGCCGCGTTGGAAAAAGGTGATTTTCCGGAGAGAAGAAGGACGGCCCAGAAAGGTTCTGGTCTGCACAGCCGGCCGCGAAGGGATCCAACCTGCAGTGGGCCTGGATTCTGTTCCAGTGATCTGCCGTGGAACCCGATGGACGTCGAGGCAACGGATTGGCCGCATTCACCGCTACGGGCAGCGGCACGCCGCTCAGGTTTACACAACCTCGTGCTCTCCGGACACGATCGAAGGGCGCGTGTTTCAGCTGCAGCGACAAGCTCAACGAGATCCTTGGACACTTCCGGCAAGTCGATGACCGAGCAATATCGCCGAGGACTTTCGTTCGCAGATTCTCGGTCAACTCTCGAGCGCCTCAGCTACGACCGCCTCTACCAAGAAGCGCTTTCCGGACCCGTCGTTTGCAGCGCACGCAGCAGGAGCTTGGTGGCGCTCGCCAACGCATCGGAAGCCCGCACCGTTGTTTCCAGCTTTCCAAGACCTCCGAAGGCTTCTGTACCGACGAACGACCGTTTGCGGACATCAAATCGGCCAAACGTCGTCACTCATGCGCTTCTATCCGCTCACCTCGCGGTCGACTCCTGCAAGTCGCCTCGCGGAGATCGAGTCTACGGCATTCGCAATCCGCATGGTGAAATCACCATGCGCTTCACCACCGACCGTGAGCTCGCCCAGGAACAGGACGGCCTCGACCTCGTGGGCCTCGACAATCCACTAATCGAAGCAGCCATTGCGCTGGAAGGTTCTGCCGCCCGAAGAATGTGGCACCGCCGTACGGGGTGACGGTGAGTCCGCCGTGCTCACGTGGTGGCTGATTGAAACACACGGAAAGAGCGGATCATCTCGCCAGGCACATTCAGCCCATAGCGGTTTCGGCGGACGGTCTGCGAGTGTCGTCGTCAATCAGATCGCTGAAACCTATTTCGAAGCGCGTGCAGGGCACCTGTCCTCGACATGGCAATGCCCGAACGGCCTCCTCACCGACCATTGAGCCAATGCTGGCGCGACCTGCAGCATCGGAACACGGGCATCATGGACGAAGCGCCTTCACGTCTGGCAAAGGCTCATCTGGATCGAGAATGCATCTGATCCAACCCGCCCGATAGCCGTGAAGAAGCTGAGGGTGATGCCCGGTGTCTACGAAACCGGCATAATCGACGGACAGCCCAACCGCTAGACTCTGCGCCGGGGCGGAGACCCCGTCAGGCGTCTTCGTCCGAGCGCGCCGCTGCACTCACGACGAAAGGCGAGGGGTTGCCCCCTCCGGGTGCACACATGTGCGCAGCTCCCGTTTCGCGCGCGTGAACCCCCTCTCATGAAGCGAACGCGCCTCGCGCACCGCTCGCGCGGCGTCGGCCGCGCCGTTGCCGGGGCGAGCCGGCCGTTCAGGCGCAGCTGCACCACGGCAACGAATTCGCGGCCCTTCTGCGCCGCTGTAGCAGCGTCGAGAGAGCGACGTGCGGTCCGCCCCGTCGCCGAACCCCGCGAACTGCGCCAGCGTCATGCCAGCCACATCGCCGCCGTCCCGCGTCCGGGCGATGAACGCTCTCAGGACCACGCGCTCTTCATCCAGGCTGCGGCAGCGATCAGACTCGGCGTCGAGAGCGTCCGCGTTCAGACCTCCATCCCACGCATGAACCGGCTGGGCGGGGTCGCGGCGGCTCTCAGAGCGCGCCGATGAGTCGGCGCCCGAGCCGCCCGCGGCTCTCGTACGTCGATCAGCGGCTCGCCGGAACAGCCGGTGGGCGTCGGACGAGACCGAACGGCGCGCGGCGCCCGCTGCGCCAGCCAGCCGCAGCACCAGACGGCGCAGGACTCGAGCCAGCATCACCGTGCTCCCGCGCGCGGGTAGAGGAGCGTTCGTGTCGGACCGGATGACATCGAAGCCATGCTGCCGGGGCCAGCTTCGGCGACGAAGTCGCCGATCCATGCGCGGCGGGATACGGAACAGCAGCTTCAAGCCGGGGCGAATTCCGTTCGGGCGAGAAACATCCGGCAGCAGAGTCGAGAACAGGTAGTCAGGCCTGGGCGGCGAAGTCGCCGCGCATGGGCGTGGAAGAAGACGGCTCCCTGCTCCGCCTCCTCAGGCACGCTGGCATCCGCGCTCTTCGCCGAGCGCATACTCGGAGGCGGCGACGACGCGCGCCGCAGCGGTGGATTCAGGCGCAGCTCTGACCCGCTCGACATCGGCCGCAGCCCTTCGGAGAGACGTTGCAGGAAGGCGCCGGGTTGGCGCTCGGCGAAACACCGTAAGATGAGCTGGTCCGTGTCGCGCCCGCAGCGAAGAGCCGGACGCCCGTGCTGGAAGCGCAGGCCCGATCGCCCATCCGGTGCAGCGCCGTGCCCGCGATCCTGGTACTGCGTCGACGGCGAGCGCGGGATCGCTTTGGCGAGGGATCGGCGCGCCGCAGCCACTCGCGCTGGCGGCGCAGCGCCTGTAGCGCCAGCAGCGCATGTCATCGAGGTCAATCAGCTCACCGCCGGCGCAGGTTCGGCCTCGTACCTCTCGGACCAGGGCCGCCAGCTCGGCGTCCTGCGCGCGCCGTACCGGCGCATCGCGGTCGAGATTCGTGCGGCGGTGAAGCAGTGCGATCCATCCTCAGGTCGCCAGGCGCGGGGATTGATCGCCGCGACCGGATCACGCGGCGGTCGTATCGCGACCTGCAGGGCCCGCGGCCTTGCTGCAGCCGTCGTCGCCACGCAGCGGAAATCCGGCGGGACGTCGATCTCTGCGCGACCTGCGCGTGGGCAGCAGAAACAGATCTGCAGGTCAGAAAGCAGCGGGAGTGGACGGTGCCGATGAACAGCCTCGGTTGCGCCGCTGGACGCCCAGAGCGTCCAGCCGCATCGCGAGCTCCCGGGCGCATTCGTTGTTGTAGGTGCACGCAGGCGACGCCGCGCGGCTCGACATCCTCCGCGAGGATGCCGGCCATGCTTGATGGTCAAGCGTCTTCGTCTTACCGCTGCCGCGGCCCGGCCGAGCACCGGGACGCAGTGACCGGTCGAGTTGGCACGCGGCCCACTGTCCGGGCTGGCGGCGCAGGGACTCGGCCGCCCGCAGCATACAGCGCTCGGCTCAGACACGCGCACTCACGAACGCGCGATGGCGTCCCGGATGGCAGTCCGGGCGCTTCGCCGTTCAGCCGGCGCGCTGTAAGAGGCGCTGCGCGAAGCGGCCCTTGCCGGGATGGTGCTCTCGAACTTCATCCGCCAGGAATTCGCTCGCTATCGAGACTCGCCGGGGCGGCTTCCCAGTCGTCGATCAGCGCTGCCACGCGTCCGCCTTTGGCTGAACGCGGTCCCTCCCTGAGTGGTTTCTCTGGCGACAAGGCTGCGGAAATCGTCAGTTGGCGAACAGATCGACCCCCTCGAGCGTGTCGTCGTTCATGACAGAATCCCGGAAGTCTTCCGCGGCAACGCCCCCGCCGCTCATCCTCCGCGTCGTTGTCAAGCCGCGCCTGCGCACCGGGCCGCTGGGCGACAGCCCTCCCGCGCCCGCACGATCGCGCGCGCGAGATTCCCGCGGTCGGTTGTGACCGAGGGGCCGCTGAGCTCTGTCCCGTAGATCCCAGTCCGTGAGGATCGCGAACGGAATCCCCATCGCCGTCAGAAACTTGGCGAAGGCTTGAAGTTCGTGCCGGCGACCGAGGGACGCAATCCCGAGATGGTCCCAGTGAGCAGCCACATCGTCTGGGCAGAAGCGCGGGACTAGAAACGCCCGGCATCGCCTGACAAGCGATGATGCCCCGCGCAAAGAGCATTTCCGGCGCGCGTCGCGTCGCCGTAGCGCGCGAGGTCATCCGGCCTCTGGCGGTGAGTTCGGCATCCGGCGCTGGAATCAGCTGACTGAGCCTTGCGCCGCCCTGATCCTGATGGAGCAGCAGGATCGGAGCGCGCGACGCTCGCAATATGAGGCGAATGGGTCGTCAGGACGACCGAGAGCGGCTGCTGGTCGTCATCTCGCGCAGACTCTCGAACAGGTGGCGGTACACGGAGCGCTGCAGATGCGGATGAGTGCGCTTCCGGTTCTTCGATGCACAGGAACGTGGGTCGCGCTTGTTCTCCGCAAGGCATCTGGCGCAGTTCCAGCGTCTTGAGGGGTCAGGAACATCAGATTATGGACCCGGCGCTGCATCGCCGATGGACCGCCTTGCCCTCGTCGATCAGCAGGCGGATCGTGCGCGATATAGTCGCGAGCTTTCGGTTGGCTCGAAGCCGAGGCGCGGCGGGATATCCTGGCGACGCCCCGCTCATCTGACGAATAGCTGGTCCTGGATGTTGTCCTGCAGCGCTTGACTTCGGTGAAACTCTGAGCTTCATGCGTCACCGCCGCACGGCATCGGCGATTTCTCGCACGTCGTCGAGCGTCGACCGTGCTGAACGCCTTCTTCGATCAGCGGGCGCAGCGGCGACTGCCAGCCGCACGGCGAGATCGCCCTCCACATCTCGGAGGCGGGCAGCGCCGTCCATGTCTGATCCGCCGACGCAGCTCGTGCTCGAACCGCTTCGCCTCGTCCTCGCCGCCATAGCAGCTGAACTCGAAATCCTCTTCAGACGCCGGGTCGCCCGCGAGCCCGGCGCGCGGCTTGAACCATAGACCGAGCGCGCCCGCTGCGGGTCGTTGGCCAGCCGGTGGTAGTCCGTGAGCGGCGCCAGCTCGTCAAGGTCGTCCTCGAATCCGGTGATCTCCACCGCAATGGTGATCTTGTTATCCGGCGCGGGTACTGGTCAGGCCGTCCCAGAAGTCCGGAGGCCAGCTGCTGGGCGCTATCCGGCAGCGTCGGTCGAGCAGGGCGGAGCGCATAGAGCAGGTTGCTCTTGCCGACGCGGTTTTCGCCGACAACGACGACGCTCCCGGCCAGCGCGACGTCGAGCGCCTTGAAGTTCCCGGAAGTTTGAGATCGATATCCGCGAGAAGTTCCATGTCCCCTGACCGGGGCCGGTGGGAGGACAACCGGAGTTGACGAAGCCACCCTTACCGGACGCCCGCCTCCAGGCTCTTCCTTCACCGCGGCTGGCCGGCGGGGCATACAACGCTCGGATTCGTTTCCGTCAGTCCGTCATTCACTGCCCTAACGTCGCGATCACGATGGCGTGTGTCCGCAGCTGCGGGAAGGCGTTCCGACCGGGCAACTCGTACGGAGGTGATTGGCCTATTCATCTCGAACATCTCCAGGTCCCGCGTGCCGCCAGCACACTGGAGCTTGTTTCCCGACACGTGCAGGAGCGATGGAGTCGCCGCATTCACTGCGCGATCGGCACCACTTCCGGTTTCAGCCAGTTCTTGCCGTGCTGCTGCCGCACCATAAAGGCGGGCGAGGGGCAAGCCGTCGTCACGTGAACACAGTCGCCAAGAAACCGATGCAGAACTGGTCAATTGAGAGTGCGACGAACAACTGTTCGTCGCCGGAACGTTCCGGGTGTTTCGTGCTGATCGAGGGCTTCCGACGGTGTACCTCATATCGAGGTGCGGCAGTCGGCAAATGTTGCAGGTAAGGCGCGCCGCGTTGTCGAGATGGCTCAGGCGAGATGGAGCGCAATTCCCCCAGCTCGCCCAAAGGATGCGATGCTCCACAACGCTCCCGGAATTTAGGCGGCGAGGCGAAGCGCTTTCGTCTTCGACGGAATCGCGCAGGTGCCCACATGTCGGGCAGCGGTAGAATGGAGCCGCGGACGGACGTCGGCGCCACCGCCTGCCCGCCGCCCATCGGGCGACAAGATCAAAAAACTGGTGAATGGAACGGCGCTATTCGCGCAGAGGCGGTTAGTCGACGCGCCCCTCGAAACGTGCGTCCAGCCGTAGCCTCCAGCTGACCGATCGACGTCCCGGCGCAGTGAATCACTCCGGTAGCCTGGTAGCCAGTGCAGTGGCGCTCCTCCGCTGTTATTCCCGAAAGATATCTGCGTGACTTCGTGTCTGGTAAAGACAACTGAGACGATGCTGACACTAGCCAGACCCGTTGCCGCCGCTGCTGCGATATCCAGATGGCACGGCGATCATTGACTGCCTGCCTGATTCGTTGTGCAGCGATTATCTCTGGCCTACATAACGGCTCGCGAACCCCGCGCCGTCTGCATGACAATTACATGCTCCGCTGTGCGAAAAATGCCCAGTCCGCGATGGGCAGGGCGTGTATTGGTAGCTGGGGTTCAGGCAGAGCTGGTAAAATACAGTATAACCATGTCTTTCTAATGTTGCTGACGCCGCATTGACAAGCTCTATATCCTGCCCGGATCCTATGATCATAATGCGTTTGCTCTTCGGTGCAGTATCCATTGGCGCACGATTGGTGAGTCTTCGTACATTAGCTGTCGCCCGCCATCTTGTGCGCCAGCAGAGAGTCACGCACAAAAGTGCGCACGTCTGTTGTCGCGATTGTTAGCACGCTAGTTGGAGAGAAATCTCGTCAAGTGACTTGAAGAATTCAGATTGTGAGCCGAGTGTGGTTCTTATCTTCTCGTTGGCAGAGGGTCTCGGCTCTTGGACAGGATCGCGAGTGCGGTCGTTCACGTTCGCCGGACCGGAGCAGGCAACCAGTGATTCATACTTCGACGCCCGCGCCAGATCTTCGGCGGATTCCAGTTTAACGTATTCTTTCGCGAGTCTTTCATACTTTGGCCGCCGCCGCGGAAGCCACCGATGCGCGCAAGCTTCGCAGCCTCGATAGCTTCGCTCGCCAAGCGAGCAGGTTCCTCGGCGCGATTCGCGGAGCAACCATTCGGGGCTAAACGCCCCGGCTGCGGAACACCGCAAGGCAATGAGCGACAATACGAGACTTACGAGACGATGGCAATTCTTCGTACGACTGGCTTCATCGTTCCCTCAGTGGCTATGGTGGCAAAGCCTGCGGCAGATCGACTATCCAGTGTCGCTCAGAGGTACTTCGCATGCAGCAATACGTAACT
>ERZ1370068.2352-contig-1506_pt1 | contig 36750 bp, 67 predicted proteins | sample MGYA00561227_ERZ1370068 | MGnify/ENA primary metagenome ERZ1370068 (study PRJEB38410, sample SAMEA6850437) | metagenome | study: Metagenomic assessment of the ecological functions of the soil: analysis of the soil microbiota associated with the... | reverse complement strand
ATATTACTTCGTTCAGTTACGTATTGCTGGGAGACCGCTCGGTCGTCACGATCGAAGGGTGCATGGGGGCTCGGCTCCGCGGTGGTCGGTGGCGAAGTGACCCCGGACCGCTGGGTGATCGGCAAGATCACGGGTGAGATTTCGGTGCGGGAGATATCGGACAAGATGATCCAGCACGTCCCCGCCCCGCCGGCGGCATCGACATCCACTGCCCGTCGCCGGCGAGCTGCGTACAGGCCGCCTGCATGAGCGACGATGAGTTGCAGTCTCTGCGGGCGGTCGCCCGCGCGATCGAGCGTCATTACGGTTGCGCGCAGGACATCGAGTGGGCGGTCGAGCGGCTGAGCGGCGACATCCTGATTCTCCAGAGCCGGCCTGAGACCGTGTGGTCCGCGAAGGAGACAGCGCCGACGGCACGCCGCGGCCGAGAATCCGCTGACTCACGTGCTGTCGATCTTCGGAGGCCGCCGGTGACGCTTACGGCGAAGGATGTCGCGGAAATCACTACGGCTGCTGGAGGAGTCGAGCTTCGATGAGCTGCATCTCGAGATCGAATGGCCTGAAGCTCACATCTGAAGCGCGGGAGCAGCGCGTGCCGGCCCAGTCCGACGACGGATTCCGCTGCGTGTTGTCGTCCCGCGCCGCAGCGCCGGCGCGTCTCGGCGACGCGCCGGCGGACAAGTCCAGTGACGCCGACGCCACAGGCCGTACAGCGCCGATGCTCGGCACGTTCTATCGCGCTCCGAAGCCCGGCGAGCCTCCGTTCGTCGAGGTCGGGTCGCGAGTTGAGCCCGACACCATCATCGGCATCATCGAGGTGATGAAGCTCATGAACACCGTGCGATCAGCGGGTTCACGGCACGGTGGCTGAGATCCCGGGCACGCGACGGCGCGCTGGTCGAGTACGGCGAGACACTGCTTCGCGTGCGGAGGACGGCCGGCCGTGAGCATACGCCGTGTCCTCATCGCGAATCGCGGAGAGATCGCGACGCAGGATCATCCGCACCTGCCGCGAGCTCGGCATCGAAACCGTGCTCGCGGCGTCGGAGGCGGATCGCGACTCGATGCCGGCACGGCTCGCCGACCGCACGATCTGCATCGGCCCTGCCCGACCGGCCGACAGCTATCTGAAGGTCGAGGCCATCGTCCAGGCGGCGCTCGGCGTCCACGCAGACGCAATCCATCCTGGCTACGGGTTTCTCTCCGAGCGCGCGCTGCTCTCGCCCGCCTGTGCGAGCAGCACGGACATCGTTTTCATCGGTCCCACCGCCGCGCAGATCGAAGCGGTCGCAGACAAGCTGCAGGCGCGGTCCGCCGCGGAGGCAGCGGGCATTCCCGTGGTGCCCGGTGGCGCGGTGGATTCGGTCGAGAGGCGGTCGTCGCTGGCGCGTCTCATCGGCTGTCCGCTGCTCGTCAAGGCGGTCGGCGGCGGCGGTGGCCGCGGCATGAAGCGGGTCGAGCGGATGGAGGAACTGCCGTGCCGCGCATGGCACTCGCCGCATCGGAGGCAGGCGCCGCCTTTGGCGACGCGCGTGTGTACCTCGAGCGGCTGGTGACGAGCGCGCCGGCACGTCGAGGTGCAGGTGCTGGGCGATGGCGACAGGGCGCGTGATCCACCTGGGCGAGCGGGACTGCTCGGCATACAGCGTCGCTATCAGAAACTCATCGAGGAGACGCCGGCGCCGGGCCTGTCGGCTGGACTGCGTGAGTCGCCTGCATGCACGCCGCGGTGCGCTTCGCGGAACGCCTGCCTATCGCGGCGCCGGCACGGTAGGAGTTCCTCGTCGATGCGCAGCGCGAGGCCTTCTATTTTCTCGAGATGAACGCGCGCATCCAGGTCGAGCATCCGGTGACCGAGGCCGTCACCGGCATGGATCTCATCGCCGAGCAGATCGCCATTGCGATACGGCTGCAGGCCTGCGGCTGCGGCAATCCGACGTCCGAATCGACGGCTGCGCGATCGAGTGCCGGATCAACGCCGAGGACCATCGCAACCGACTTCACGCCCAGCCCGGGCTGGTGACGCGATGCCATGGCCCGCGGGCGCGGGCGTTCGCGTCGATACGCACATCGTTCGCCGGATTCCGACGTTCCGCCGTTCTACGATTCGCTGATGGGCAAAGATCATCGCGCACGGCGCGGATCGACCGGCGCGCTGGCGCGGCTGCGCGCCGCGATTGCAGCCGACGCGCGTATCAGGGGTGCGCGAGCAAATCTGCCGTTCCATGCGGCCGCGTGCTCGACGAGCCGACGCTTCAAGCCGTGCGGCGTGGATACGGGTTCGTGGCGCGGCCTGCTCGACCGCGACCGCTCGTGCGCAGGAGAGCGCTGCCACCCATGGCTGACATTCAGCTCGTCGAGACCTCGCTTGCGCGACGGCAACCAGTGCCTGTGGGCGGCCCTAGGCATCGATACCGCGAAGACCCTCAGCATCGCGCCGGTGATGGACCGCGTCGGCTTTCAGGGCCATCGATTTCACGACCTCGACGCATATGGGGGTGGCGGTGCGCTACAAGCAGGAGGATCCGTGGGAGCGGATCCGGCTGATGGCGGCGGCAACGCCGAATACGCCGCTGCAGTTCATGTCGACCGGCTTCCGCTTCATCTCCTGGGAGACCGCGCAGCCCCGAATTCATGGCGCTCGCGTTCCGCGTCGCTGGCGCGCAACGGCATCCGGCGATTCTGCCTCGCGGATCCGATGAACGACGCGGAGGCGAACATCAGCTGCGCACGCATGGTGAAGCAGGCGCGGCGGCGACTACGTCATCGCGGCGCTGGTCTTCACCTTGAGCCCGATCCACGATGATGCGCACTACGCCGAGCGCGCGCGCCAGGCTCGCGGCCTGCCCGGACATCGATGCCCTGTATCAAGGACCCGGGCGGCCTGCTCAGCCCAGCGCGCGCGCAAACGCTGATTCCGGCGATCACGGCGCGTGACTCGGCGGCGAAGCCGCTCGAGCTGCATTCCCACTGCACGATCGGTCTCGCCGAGCACGCTTACATGGACGCGCCCGAATCATGGCGTGAGCGCGCTGCAATGCGCATCCGGCGCTGCCGCGCGACGGCATCTCGAATCCTCCTTCCGAGCGCGTGGTCGCCAACCTGCGGGCGCTGGGTCACTCGCGTGCGCTGTCGACGACGAGGCACTGGCCGACGTCGCACAGCTACTTCACGCAGCCTGGCCGAGGCGGAGGGTCTGCCGGTCGGCCAGCCGCAGGCGTTCGACGCCAGCTACCTGCAGCATCAGCTGCCCGGCGGCATGGTCGGCACCATGCGGCGCCATCTGGCCGAGCATCGCGTGTCGCATCTCGAAGGCGCCGTGATCGAGGAGCTGGGTCGGGTGCGCGAGGAGCTCGGCTGGCCGATCGTCATGACGCCGTTCGCGCAGATCGTGCATGACCCAGGCGGTGATGAACGTGACCGGCAGGGAGCGTTACAGCGTGATTCCCGACGAGGTCGATTCGCTACGCGCTCGGCCGCTTCGGCAGGCCCAACGGTGCCGATCGATCCGGAGGTGATGGAGCGCATCGAGTCGCTGCCGCGCACGCGCGAACTGCGCGCCGAACCACATGGTCGCACCTCTCCGGGAACTGCGGCAGCGGATCGGCGCGCATCTTGCGGACGAGGAATTTCTGCTGCGCGCGACGATGCCGGCCGGACCAGGTGGATGCAATGCTGGCCGCGGGCCGGCGTCGCTCGAGTACGATCCCTCGGTCAGGCCACTGATGAATCTCATCCGGACCCTGGCGGCGCGCCGTGACCTGTGGAGCGTCTCGCTCGAGAAGGCGGGCTTCCGGCTCGCGCTGAGCCGGTCCGAACCGCCAGCCGCGGAGGCGATTTGACCTCGGACGCTGGCGGGCAGGGGCTCGCCTGCAGTTCTGCCGCCAATCAACGGGCTCGTGTTCGACGTCGACGGCACGCTGCTGCTCAGCGATCGCGCCCTCGGCGGTTACGAGGTGTTGCCGGGCGCCATCGAAGCGCTGTCGGCGCTCGCACGGCGCGCGAGTCCCGTTCGTCCTCCTCACGAACGGCAGCGCATATCCGCCTGCGGAGCAGGCCGCGCGAATGCGGAGTATCGGCCTGCCGGTCGAAGATGCGCAGATGATCACCCCATCCGAGCGTTACCGCGGATCTGATGTCGAGCCGGGTGTCAGGCGCGCGCTCGTGCTCGGCACGCACGGCGTCGGACATGCGCTGCGTGAAGCGGGTATCGAGACGATCTGCACGGGTGAGCCCCGAAGCGAGCGAAGTCGACGCGGTTTACGTCGGCTGGCATCCGGACTGCGGCATGAAGGACATCGAGAGCGCCTGTCACGCGATCTGGGCTGGCGCGAAGCTCTATGTCGCATCAGACGTGCCGTTCTTCGCCACGAAGCAGGGTCGCACGATCGGCTATACGTACGCGATCGTCGGCGCGATCCGGCGCGTAACCAGGAGCTCCCATCATCCTCACGGGCAAGCCATCGCTGCACGCGTTGCGGTTCGTCGCCAGGCGACTGGCCGTGCCGGTGCGCGAGATAGGCGTCGTGGGCGATGACCCGGTCGTCGAGACCCTCATGGCGCGCCGCGGTGGCGCCACCGCCTTCGGCGTGACAACCGGAGTCACGACGATCGAAGACTGGATGCGCCAACCACCTGCCCGGCGCGCTCATCGCGTCCTCGGCGACCTTCGCGACGTGCTTGGTTACGTGGTACGACGGGACGGGCGAGAAGTCACCGGAGGCAGAGAACGGCCCCTGAGGCGCGGCACCCGCGGCGTTCCTGTCAGCATCGTCGCGATCCGTGGCCCGCCACGCGACGAAACCGTCCGGTCTCACGAGCACGCAACCCGGCAGGCTCGAGCCCGAAGGCTGCGTTGAACTCGCCGGCCGGGTCCTCCAGCCCTTCCTGCCCCAACCGCAGGGCGACGAGCTCCGTCCCGAGTTCCCTCGCGGCGCGCGTATCGCGCTTTCGTTCCACGTCCGCACCATCAGGCGCGGCGAGAAGAGTGAAGCTGCGACCGAACAGGTCGAGCGTCGAGATCTGCCGGCCATCCTTCCGCAGCCAGTAGTGCGGCGCACGTGTCCCGGGCATGGCGTGGGACTCGCGGGGATTGAGATGCGGCGCGGCATCGGTCGGCAAATCCGGGATCACTGCCGCCGACCTGTAGACGTAGCCGAGCTCCGACGTTCATGTCGGCGACGAGTGGTTGCATCGTTCTCTCGGAATCGACGGGTCGGTACGCAGGAGGTACCGTGTATAGGCCTGCTCGACCGTCAGCGCACCGATCGGGCGGCGCTCATCTTCGTAGGTGCCGAGGAGCTCGGACCTGCGACGCCGTTCAGCACCAGCGCGAGCTTCCACGCCAGGTTGTGCGCGTCCTGTACCCCCAGATTGCCGCCCCATCCACCCGGTCGGCGGCATCATGCGCGCCGCGTCGCCGGCGATGAAGATGCGCCCGCTGCGGAATCGCTCGGCCGTGTCGGCCCTCGCCTGCCAGTGCATCACGTTCTCGACCGTCACGGGGATCTCCTGCAGACCCGATGGCGGTCTGCACCATCCGCAACGCATCGTCCGCACTCATACCGGCCGAGACATCCACACGTGCGGCTGCGACGGATCACCGAGCGTATTGACCACGAGGAAACCGCTGTCGAAGGGTTTTTCGAAACGGAAGAACCCGCGCATCTGCGGGTGATTCACGTACACGACCGCCCAGGGCCGGCTCTCGAGAAGCCGGCGGAGGTTCGCGCGGAAATAGATGGTGATGCTGTTCGAGAACGTCCCGTGCCCATGCATGCGCACGCCAAGTGCATCGCGGATACGACTCGCGCGCCATCCGCCGCGATCAGGTACCGCGCACGCACGTGGCGCGTCTCCCTGTATCGCGATTGCGGATCAGCGCTCGACGCCGCCGGCATCCTGTTCAAACGAGACGCACTCGGTCGAAAACTCGATGCGGGCGCCGAGCCGCTCCGCTGCTTCCCTGAGCGTCGGCTCGAGCACGTTCTGCGAGAGGAACACACGCACCGTCGGACTGAGGTCGCGCGTATGCCCTCGTTGAAGTTCGCGATGTGCAATGCGCCGTCGCACCGCCCACAAGCGTCTCGACGCCGACCACACCGCGTCCTGGACGAACTGCGCTTCAGATTTCGCGCGTACGAGCTCCTCGAGGCCGACACTGCGAAAGATCTCCATCGTGCGCTGCGTCACCGAGGCGGCGCGGGGATGGATAGCCGTTCCGCGGTGATGCTCCACGACGAGCGAGCGCACGCCGTAGTGACCCGGCAGCAGCGCTGCGGTCATACCCACCAGGCTGCCGCCGACCACGAGGACCGGCACTTCGATCTCAGCCATGAAACGGCTCACCCGTGCGGGCAGACCCCGAATCCGGCTGCGCGAGCGGTGCGTTGCTCATGGATGCGATCTTGCCACGGGCCGGCCATGGAAAGGATGTGCGCGGCACCCGCCTGGGCAGTCGGTGTAGGATCCGCGAACCCGGCGGCGTGGCGACTCCGCCGGCAGCTCAGCCAGACTCGCGAGAGGTAAACGCATCATGTCAGATGAGACCGCAATGGCAGCGCTCAGCCGGCGAATCGACGAGCTCGAGCTGCAGCTCGGCATACAGCAGGACATCCATGCGGTCCGCAGGCTGCAATATGCCTATGGTTATTATCATCGACAAGTCGCAATACGCCGAGGTCGTGGACTTGTTTTCCGACGAGGGCGAGGTGTGGTTCCTATGGCGGGATCTACAAGGGGAAGGCGAGAATCCGACGCCTCTATATCCGAGCGCTTCCGCAACAACTTCACCGAAGGTCACAACAGTCCGCGCTACGGCTGGCTGCTCGATCACCTGCAGATCCAGATGATCGTCGATGTGGCGCCGGACCGCGGGACAGCTTCGAGCGTGCGCGGGCGCTCCCTGATGCAGGCCGGTCTGCACGAAACGGCGAGCGGCAACCAGCGTGCGTGGTGGGAAGGCGGCACCTACGAGAACCGCTACGTCCGCCAGAGAACGGCGTCTGGAAGATTCTTCGCCTGCGGTTACTTCCCCCACTGGCACGGCAGCTTCAGGATGGCTGGGCGAAAACCCCCATCGACTTCGTTCCGATGGCGAGCGTCACGTATCCCGAGGACTCGCTGGGCCCCGACGAGCTCTTGGACCCGAGGCCGCGGCTGTGGCCGGCGACCGATATAGTGCCTTTCCACTACGAGCATCCGGTCACCGGCAAGCCGATCGAGATCGACAACCGCCGTGCCCGCGAGGCTTCAAGGACGGGTGACGGTGCTCGCAGTGGTCGAATGCGCGCCCGTCAGAGGCGCATCCGACCGCTCGTAGACAGGTTTTCCGTCCAGCATCGTCAGGTCCACGCGCACGGCGTCGAGACTCGGCGGGCGGAATCTTGAAGATGTCCCTGTCGAGCACGACGAAATCGGCAGCCTTGCCGGTTTCGATAGACCCGGTCTCGCTCCTCGTGGTGCATCAGCCACGCGCCCTCGATGGTGTAGGCCGCGATCATCGTCGGCGAGGTCGACGCGCTCGTTCTCGTTGAGCACATCGGTGCGTGACGTTGTCCGGGATCCTGACGCGTTATCGCCACCTCCATCGCCGCGAGCGGATCGACCGTCGACACCGACCAGTCGCTGCCGCCGACGATGCGTCCGCCGCTGCGCAGCATCGCTGGCGATCGGGTACATGCGATTGACGCGCTCCGGGCCCGACCTGCGGCATGTTGAGCTTCGGGATGTAATCGTCCGGGCCACGCCCAGAACGCCTGGAAATTTGCGGTGACGCCGAGCTCGTCGAAGCGCGGGATGTCCGCGGCATCGATCAGCTGCAGGTGCGAGATGTGGTGCCGGTTGTCCTTCACGCCGTTCTTCGCACGCGCCGCCGCAAACGCGTCCAGACCCGCGCGCACCGCCGCGTCGCCGATGGCGTGCGATGTGCACCTGCAGCCCCATCGCGTCGAAGCTGCGTCACCGCGGCGTTCAGCGCATCCGCCGGCATCGTCATGCTGCCGGCGTATCCGGATCTGCGTCAGATACGGCGACAAGCAGCGCCGCGGTCTCGCCCTCGAGCACGCCGTCGACGAAGATCTTGATCGCATCCGCGTTGAGCCGCGGCCGGCCTCGATTTCTTGCCGTGCGCGAGCAGGGCCTCGAAGCCGGTCGCTGCCGAACATCCCGTAGGTCAACGACAGCCGCACCTTCGCGCTCGAAGCTCGCCGCTCTGTGCCAACGGACTTGAACGCCATCGAATTCGGCATCGCCGACCGATGGCCTCGATGAACGACGTGATGCCGACTCGCATTGACGTGCACGCAGGCCACGCTTGAGCCTTCCAGCTGCGTCTCGGGACTCGGTGGCGGCACCTTATCCATCGACGAGATCGATAGCCGTTTCGCGCAGCGTGCCGCTGGGCTCGCCGGTTTTCGAGTCGTGCTCGATCTTTCCGTTTTCCGGGTTGGGCGTCTTCGCAGTCGATGCCCGCCCGCTCGAGCGCACGCGAGCTCGCCCAAGCCGGAGTGACCGTCCGCGCCCATCAGGATCACGCGCCGATCGGAGGCTGCCTGATCCAGCAGCTCCTTGCGCGGGCTGCTGTTCTCGAACAGAGAAAGATCCCAGCCGCTTCCGACGATCCATCCATCCTCGTTGCGGCCCGCGCAGACTGCTACCGCGTCGAGGATCGCCTCGACGGTCGCGAGGTCGAAGAGCGGGCATTGCAGTTCCTCCAGACCGGCCGCGCGACGTGCACGTGTGAATCGTGAAACCCGGGAGCGCCATGCCGGCCGGCCAGATCGACGACGACGCGTGGTTTCGCCCTTGAACGGCAGTACGTGCTCGTTCGACCGACCGCGACGATGCGGCCATCGCGCACGGCGGCCCCTTCGGCCCACGACCGCTTCGCGTCGACGGTGTAGATGCCGCCGTTGATGAAGATCGTGTCGGCGATCTCCGCCGGGGCGGGCTTTCGTCCACAGCCGGAAACCGAAAGAGCAAGGGATGAACGTCGCCAGCGCGCGATCGCGCAGTGCGTTTCTGCATTCGCATGGTTGCACCACCGTCTGATCTGGCCGCCCTTTCTACAGGAGCGGCGCCAAGCGGAAAACACCCGTGCCTTATACTGCATGGAGCCATTGAGTTGCCTTGGTTTCGTTGAGAGATGGTTGAAGGCCCGCCGCGCCATGCGTTCCCTGCACGCCCCCAAAGCTCACTTCGACGAATCGATTGCACTCATCGAGGCCGGTGACCTCGCTGCCGCCGAAGCCCGTATTCGCAGCCGGCTCGCGGACTACCCACGCGACGTCAATCTCCAGGCGCTGCTCGGCGCGCTGCTCGTCAAACAGGAACCGCCTGGACGAAGCGGGGTCCTGCTGCGCCAGGTGATCGCCGAGGCGCCGAGCTTCGCCAAGCCTCATGAGGATCTTGGGTACTTACTGGTCCAGCTTGGCGACGCCGCCGATGCGGTCCCGCTTCTCGAGCGCGCGACGCATCTTGATCCAACGCTCGAGAGCGCGTGGTTCACGCTCGGCAAGGCGCCTCGCGCTGCTCGGGCCGCGGCGCCGAAGCCGACCAGGCCTTCGAGCGCTGCTTCGAGCTGTCGCCGGAGCGGCGCCTGATGGCACTCGCGGCCGAGCATCACAGGAGGGACGTCTCGAGGAGGCCGAGCAGCTGTTATCGACGCGTCCTGCAGACAACGTCCGCGCAACGTCGATGCGATGCGCCTGCTCGCTTCGATCGCGCTCAAGGCCGGTCGTGCCGACGAGGCGGAGCAGCCTGCTCGAGCGTGCAATCGTCGATCGCGCCGGATTTCCTGCTCGCGCTCCTGGACCTCGGGCAGCTGCGCAAGGAGCAGGACCGCTTTGCCGAGGCGCTCGAGTGCTTCGACCGCGCGATCGCTCTCGATCCCGGCATGACGCGCAGGCGCACTTCCTGCGCGGCGCTACGCTCGCGCCCGCCGCGTTCACGCACGAAGCGATCGAGGCGTATCGAAGTGCCTGACGCTGCGTCCGACGCACGTCGGCGCGCTGCTCGGGCTCGGCCACCTGCTCAAGGCTGTCGGCCGCTACGACTGAAGCCGTCGCCTCCTACGACGCCTGCATCCGCCAGCGGCCCGACTCCGGCGAGACCTACTGGAGCCTCGCCAACCTCAAGACCTACCGGTTCGACGACGAAACCGTCGCGGAGATGGAGACGCGCGCGCGCGGCGGGGTCTCAGCGTGCAGTCCGAGGTGAACTTCCTGTTTGCGCTCGGCAAGGCGCACGAGGACCGCGGCGACTTCGAGCGCGCCTGGGGCTATCTACCGCGCGGGCAACGCGAAGCAGCGCGCGGAGGTCGCTACGACCCGGTGCAGACGGAGGTCGATGAACGACCGGCTGGTCGGACGTGTTCACCGCGAGTTCCTGCGAGTCGCGCCAGGGCGTCGGGCTCGCGGATCCTGCGCCGATCTTCATCCTCGGGCCTGCCGCGCTCGGGATCGACGCTGCTCGAGCAGATCCTCGCCAGCCACAGCCGAGGTCGAGGGCACCAGCGAGCTGCCCTACGTAGGCCGCGTGGCCGCATGGCTCAACCGCAATCGCGCCGACGGCATCAACTACCCGGAGGCGGTGCGCGAGCTCAGACCCGAGATTTCGCGGACACTCGGCCAGGACTACCTCGAGTTCGCGCGCGTGCACCGGCGAGGCGGCGCGCCGCGCTTCATCGACAAGATGCCGAACAACTTTCCGAACGTCGGCCTGCTGGCGCTCGATCCTGCCGAATGCGAAGATCATCGACGCGCGCCGCCATCCGCTCGATGCCTGCCTGAGCTGCTACCGGCAGCTGTTCGCCAAGGGCCAGAGCTTCACCTACGACCTGACCGAGATCGGCGAGTACTACCTGCAGTACCAGCGGATGATGGATCACTGGGCCGCAGGTGCTGCCGGGCACGCGTGCTCACCGTGCAGTACGAGGAAGTCGTCGCCGACTTTCCGAGACCGAGGTGCGCCGGCTGCTCGAGTTCTGCGGACTGCCCTGGGACGATGCCTGCCTGCGCTTCTACGAGAGCGACCGGCCCGTGCGCACGCCGAGCTCGGAGCAGGTGCGCCAGCCGATCTACGACCGGTCGGTCGGTCACTGGCGCAACTTCGCACGTCACCTCGACGAGCTGATCGACCGTGATCGAGCCGATCCGCGACCGCTACCGGCGCTACGAGCACCGGCGAAGCCGCTTGACGGCAGCCGGTCAGTGACGCGCGGCGTGCGCTGGCGTGTCCGCGCGACACGCCTGCGGCCCTGTTTGGCCGACGGCGGCAGGTAGTCGAAGATGAAGTTGATGCGGTCGGTCGTGCGCCCTTGTTCATGACGCTGTGCGTCTTCTGGTTGTTGATCTCGTAGGCCTGCCCGACCTCGAGCTGATACGGCCGACCGTCGATCATGAAGCGCACCCGCGGATTCGTGGCGATCGGCACGTGGATGCGATGACCGGCACCGAACGACGGATGCGAATCGCGGTGCGGCAGGATTCGCCCGCCGGCGAGCAGCTTGGCCGCCATCGCGCGGATGATCGTGCCGCCCGGCGGATACCAGCTGCCGGATGATCGCGTGCATGACCGGCACCGCCATCGGCAGAAAGCCGGTCCCAGCCCGGCTGCTTCGCTGACCTCGACCGCCGGCCAATCCTCGACCTCGGCGAACAGCGAGCACGATCGAGCGCGTCTGCTCGTGAACCTCGTAGTCCCGCTGTCGCTGTACGTTCTCGTTCCAGGCCGCTTCGTCCTGCGCCAGGATCGCCGCGGCCAGTGGCTCCATGTCCACCTTGCCGAAGTTACGGATCGGTACACCGATGTCCATGACCGGAAGCCTACGACCGGCGGGCCGCCGCTCTCGATCAACCGGCCGCCTGGCACGGGCTGGTCGTGGCGGGCTGACGGAGCGCCGCCAGCCGAAGGGCCAGACCTCGAGGCCATGAATCGCATTGCGCACGTCGTGGCTGAGCGTCACCATGCCGGCTCGAATCCCGGGGCGCAGGTCATGCAGCGCTGATGTGTCGACGGCGAGGAGCCGGCATGCGAGCGATCCGTCGTCGATCACGCACAGCCCGCGTCCGAAGGCCTGGCGCGCGATGCGCGATATCGTTCGGATCGACGTGCGTAGAGCTGCTCGGGCGGATAGCGAGGCACCGGAAACGCGCGTTCCGTGGTCCGCGTTGCGAACCGCACGACGTCCGCCTCCGTGTCGTTGAACAGCACGCCGTCGCGGAACGGCCGGGCGTTGTGCGCGCCAACCGGCATCGTGACCCAGCGCCTGAGTTCACGGCCGTTGAAGAGCAGCAGCCCGCCCGTGCGCATACCGCTTATATACATTCCGCCCGGCGCGCAGAACACATTGTTCAGGTGCAGTCTGTTCCCGGGAGCGGGCCCGGTTTCAAACTCCGGGTCGAACGGCCTGCCGGCGAATCCGTCCCCGACAGCGGCCATCTGCAGCCCCCAGGAGAAGCTCTTCGGCTATCGAGGTCGAAGCCCAGGATGGAATCGAAGCCAGTCGAGGTCAGGAACAGCGTGCGCTCGTGCCGCGCAGATCTCGTGGCAATGCTTGAGGTAGCGGTTGCGCCACGAGCCGAGCGGCTCGGAAGTCGGGCGTATAGGCGAACGAGCTCGTCGCTTGCCGCGATGTAGACGGTTTCGCCGTCGAATTCTGATCCCGCGGAGGCCGCGGTCCCAGCCGCGGCCCTGCCAGTCGATGCCCATGCGTGTTCCAGTCGAGCACGCGGCGCAGCGCGCTCGCTGCCGAAGTCGACGACGTACACGCCGCCATGGCTCTCGCCCTGGCGGCTGCCCCGCACGACCGATGTAGCAACGAGGATCAGGATGCGGTCAGAAATTGAACCTGACCTGCAGCCCGTAGGTCCGCGGCAGGTTGACCGACACTCGCTGCACGGCCCAGCGGTTGCTGAAGAAGAGCTCCGCCCGTTCGTTCCAGACGTTGTCGACGAAGAACGACGCGCTCCACGCGTCCGCGTCCAGTCCGATGCGCAGGTCGCCGGTCTCGTACGCGTCCTGGACAACGGGCGGATTGCCGGATACGACCGATTCGATGCCCTCCAGCGAATTGACCGACTCGTCACCGACATACGCGAAGTCGAAGCGTGCGAACGGCTGTGCATCGAGCACCTGGGCGCTCGCGCGAAACTCAATGCCCAGCGTCGCCTGCCAGTCCGGTGTGAGCGGCAGCGCGCGCACCGTCCTGGACGGTGAACCCCAGCGGGTTGCCTTGCTCGTCATCGCCGAGTTCAGCGTGGTCGCGCCGTCGGTCTGCTGCATCGTTCCACGACAGCGCGCCGTCGAGCTGCCAGTTGTCGCTGATGCGTGAACGCAAAATCGGCCTCGACGCCGGGATCTCCGCTGTTGGCAGGTTTACGTAACCCAGCTGGAAGAACCGTGCCTGCGGGTCCTCGATCTGTACGGCGAAATCCTCCCACTGCATGTAGTACGCGGCGATGTTGAAGCGCAGGCGTGTTGTCGAGCCACTCCGACTTGAGGCCGACCTCGTAGTTCTTGAGCTCGTCCGGACTGATACTCGCGCGGCAGGATCGACTGCTGGCTTGAGCGGGTTGCTGCCGCCGACCCGGAACCCTTCCGAGTATGTCGCGTAGACGAGGCGGTCCTTGTCGAACCGGTAAGTCAGGTTGAGCTTGACGACGTCGCCGTCCTCGCTCGTCGACTGATTTCCGTCCAGCCGCGAGAAGCCGTTGAAGCCCTCGGGCTGCTCCTGGTGCTGTACGAACTTCCGGTCGTAGTCGAACCAGCGTGCTCCCGCCGTGATCGTGAAGTTCTCGGTCGAGAAGCTGAGCTCGCCGAACACCGCTACCTGATCGAGCTCGGTGTCGTAACGGCCGAGGAACCAGCGTTCCGTCGGGGGCAAGCTCTCCAGTTGTAGAAGTTGTATTCGCAGATAGGCTGAAATACGCGAAAGAGTTCGTCCTCGCATAGTCGCGGACGAAGCTGTCGAACTCGGTGTGACCCTTCTCCTCGCTGTAGAAGGCGCCTATCAGCCAGGACCAGCGACTGTCGAATCGCTGGGGATTGCAGCCGGGCCTCGAAGGTCGTGATCTCGGTTCTGCTCGTCGTTGGTGGCGAAACCGCGCGGATCTCCTCCGAAGTCATACATCGGAGATAAGCAGTCGTAGTACGGCGTGGGAACACAGTTGATGAAGTTCTGGTTGAACGTAAATTCGTAGTCAGTCGCGTCCGCCTCGTAGCGAAAATCACGATCGAAGTACGAGGCCGAGACACATCAGGTCCCCGAACGACGTCGATGCGTTGAGCGTGAGCGCGAGCTGGTACCAATTGTCTTCGAGGCTCTCGTTCTCGAACCGCACCTGGTTCAGATCGCCAACGCCGGGGTTGACGTCGCCGTGTCCGCCGGCGCTCGAGGTCCTGGACCAGTCGCAGTCGAGGGTCACGTCGACGTCGTCGTTGACGATCCCAGCGCAGCGCCGCGCGCGCCGCCGTTCGTGTGCGACTCGTTGACGTCCTCGGCGACCCGGTTGGCGTTGGTAGAAGGTTCCGTTCCCGGGTCGACAGTTGTCCCAGCGGGCTGTCGCTCGAGGACGTTGTCGATGAACCCGGCGTCCTCCGCGGTGAAGCCGACGAGCGCAGCGCGAGGCGATCCTGCGACCAGCGGCACGTTGACACATGCACGCTCGCGTCGTATCCCTCCGCCGCCCTCGTCGATGCTCGTGCACCTGCGCCTCGACCCAGCGCGTCGAAGCCGGACGGATCCGGCTTGTTGGTGATGATGCGGAGCGTTCCGGACTGCGAGCTCGCACCGTAGAGCGATGCCCTGCGGCCCGCGCAGCGTCTTCGAGCCGCTCGATGTCGATCAGTCGCGGATCGGGATTGCGGCCGCTCTGCGTGATCGGCTGCTCGTCGAGATACAGCGCCGGACGAAGACTCGGCGCCGAACTGCGAGTCCGGACGAGCGCGACGCCGCGGAACACGATCGTCGTGCCGCCCGGCTCGCGCACGCCCAGCGACAGGCCGGGCACGAACTTGGCGTAGTCGTCCATCTGCTTCAGCCCGCGCATCTCGATGTCGTCGCTGTCGAACGCGCTGATCGACTCCGAGACGTCCTGCAGGTTTCTCGGCGCGGCGGGTCGCGGTCACGACGATGGTTTCAGCCCGCCGGAGGTCTGGGCCGATGCCGTGCCGGCGATGCCGAGCGTCGCCGAAATCGCCAGCAGCCAGTGCCGGAGAACCTCGGTCTGATGTCTCGCGTTGATGTCGGACCATGCGACCTCCCCTCGTTGTTGCCGCGATACTAACCGTCGATCATCGCTGCGGCAAAGCAGCGCTGCCGCTGCAAACCATGCCCGTTGCCGGGTGATCCGGCGCTCGGCGGCCACGTCTCGCGCATGATGGCGACGTACCAGTGCAGGAATTGACGGGTAAAATCTTCCATCACGGCGACAGCGGCCCGGGCACGTAGTAGCGCGAGTCGACGCCCTGCCTGGTTGCGCTCGATGATCGTCTTGTCCGCGATCGTCGTGACGTCCCAGAGCCAGGTCAGCTCGCTCCGGTCGTAGTCTGCTGCCCTCGACGGCGCTGTCTCGTTGACCAGCCAGGTGATCTCGCAGTCCGTGCTGCGCAGGGCGCGCGGCGTGAAGCGATACAGCACGCACGTGATCGCAGTACGCCAGGCCGAAGGTCATCGGGCCGAGGTGCAGGTCGGTCGTCGCCGCCGTCGTAGCCCGTGATCGACGCCGAGCAGCGGCGCCACGGCGCTGCCGTCGCGGCTGCCGGTGCAGATGGCCGCGCAGCAGCGGATAGCGGTCGAAACCCGCGGTCGACGCCGAGGCCGCCCGATGCCGAGCCAGGACCGGCGCAGCGTGTGCCGGGTGAGCCCGACCTCCGGTGCGCGGTCCATGACCGCGGCGAGCATTGATGCGACTGCGTCCGGCGGGACCGCGCGGCCATGACCCACCGAGTATTCCGGGTGCGCGCGGCGCGCAGTGATAGCACTCGCAGTAGTTCTCGACCGCGAGCTTCCAGTTCGACCGCGATCGGGATAGTTCTGTCGATGCGCCACCCTCGCCCGCTCGAGGCCGTACGGACGCATCGGCTCGGCCAGATCGTGCCGCGATCGCCGTCGAACGCCGGCGGATCGTCGGCGAAATTCACGAAGATGAGACCCACGAAGACCCGGGCGTGCAGGCGCCGCAGCCCGCAGGCGCGAGCGATCGAAGCCTTCCGGCGCATGTGCGCCGCGGCCGCGCAGCGAGCCATCGAGCGCGTAGGTCCAGCCGTGGTAGCGGCACACGAGACGCGCCTCGCGGCCCGCCGGCTCGTCGCAGATCCGCGAGCCGCGGTGCCGGCAGACGTTGAGCAGCGCGTTGATGCCGCCTTCGGCGTCGCGGACGACGATCACGGACTCGCCCGCGATCTCGAACAGGAAATAGTCGCCCCGCTCCGGTATCTGGCTCTGGTGGCCGACGTAGAGCCAGGACTGCAGGAAGATGCGCCGGATCTCGGTCTCGTAGACTCGCCGCGTCGCGATACAGCGCCCCGGGCAGCGCGTGACGCCGCTCCGGTATCTCGACGGATCAGCTTTGACGTCGATTCGACCATGGCTCGCCGACTCCGATGACGTTCACGCGCCGCCGACGCTCGCGCCGGTCGCGAGATCAGCGCCGCCGTGATCGACGCCGATGCGCCACGAGCACGATGATGATCGTCGCGATGGCGTTGATGTCCGGCGTCACGCCCAGGCGCACCTTGGCGAAGATCAGCATCGGCAGCGTCGTCGCGCCCGGGCCCGGACACGAAGCTCGAGATCACGAGGTCGTCGAGCGACAGCGTGAACGCACAGCAGCCAGCCCGACACGCAGCGCCGGCAGCAGCATCGGCACGGTGACGTCGAAGAACACGGCCAGCGGCCGGCCGCCGAGATCCATCGCGCGCTTCCTCGAGCGACTCGTCCATCCCGGCGAGCCGCGAGCGCACGACGACGGCGACGTAGGCCATCGAGAACGTGATGTGGCGCGATCGTGATCGTCGTCGCGCCGCGCGTCGCGGGCCAGCCGATCCAGCTCCGCCATCGAGATGAACAGGAACAGCAGCGAAAGACCCGTGATGATCTCCGGCATCACGAGCGGCGCCGTGATCATGCCGGACGAGCAGCAGCGCGCCCGCGCAGCCTGCGCAGCGCGCTGCAGCGCGAGCGCAACCAGGGCGCCGAGCGCGGTCGCGACGGTGGCGCTGACGGCCGCGATGCGCAGGCTGAGGAGCGCGCGCTCGAGCAGCTTGCTCGTTCGTGCGAGCAGGCTTGCGTACCAGCGCAGCGAGAAACCGCCCCACAGCGTCACCGAGGCGCGAGTCGTTGAACGAGTAGATCACGACCGAGAGGATCGGCACGTACAGGAACGCGTAGCCGAACGCCACGATCGAGAGCAGCGACGGCGAGCGACGCTTCATCGTCGCGCCTCCTGCTCGCGGCTCTGCAGCGCGCTGGAACCACATGATCGGCGCGACCAGCAGCAGCAGCAGCACGATCGACACCGCCGAGGCGACCGGCCAGTCACGGCTGATGAAGAACTCGTCCCACAGCACGCGGCCGATCATCAGCGTATCGGCGCCGCCGAGCAGCGCCGGGATCGTGAACTCGCCGACCGCCGGAATGAACACGAGCAGGCAGCCGCCGATGATGCCGGGCACCGACAGCGGCAGCGTCACGTCGATGAATGCCTGCCAGCGGCGCGCGCCGAGGTCCGCCGCGGCATCGAGCAGGTCGAGGTCCAGGCGCTCGAGGTTCGCGTACAGCGGCAGGATCATGAACGGCAGGTACGAATAGACGATGCCGAGATAGACCGCGAAGTCGTTGTAGAGCAGCGTGCAGCGGCGTGTCGATCACGCCCAGGTCCAGATCAGGAAGTCGTTGATGACGCCGCTGTTGTTGAGCAGGCCGATCCACGCGTAGACGCGCAGCAGGAACGAGATCCAGAACGGCAGGATCACCGCGAGCAGCAGCAGCTGGCGGCGCTCGCGGCGGCTGACGCGCGATGTAATACGCCATCGGGTAGCCGAGCAGCAGGCACAGCACCGTGCCGATCGCCGCCATCTTGAGCGACGGCGAGGTAGATGATCCCGTAGTAGCCGTCCTGGAACAGGAAGGCGTAGATTCGTCGAACGTGGCGCTGGATCCCTCGAACCCGTGCTGCGCCCCATCGCAGCAGCGGCGTGAACGGCGGCTGCGCAACGATCGGCTCGGCGACGCTGATCTTCAGGATGATCAGGAACGGCGCCAGGAAGAACAGCAGCAGCCAGACGTACGGGCACGCGCACCGCGCGCTTGCAGCCAGCGCAGTGAACGCGATCGCCGCTGGCTGTTCGGTTCGTCCGCTCATGCGCGCAGCAGGATCGTGCTGCCGACGTCCCAGGACAGGTAACACCTCGTCATCCCACTCGACGCGTCAGCTTGGCCGAGCGGCGCGGGTTCTGGGCGCTGACCTGGACGATCGGCGCCGGTCGGCAGCCGCACGCGGTACAGCGACTGGTCGCCGAAGTAGCCGAGGTCCCGGACGACGCCCTTCACGCACGTTGCGGTCGCCGCCGCTCGGCGCCTCGCCGGCTGATCGTGATCTTCTCGGGCCGCACGGCGACGCAGAGCTCGCTGCCGGGCGCCAGGCGCGTCGTCGCAGGCGACCGCGAGGTCGGCGTCGAGCGCGTCGCAGCGCAGTGTCACGCGGCCGTTCGCCGGCGCCGGTCACGCGGCCCTCGATCAGGTTGATGTTGCCGACGAAGCCCGCGACGTAGCGGTTGGCCGGGTACTCGTAGACCTCTCCCGGCGTGCCCACCTGCGCGATCCGGCCCTGCGCGCATGACCGCGATGCGGCTCGCGAGCGTCATCGCCTCGTCCTGGTCGTGCGTGACGACGACGAACGTGGTGCCGAGCTGGTACTGCAGGTTCGCGAGCTCGAACTGCGTGTGCTCGCGCAGCTTCTCGGTCGAGCGCCGCGAGCGGCTCGTCGAGCAGCAGCAGTTTCGGCCGCTTCACCAGCGCGCGCGCGAGCGCGACGCGCTGCTTCTCTCCGCCCGAGAGCTTGTCGGGCTTGCGGGCCGCGAGCGGGCTCGAGCTTCACGAGCGCCAGCATCTCCGCGACGCGCTCGCGGATCTGCGGCTCGGGCACGCGCTCCTTCTTGAGGCCGTAAGCCGACGTTCTGCTCCACCGTCATGTGCGGGAACAGCGCGTAGGACTGGAACATCAGGTTGACCGGCCGCTCGTAGGGCGGCACGTCGGTCATGTCGACGCCGTCGATGAGGATCCTTCCCGAGGTCGGATGCTCGAAGTCCCGCGAGCATCCTGAGCAGCGTCGTCTTGCCGCAGCCGGAGCTGCCGAGGATCGCGAACAGCTCGCCGCGCAGGATGTCGAGCGACACGTCGTCGCACGCGCCGTGACGCCGTCGAAGCTCTTCGTGAGCCGCAGCGGGATCTGCGATGCAGCGGCGATGCCTTGGCGCGTCGTTCACAGGCCGGTCTTCACGCGGGACCAGAGCCTGCGACGCGGAGCCGCGCTCCTGCATCGGCATCGTGGATGATGCCGGTGTCCAGAGCGCCTGCCTGGACCGATTCCGGCGGGTACACGGCGGGATCGTCGCGTACCTCGGGCGGCAGCACGGCTTGCGCTTTCAGGTTCGGCGTCGCATAGCGCGTCTCGATGCTGATCGGCGGCGACGACCTCGGGCCGAAGCAGGTAGTTGAGGAACGAGGTGGGCGTTGTCGGGATGCGGCGCGTCGGCGAGGATGAACCAGAGGTCGAACCAGGCGAGCGTTCCCTCCTTCTGCGTCGTGTACGCGAGCGGCACCGGCTTGCCGACCTGCTTGCCGCGCATCATCGCCTGCGCGTAATCCCCGGACCAGCTCATCGCGATGCAGACCTCCTCGTTCGGCAGGTCGATCAGCATCTTCGCCGAGCTGAAGTAGCGGATGTAAGGCCGCACGCTCTTCAGCAGCTTCTCGACGTCGGCGAGGTCCTTCGGATCGAGGCTGTTCGGGTCGCGGCCGAGGTACAGCAGCGCCATCGGAATCGACGTCCGTCGGCTCGTCGAGGAAGCGTGATGCCGCAGTCGGCGAAGCGCTTCACCACCTCGGGCTTGAACAGCATGTCTCCGCTGTCGACCGGCGCATCGGGCATGCGCTCGCAGGATCATGCGCTTGTTGTACGCGAAGCCCGTCGTGCCCCAGAGATAAGGCACGCCGTAGCGGTTGCCCGGGTCGTCGGCCGCGAGCGTCTTCGATCACCCAGGGATCCAGGATACGCCAGATTGGTGCAGCTTGCGCTTGTCCAGCGGCTGGTAGATCGCCGATCGGGATCAGGCGCGCCGAGTAACGCTCCGGCGTGCACGATGACGTCGTAGCCGGTGCGGCCGGCGAGCAGCCGCGCCTCCGCCATCTCGGTCGAGTCGTACGTGTCGTAGTTGACCTTGATGCCGTACTCGCGCTCGAAATTCGCGATCGTGTTCGGCGCGATGTAGTCGGGCCAGGTGAAGACATTCAGGACTTTCTGCCTCGGCGGCGCCGATGCCGACCGCGCTGCGACGAGGGCCAGGAGGGCGAACGGCGCAAGCGTGAGTCTCACGGGCTACATGCCCTCGAGACCGCGCTTCAGCAGCGCGCGCGCGATGATGAGGCGCTGGACTCTCGCTGGCGCCTTCCCAGATGCGGTCAACGCGCAGCTCGCGGTAGAAGCGCTCGGCGGCGTTCTCGCGCATGTAGCCGCGGCCGCCCAGGATCTGCAGCGCGCGGTCGGCGATGCGGTTCGCCGCCTCCGACGCGTAGAGCTTCGCGATCGAGCAGCGTGCGTGCAGTGAGCGCAGGTCGTCGCCCCGGTCGTGCGCCACGTGCCGCCTCGTAGGTGATGAGCCGCGCGGCCCAGAGCTCGGTGACGCTGTCCGCGAGCATCGCCTGCACCATCTGCTTTTCGGCCAGCGGCTCGCCGCCGATCATGCGCGTGCTCGCGAAACGCCGTCGCCTCCTCGATGAGCCGCGCCGACGCGCCGCAGCAGCGCGCCGCGATCATCGAGCCGTTCGCGCCGGAACCAGGCGTGCGAGTAGCGCATGCCGTCGCCCTCGGGCCGAGCCGCTGGCTCCTCCGGCACGAGACGTCCGTGGAAGCGGTAGGTCGGGTGGTGGTCGCTGAACGTGTGGCTGAAGAGCGGCGAGCGGACGACCTCGATGCCCGGCTGTCTCCTTGTCGATGAAGAAGAGCGAATCCGGAGCCCGCGTGCGGGCCATCCGCGATCCGCGCCTGCAGGATGAAATAGTCCGCGTGGTTCGCGCTCGTGACGTACCACTTCTCGCCGTCGATGCGGTATCCGCCCTGCGCGCGCGCGCGCCGTGGTCTCGACCGATCGCGTCCGAGCCGGAGCCGCTCTCGGTGATCGCGTAGCACTCCTTCCGCTCGCCGCTCATGAGCGGCAGCACGAAGCGCTGGATCTGTTCGGCGGTGCAGGCCTCGAACATCCAGCGCTGCGCCTCGGAGAAGCACCAGCACAGCGCGTTCGTGACGCGGCCGAGCTGTTCCCAGACCGCGACCTGGTCGACGATGCGCGCGTCGCGGCCGCCGCGGGATTCTGCGGCACGTCCATGGCGCTGAAGCCGAGCTCGATCGGCGAGCTTCTTGTGCCGCTTCTCGACCTCGGGCGGCAGGCGGCCTTCGTGGAGCTCCGCCTCGACCTCCCACGGAATCAGCTCCTCGGTCGCGAACTCTGAAGGCGCGGTCTCGCCAGCCCCGTGCGCGTTGCGTCGAGCGTGACGTCCATGGCGTCTAGCCCCGTCCTTCCGCTTCGAGGCTGGCTGAAATGCCGCGGGAACACGTCCGCCAGGTAGGACAAGGTGATTCGCTCGCGCGCGGTCGCGGCTCATCGAATCCGGCCGCACCAGGAGGTCGAGCCAGAGCCCGTCCGGTCAGGGCGGACAGGCCGTCGGCGACGAGGGCGGCTCGACGTCCGGTGTAGCCGCCCTCCTCGCAGAGCTTGGCGCAGATGACGCGCACCATGTCGTCATAGGACCGGTCGCGCTCCGCGCAGATCCGCCGGTAGGTCGGCCGGAAGCGCCGCTCGCCCCAGAAGGCGAACCAGACGGCGAGCTTGTCCCGCGAACAGATGGTGCGGCGGAAATCGAGCTCGACCATGGCGAGGAGCCCCGCGACCGGGCGAGATCTCCGCCGGCCGAAGCCGCCTCCTGGCAGGCATTGCGGTACTCGTCGGCGAGGAAGCGCAGGGTCTCCGTCAGGAGACCGTCCTTGCTGCGGAAATGCAGGTTGACGATGCCCTGGCTGAGCCCGGCTTCCTGGGCGACGGTGGCGATCGTGGTATCGGCGAGGCCGCGGTCGGCGACGCAGCGGATGGTGGCCTGGATCAGCTGCTCGCGGCGTTCTGCCGGGGCGCCGTACGGCGCTTCTGGACGCACCGCGAGCTGGCGTTTCGCATCTCACAAAACATACGTGCTTAATCAGCAAGTTAAGTGATTTCCGGACGCGCATGGAGGCACCATCTTACCGGGTTTGGCGCGCCCAATCAAATGAATGAACACATATTCACTCGTCATGGACGGCGGAGCCCCATTTGGGGGAAAATGGGCCATCCCGATCGACCCCAGCGGACCCGCGCAGGAGGGCAGCCACATGACCCGAAGCCTCGCGAAGTCGAACGCCCAGTTCCAGAAGGCCATCACGCCGCCTCCCGCTCGGCGTCTCTTCCAATTTCCGCTACTGGGGCGAGGACAAGACCATCTACGTGAAGTCGGCCAAGGGCGCCCGCCTGACGCGACATCGATGGCAATGAATACATCGACTACCGGCTGGCTTACGGCCCCTGCATCCTCGGCTACGCGGATGCCCGCGTGGACGCGGCCGCCCGCGCCGGCATCGAGGTCGGCGGAGTCTTCGCCCTCTCCACCGAGCGCGAATGCGCGGTCGCCGAGCGGATCGCGAGCATGGTGCCGGCCGCCGAACTGCGTGCGCTTCTCGAATTCGGGCACCGAGGCCGTCATGGCGGCCCTGCGTGTCGCCCGCGCCTACACCGGCAAGGATTCCTACGTCGTCATCGAAGGCGGCTACCACGGGGTGTTCGACGCCGCGCTCTGGACGACCGCCATCGAGGACTGGCACCCGGGCCACGGCGACCCGCAGCTCGTCACCTACGGCGCGGGCGTGCCCCGTGTCCTGCGGGCCCTGATCCACGCGGTGCCGATGAACGACGCCGACCGCCTCGAAAGCGTGTTCAAGGCCTATGGCGACCAGATCGCCGCCTTCCTCATCGAGCCGATCATGGGCAACTGCTGCTCGATCTCGGCCACGCGCGAATTCCTGCGCGATGCGCGCGCGCTCTGCGACAAGTACGGGATCCTGCTGATCATCGACGAGGTGAAGACGGGCTTTCGCGTCGCCCGCGGCGGCGTGCAGGAGCTCGTTCGGCGTGAAGGCCGACATCTGCACCTTCGCCAAGGCGATGGGCAACGGCTACCCGATCTCCGGTCGCTGCGGCCGCGAGGACATCATGCGCAAGTTCGGCCAGGGCGTCGTGCACGGGGGCACCTTCACCTGCCATTCGGTCGCGCTCGCCGCTGCCGAGAAGACGCTCGAGATCCTGGCCGAGACGCCCGCCCTCGCGCACATCGCCGGAGTACGGCACGAAGCTGCGCGCCGGCATGAGCCAGATCCTTTCGCAGCGCGGTATCAAGCATTCCTTCAGCGGCCATCCGTCGATGAGCGGCCTGTTCTTCAGCGAAAAGCCGCCGCGCGACTACCGCGACTGGGCCTCGAGCGATTACACTTTCTACGAAGCACTGGCGCCGCACCTCCACGACCTCGGCGTGCTCTGCGAGCCGGACTCGCGCGAGCCCTGGTTCGTCGTGCGAGGCGCACGACGACCGGTGCCTGGGAGACGCTCGAGCGCTTCGAGACGGCCGTGAACCGCGTGGTGAGCAGGGCGGCGGCCGGCGCGGCTCACGCGGGCGGCGCGACCTAAGAACCGAGACCAGACGGACTGAACTGGCGAAATACGACGCGATCGTCATCGGCGCGGGCCACAACGGCCTGACCAACGCCGCCTATCTCGCGCGATCCGGGCTCAAGGTGCTCGTGGTCGAGCGCATGCCCTGGATCGGCGGCGCCGCGGTCAGCCGCGAGATCGAGAAGGGCTGGATCTACTCGAACTGCTCCTACGTGTGCAGCCTGCTCCGGCCCGAGCTCTTCCGCGACCTCGAGCTCGCGCGCCACGGCCTGCAGGTCGTGCCCTACGGCGGCGGCGTCACCGTCACCGCGCACGGCGACATCCTCGGCAACTACACCGACGAGCACGGTGCAGCGGCGCGAGTTCGCGCGCCACAACCCGCGCGACGCGGACGCGTATCACCGGTATTCGACCGACGTGATGCGCCAGTGCAAGTTCATCCGGCCCGCTGCCGCTGCGCTCGCCGCCCGATCCGACCTCGTTCAAGCCGCGCGACCTCAAGGAGATGCTGCTACCTCGGCCGCGAGTTCAACGAAGCTCGGCGAAGCAGTTCATCTACGACACGCTGCGCTTCTACTCGATGAGCATCGCCGACTTCCTCAGCGAGTACTTCGAGTCCGACCTCATCAAGTGCCACCTGTCGGGCAGCGGCATCATCGGCTCCGGCGCATGGGCGTCTACTCGCCCGGCACGGCCTACGTGCTGCTGCACCACTACATGGGCGACGTGGACGGCTCGATCGGCGCCTGGGGCTTCGCGCGCGGCGGCATGGGCGCCGTGTCGAGGCGATCGCGAACTCGTTCAAGTCCTTCGGCGGCGAGATCGTGACCGACGCGCCGGTCGCGCGCGTGCTGCGTCGCAAGGGCGGGCGCGTCACCGGCGTCGCGACCGAGAACGGCAACGGAGTACCACGCCGACGTCGTCGTCTCCAACCTGGATCCGCGAAGCGCACCTACACTCAAGATCTTCGACGCGAAGGACCTGCCGCCGCGATCGTCGAGAAGGCGCAAGAACTGGAAGATCCGCGGCTCGTCCGGCAAGCTCAACATCGCGCTCGACGGGCTGCCGGAGTTCCCGGCGCTCGGCAAGGACAACCCGCTCGCCTACGGCGACATGCACTTCCTCGATTCGCTCGAGACGATGCGAGCGCGCCTACGACGACTGGAAGAACGGCACCTGGTCGAAGGAGCCGTACCTGGACCTGCCTGATCCCGTCGCATGACGGACCCGACGATGGCGCCGCCGGGCAAGCACTTCATGTCGGTGTTCGTGCAGTACGTGCCGCCGTTCATCCACGGCCGCGAGTGGACCGACGCCGACCGCGACGGGCTTCAGAACACGGTGCTCGACCAGATCGGCCGCTACAGCCCGAACTTCAAGTCGCTGGTGCGCCACGTCGAAGTGCCGCACGCCGCGCGAGCTCGAGGCCGAGGTCGGCCTCACCGAGAGGCAACATCTTCCAGGGCGAGCTGACGATGGACCAGCTCCTCTTCAACCGGCCGTTCCCGGGCTACGCGCAGTACCGCGGCCCGGTGCGGGGCTTCTACATGTGCGGCTCGGGCACGCATCCGGGCGGCGGCGTGATGGCCGCGCCCGGCGCCAATGCCGCGCGCGAGATCCTGATGGACCTGCGCCGTCCGAATATCGTGCCGGAGGGCTGGCAGGATGACTGACCGCGATCGCATCGTCGTCGTCGGCGGCGGCCACGGCGGGCTCGCCTGCGCGGCCTATCTCGCACGCGCCGGGCGCGAAGTCGTGGTGCTCGAGGCCGCGTGCCCAGGTGCGGCGGCGCCGCGGTCACGCGCGAGTTCGCCAAGGCTTCAAGGTCTCCGGCTGCTCGCACTTCTCGTACCTCGCTCGATCCGGGCATCGCGAGCGAGCTCAAGCTCGCCTCGCACGGGCTCAAGTGGTCGCGTTCGGGCCTCAGGACCGTCGCGCTCGCGCCAGGCCGGCGAACACCTCGTGCTCAAGGACGGCAAGCTCGAGTCGGGCACGGTCTCGGACGCGGACCGCAGGGGCCTCGCCGAATACCACGCGCGGATGCTGAAGTTCGCGCGGATCTTCGCCAAGCAGCACAACCGCAAGCCCCCGCGGCTTCGGCGGCGGCGATCGCTCCGACCTCGATGGGCGCGGCGCAGCTCGGCCTCGGCATCCGCCTCCTCGGCCGCGACGACATGCGCGAGTTCGCTGCGCATCGCGGGCATCAACATCTACGACGTGCTCGAGGAGATCTTCGAGTCGGCGCCGCTCAGGGCGCGCTCGCCCTCGACGCCGTGCTCGGCACGAATCTCGGGCCGCGCTCGAACAACTCCGTGCTCGCGCTGCTGCACCGCATGAGCGGACAGGCCGCAGGCAACGACGGGCTCTCGATCCCGACGGGCGGCATGGGCGCGATCAGCGAGTGCGCTGGCAGCGGCGGCGCGCGCGGCGCGGCGCCACGATCCGCACTGCGAGCCCGGTCAAGCGCATCACGCTCGAGGGCGACCGCGTCTCCGGCGTCGAGCTCGAGAGCGGCGAGAAGATCGCCGCCGGCACGGTCGTCGTCGAACGCCGATCCTGCACGACGCTGCTTGGCCTCGCTGGGCGCGCGCCACCTGGAAACCGGTTTCGTCCATCGCGTGCGGCACTATCCGCAACAAGGGCATGGCGGCGAGCTGCACCTCGCGCTCGACGCCCTGCCCGCCTTCGCGCGGCTGCCGGCCGAGCTCGCGGGCGAGCGGCTCGTGATCGCGCCGGACCTCGCCTACACTCGAGCATGCATTCGACGCGGCGAAGTACGGCCAGTGCTCGCCGGATCCCGCGCTCGAGATCAACGATTCCGTCGGTGCACGACAAGACGCTCGCGCCGGCCGGCAAGCACGTGCTCTCGGCCGTCGTGCTCTACGCGCCGTTCGACCCGCGCGCGAAGCGGCGACGGTGCGCGGCGCGAGCTCCTCGAGCGCACGCTCGGCGTCCTCGAGCGCCATGCGCGCCGACCTGCGCCGGCAGATCGTCGCGTCCTGAGCTGCTGCTGCCGGCCGACATCGAGCGCGAGTTCCGCATCACGGGCGGCCACTGGCATCACGGCGAGCTCGCGCTCGACCAGTTCATGATGCTGCGGCCGGTCGCCGGGCGCCGCGCAGTACGCGATGCCGGTCGGCGGGCTCTTTCTCTGCGGCGCGGGCTGCCATCCGGGCGGCGGCGTGATGGGCTCGGCCGGCCGCAATGCCGCGCAACGCGGTGCTTGACCACGGAGCGCGCAGCATGAGCATCAAGGACGAGATGGGCGCGAAGGAGCACTTCCGCAAGGCGGTCGTGACGACGCCGTTCCATCCGCGCACTTCCGCGCTCAATCACGCTGAACGAGTGGCACCGCTGGAAGGACTACACGACGGCCGGACGCCTTCTTCGACGAGCAGCTCGAGTACGCCGCGATCCGCAACGCCTGCGCGGTGTTCGACCTCACGCCGATGACCAAGCACCGCATTACCGGGTCCCGACGCGCTCGCTTTCCTGAACCGCCTCGTCACGCGCGACGTCGCGAAGATCGAAAGCCGGCAGAGTCGGCTATTGCGTCTGGTGCGACGACAACGGCCAGGTGATCGACGACGGCACGATCTTCCACCTGCGCGAGGGCGACTATCGCCTGTGCTCGCAGGAGCGCCAGCTCGACTGGCTGCACGCGCTCGGCATTCGGCTTCGACGTGCACGATCGTCGAGGACACGCACGACGTCGCCGGCGCTCGCGCTCCAGGGGCCGACCAGCTGCGCCGTGCTGAAGGCGATCGGCTGCACCGGCGTGCGAGAACCTGAAGCCCTTCGAGCATCAGCTACTACCCGTTCGGCGGCACCGAGCTCATGGTTTCGCGCACCGGCTTCACCGGCGACCTCGGCTACGAGCTCTGGATCGACCCGTCGCACGCGCTCGAGCTGTGGGACGCGCTGTTCGACAAGGGCAAGATCCACGGCATCCGCCCGATGGGCACGCACGCACTGGAGGTCGCGCGCATCGAGGCGGGCTTCCTCGCGGCGCAGGTGGATTTCCCGCCCGCCGACCAGGCGATCATGACCGACCGCTCGCGCTCGCCGTTCGAGCTCGACCTCGGCCGGCTGGTGGATTTCAGCAAGCCCGACTTCAACGGCCGCCGCGCGCTGCTCGAAGAGCAGAAGAAGCGGCTCGCGCTTCCGCTTCGTGCAGCTCGACGTCGAGGGCAACAAGCCGGCGCGCTCGGCCTACATCTACGACAGAGGACAAGAACGTCGTCGGCACCGTGACCTCGGCCGAGTGGTCGCCGTCGGCGAAGAACGAACATCGCGCTACGCGTCGCTGCACATGCCCTGGGGCCGGCCGGGCGACGAGCTCTGGGCCGAGATCTACTACCAGCGCGAGCTGAAGTGGTACACGCGTCATGGCGCGCTGCCGCGTGGTCGAGAGGCGCGTTCTGGGATCCGCCGCGCAAGCGCGCGACGCCCGCCGCGGATTTCTGACCGCCGCACACGCGGGGCCGGCATGGCTCATCGGCTCGATCCCCTGCTCCGGCCGCAGTCGATCGCCGTGCTCGGCGCCAGCGAGCGCGCAGGCACGGTCGGCCGCAACGCCGTCGAGAACCTGCTGCAAGGGCGGATTCGAGGGCGGCCTCTACGCGGTCAACCCGGGCCGCAAGTCCGTGCTCGGCGTGCCGTGCTTTCCGTCGCTCGCCGAGCTGCCTGAGCCGCGTCGAGCACGTGATCTTCGCGATCGCCGACACGCGCCTCGAGCGCCGCGCTCGACGACGTCATCGCGCACGGCGCGCGCGCCGCGACGATGATGTCCTCGCTCGTGCATCGCGAACGACTGCGATCCGCCGCTGCGCGATCGCGTGCTCGCGAAGATCCGCGACGTCCGGCCTCGTCGTCTGCGGCGCGAACGGCATGGGCTTCTACAATTTCGCCGACGGCATCTGGGGCTGCGGCTTCAAGACGCGCATGCACCGCGCGCGGCGGCAACGTCGCCTACATCAGCCATTCCGGCTCCGGCATGTGCGGCATCGTCGACAGCGAGGAGCGCATCGACTTCAACCTCGTCGTCTCCACCGGGCAGGAACTCGCGGTCTCGATGGACGAGTACCTCGACTTCGCGCTCGAGCATGCCGGGCGACCCGCGCGGTCGGGCTCTTCATGGAGACGGCGCGCAACCCGGCGGGACTCGTGCGCGCGCTTGCGAGCGCGCACGCGCGCGGAATCCCGATCGTCGCGCTGAAGGTCGGGCGCACCGAGCTGTCGGCGAAGCTCACGGTCTCGCATTCCGGCGCGATCGCGGGCCAGGACGCCGTCTACGACGCGATCTTCGATCGCTACGGCGTGCACCGCGCGCGCGACATGGACGAGCTCGCGACGACGCTCATCCTGTTCGCGCAGCCGCACGCCGGTCGGCGCCGGCGGGCTCGTGTCCGATCCACGATTCCGGCGGCGAGCGCCAGCTGCTGATCGACCTCGCGCATGACGCGCGGCGTGCCGCTCACGCAGCTCGACGCCGGCCTCGACGGCGAAGCTCGAGGCGCTGCTCGATCCGGGTCTGCCCGCGGTCAATCCGCTCGACGCCTGGAGCACGGGCGGGCCGGACTATCACCTGAACGATGCAGACAGTGTTTCAGCACGCTGCATGAGCGATCCGCAGGCGGCGCATCGGCGCCGTCGTTCACGATCGCGTCGCCGGGCGGCGGCATCCACGCGGGCTACATCGACTACCTGCGCGCGGGCCATCGCGCGCAGCGGCAAGCCGGCATTCCTCGTCGCGAATCGCGCAGGGCAGCGGCGTCTGACCCGCATCATCGTGGACGCGACCACGCGAGGGATTCCCGGTGCTCGACGGGCTCGAATCGCTTCCTGCGCGGCGTGCGCCACCTCCTCGACCACCGGGATTTCGCGTCGCGCACGCGCCGCCGCATCGGGCATTTCGGACTCCGCCCTCGCCCGCTTCGCGCGCGCGCTCGCGCGAGTGGCCCGCGCTTCGATGAGAACGACGCGCTGACGCTTCTCCGCGAGGCTGCACCTTCCGGCCAATGCCGGCCGCGTCGTCGAGAGCGAGGCGGCGGCGCTCTCCGCCGGCGCGCGAACTCGGATTCCCGGTCGTGCTGAAGACTGCAGTAAGCGGCGCCTCGACCACAAGAGCGACCTGCGACGGCATCCATCTTGACCTGCGCGACGAAGCCGCGCTGCTCGCCGCATGGCGCGATCTTGCGCGAGCGCATCGAGCCCGCGCGCACTCGTCGCGCCGATGATCGCGGCCCGCGGCGTCGAGATGCTGCTCGGCATGGTGCACGACGCGCAGTTCGGCCCGGTGGTCCTGCTGGGCGCGGGCGGCGTTCACGTCGAAGCGCTGCGCCGATGCGGTCTACGCCGTGCCGCCCTTCGACGCCGCGCGAGGCACGCGCGCCTGGTCGCACGGCTCGCATGCGCGCCGCTCCTCTCGAAGCCGGCGCCATGCACGCCCGCTCGCCATGCGAAGCATTCTGCCGCGTGGCCGGGCGCTTCTCCGGCGCTCGTCGCCGCGCTCGGCGATCGTACTCGATGGAAATTGACCTGAATCCCGTGATCGTCCACGCGGACGGTTGCGCCATCGTCGATGCGCTCGTCGTGCCGCAGCAGGCGCAGGGTCCGAACCCGAACGCATGAGGCAGGCCTCGATGAGCATCACGACCGCTCGCAAATGCATGACCGTGGCCGCTGGCAGTCCGTGGCGACGAGCGCGCAGAAGCTCGAGACCCGCCTCTTCATCGACGGCAAATTCGTCGACGCCAGGAAGGGCGGCCGGTTCAGCCAGCGTCAACCCGGCCACCGGCGAAACGTTCTGCCGAAGATCGCGGCCGGCACGGCCGAGGACATCTGATCGTGCCGTCGCGGCGGCGCGCAAGGCGTTCCGAAGTCGGGCAGCTGGTCGACGCATGGCGCCGCGCGCGCGCATGGAAGTCGATGAACCGCTTCGCCGCGCTCGTGGACGCGAACGCCGAGGCGCTCGCCGTGCTCGAGACGCTGGACATGGGCAAGCCGGTCACCGACGTGCGTCACTATCGACCTGCCCGGCGGTCGTCGAGACGATCCGCTTCATGGCCGAGTGCATCGACAAGGTCGACGGCGCGGTGACCAGCACCGATCGCGGCGTCATCGCACCTGGTGCTGCGCGAGCCGCTACGGCGTGGTCGGCGCGATCTCGCCGTGGAACTACCCGCTGCTGATGGCGGCCTGGAAAATCGCGCCCGCACTTGCCGCCGGCAACACGGTGGTGCTGAAGCCCGCCGAGCAGGCGCCACTGAGCTGCCTGAAGCTCGCCGAACTGCTTCGTCGAAGCCGGCGGCCCGCCAGGCGTCTTCAACGTCGTGAACGGGCATCGGCGAAGACGCCGGCACGCGCACTGGCGCTGCATCCAACGACGTCGCGCAAGATCACCTTCACCGGCTCGACCGAGGTCGGCAAGCTGATCCTGCAATACGCCGGCCAGTCGAACATGAAGCAGGTCGCGCTCGAATGCGGCGGCAGGACGCCGCAGGTGTTCATGGCGGACACCGAGGACCTCGACCGCGCGGTCACCGCCGCCTACCGCGGCATTTACTCGAACATGGGCGAGGTCTGCAACGCGGGTTCGCGCCTGCGCTCGTCGATCGCTCGATCCGGAAGAAATTCGTCGAGCGCTTCATCGAGGCTCGGCCAGGACGCATTCAAGCCGGGCGACCCGCTCGATCCGGACACCTAACACGGGACCGCTCGTCACGCGCACGGCGACCAGAAGCGCGTGCTCGGCATGATCGAGAAGGGTCGCGCGGAAGGCGCAAAGCTGGAATTCGGCGGAGATCACGCCGGGGGAGACTGAAGAAAGGCGCGCTTACGTGAACTCGGACGCTATTCACGGGCGTGAAGAACGACATGACGATCGCGCAGCAGGAGATCTTCGGGCCGGTCGCTTCCGTCATCGGAATTCAACGGGCGTGGACGAGGCGATCAAGATCGCGAACGACACGATCTACGGGCTCGCCGCGGGCATCTGGACGCGCGATCTCGACACTGCACTTCCGGCCTGGTGCGCGGCATCGAGGCCGGCACGCTCTGGATCAATACCTTCGACGAGGGCGACATGACCCAGCCCTTCGGCGGCTTCAAGCAGTCCGGCAACGCGCGCGACAAGTGCCTCGACAGCTTCAAGAGCTACACGCAGTCGAAGTCGGCCTGGTTCCGGCTCAGGAGGCTGAGCGTGGCGGAGCCGCTCGTCCGCTCGGGCGCCGGGGCGCGGTCGCGCTCCTGACGCTCAATCGCCCCGACAAGCTGAACGCGATCAACGTGCCGGTGATCGCGGCGCTTGACGCCGCGCTCGACGCGGCCGAGGTGGACGACGGCGTGCGGAGCGATCGGTGGTCGCACGGCGCCGGGCGCGCATTTTCCGCTGGATTCGATCTCGACATCGGCCTCGGGGAGGTAAGGCGGATCCGGCGTATTGCGCCGCGCGCTCGAGAACGCGACTTCCGCATCATCCTGCGCTTCTGGGATCTCGCCGAAGCCGACGCATCGCGGCCGTGCACGGCTGTGCCCGGCAGCGCGCTGGAGCTTGCCATCGCCTGCGATCTCACGATTGCGGCGGAGGACTGCCGATTCGGCGAGCCCGAGGTGAAATTCGGCAGCGGAATCGTCGCCCTCCTCCTTCCCCTGGCTCGCCGGGCCGAAAGCGGCGAAGTACCTCCTGCTCACGGGCGAAGACCGGGCCACCGCCGCCGAGATGCTGGCCGCTGGGCCTCGTCAATCGCATCGTACCGGCGGCAAGCCTCTCGACGAGGCGCTCGCGCTGGCGGGACGCATCGCAGGCCAACGACACGCAGGCCGTGCGCCTGACCAAGAAAGCCATCAACCGCAGCCTCGACATCGGCGGCATGCGCCAGGCGCTGACTGGCGGCGCTCGAGACGGACATCGTCATCGAGTCGAACGAGACGCCAGAATCGCGCGAGTTCAACGAAATCCTCAGCAACGTAGATGGCGCCAAGGCCGCGATCGCCTGGCGAGCCGGGAGAAGTGCATGAGCAAACCGGACAAGAAGCTTCCCGAAGAACTCGCGGGGTTTCTCGAGAAGTATCCGGCACCCAGCGGCTCGAGCTGCTGCAGCCCGGCACATGCTCGGGATCCTGCGCGGCGCAAGCGCGTCGGGCGCGGCTGAATTTGCAAAGCCCTTCACGGACGGGCTCAGCCCCAGTGCGCGACCGTTGCTCCTCGACGCCAAGGGCATGACATTCGACGGCATCGACAACGGCGGCGCGATGGCGACCGGATGCGATCTCGACGGCGGCGCTCCGGGGCCCCGCCCCCGTTCCCTGGGCTCACGTCCCGACAGCGCAGCTGCTGCTGCTCGCGATGAATGACTCGAAGGGCGGCTTTGCCCTTCGCCGATCCGCTGCCGTTGCTGGCACGCCATGAAGCCGCTGCAGGACATGGGACTCACCGCGGTCGCCGCGACCAGCACTTCGAGTTCTACCTGCTCGAGGCTGGAACGCGGCAGCCGACACCACGCGTCGGCAGTCATCCCCGGCACGCGCAAGGTCCAGTCCGGCCTGCGGTGCGACGGCAGCATGGAGGATGTCGAGTGACGCCGATCCCTTCCTTCGCGGACCTGTTCGCCACCTGCGGGGCTGCGGAACATTCCCGCCCGGCGCGACACTCAAGAATTCTCGCCCGGCCAGTTCGAGATCAATCTGCATCACGTTAAAGCGCCAGTGGAAGCTCGCCGCAGACCACTGGTGGCCTGAAGCGCGCCGTCAAGGCGTATCGGTGGCAGCACGGATGCGTTGCGAGCTTCATGGCGAAGCCCTTCGCCCGGAGTGGGCCGGCTGCAGCATGCACGTGCACATCAGCCTCCTGGACGCCGCCGGCAAGAACATTCTCGCCGGCACGAGCAAGCGACGGGCCGTTCGCGGATTCGCTCCGCCACGCGATCACGGCGGTCCCGCAAAGGCGATGCCCGTAATCCATGGCGATCGTCGCGCCGACCGCGAACGCCTATCGGCGTTACCGGCCGGGCAGTTCTCCGTGCCGGTCGCGCCCAACTTCTGGGGACGCAACCACAGAGGCGCGTTGCGCTCCGCATCCCGATGTCGGGCGTCGCCGACTGCGCGCGTCGAGTACCGCCCGGGCGGCGCCGACGGCAAATCCTACCTCGTCCTCGCCGCGATCCTCGCGGGCGTCCACTACGGCATCACGAACAAGGTCGAGCCGGGCCCGATGGTGGCCCAGGAGTCGATCATCGACGGAAGGTCGATGCCGATCCGCTGGTCGGCGGCGCTCGATGCGTTCGACGCCGGGAAGATCCTGCCAGTACCTCGGGGAGAAATTCCACCGGCTCGTACGGCATCTGCCGGCGCCAGGAAGAGGAGCGCTTCCACTCGGAGGTCAGCGACCGCGACTACGAGTGGTACCTGCGGGCCGTGTAGCTGCGCTTGACGATCCGGACCGGCGACGCGCCCGCCAGAGGTCGCCAATCCGCTCGATGACGGCCGCGCGCAGGCGGGAATCCGCCGTCGCCGTTGGCGAAATCACGAGTCCCGAACCCTTGGCCGGATTGAACTGGCCGAATGACTTGAAGCCGGAGCTGTTCGAACCGGAGTGCTCGACGATGATCGCCCTCCGGCGTGACGTGTCGAGGCTCAGCCCAGCGCCGGTAGGTCGCGACGGACCGCGCGAGGCCGGGCCGCGGAATCGCCGTCGCCATCGTCCACGCGCTGATGCCGCTGCAGCATCAGGCCCGATGCTCGCGCCCGTGAGCGCGCGCTCGCCGAGCAATTCCGGGCGCTGCAGCGTCAGCATCAGCCGGGCGTATTCACTCGGCGTCGTGTAGAGCGAGTACGCGGCATTGGGCTTGCGGTAGCGCGTCCGATCCTTGTAGCTGCCGTCGTCGCGATGGCCACTCGCCGAGGTCTTTTTCGAGCACATCCGTCCAGACAGAAACTCGTGCGGGCGAAGGCCCAGCGGCGCGAACAGTGAGCTCCGCGCCAGCTCGGTCGAGCTGGCTGGCCGGTGATCGCCTCCACGGCCCGTTGCAGGAACAGCATCCCTTCGCCCGAGTACGTGTATTCCGAGCCCGGCGCTGACTGCAGCGTGCAATGGACCGCCCATCGTCGTAGCCCGCGCGCCAGTTCGCGAAGCCCGTGCGATGCGTCAGCGCCATGCGTGCCGTGATGCGTCGATGGTCCCGGCTGGTCGGGCAGGTAGTCAGTGCCCGCAGAGGCAAACCAGCGGCCGGTCGAGGTCCAGGCGGCCTTCCTGGACGAGCTGCATGGCTACGAGCGCAGAGGATAGGCTTCGACATCGAACGAGGCCTCGAAGATCGTCTGGCGTCGTCACCGGCTGCTGCTGCGCACATCGCTCACGCCGAATCCCTGCGCCCAAACGACTTCGCCACGCTGGATGATCGCGATCGAGACGCCGGGCACGCGCATGTCGCGCATCAGCGCGGGCACATGCTCCTTCAGCCACGCGAGATACGCGGCGAGTCGTTCCTCGGAGAGCGGAGCCGGCGGCCGTATTCGCCGAATCCGCATCCGCGCGACCAGGCGCATATCGGCGATTCGTCATGCGGGAATGGGCTCGATGTCCGGCACGACGTCGCGGGCCGCGGGACCGATGGCGGCGATCGCCGTGAGCGGCTGCCCCAGCGATATCGGGTCCTCGCGCTGCAGAAGCGGCTTTCACTGCCGGCAGCGCCGCTGCTCCGCCGGATCGCAGCCGAGCCGGTGCGCCGAGGCTCGCCAGCACGGGCGGATCATCCTGCCACGCGAAACCAGTTGCCGGGTCGGCACGGGGCGGAACGGTTCGATATCTGCCGTCGACTGGTAGAGCGCGACGCGGTCGCGCCCCAGCGCTGCTGCGCGGGAACCGGATGGCCAATGCATCCCCGATGACGGGAAACGCCGAAGTGCCCGTTCTGGCCGGGAAGCTTTCGCGGCCTTCCCCTGCAACCGCGAGGTTTCCCGGGTCATCGGCTGAGCAGCTGGGCCACACGAAGCGCCATGGGCGTCGAGAGCCGGCGCTCCTGGGCCTCAGTCAGTCGATCCAGTGCAGCCTCGCTGGCGCCGCCGCCTGCGGTGAGCGGAAGCGACAGCTGTAGTCGTGCGGGATCGGATCTGAGCCCGGGCCGAAGCGCACGCCGTCGCGACTCTGCCGAGGCACCGGTGAAAACATCGCCGCGCAACGTCCCCGGGGATTTTGAGCGGCCCCTTGCCGGCCCATTGGATCTGAAGTGGCATGGCGAGCGAGCCTGCCGCTCGCCGCAGTCGATGTAAAGCCGGTCAGTCCGCCAGCGCCGCGCCTCTCTCCGCCATCGTCCCCTGCCGGCATCCCGACTTGCCGCGCGATCGGGATCCGCTCGCGGATCCAGTCCTGAAGCCTGAGCAGCACGCACTCTCCGATGACAGGATGCCCTGCGCGTAGGCGCCGGACTCGAGCCCGCGCTGCACGGACTCGGTCAGGACTTCATCCTCCATCTGCACGCGCCCCGTTCAGCCGCGCGCAGAAGAAGCGCGCCGCCTTCATCTCGCGGCGGTCATCCTTGAAGCCGAAGGAGCGGCACCGGATCAGCGTCCGGCCCGCGCCGGAGTGGGAGCACGGAAATAGTCCATCCACTCCGGTAGATGCGTCGAAGTAGACGTTCGGGTACAGGCCGAAGTAGAACCAGCGCCGCCGCATGCTGCTCCGGCAGCTTCCTCTCATTACAGGCAGTGCATTCGCATAGCCCCGCGCGCTCCAGGACCGCAGCGGCTTAGCAATACGTAACCGAACGAAGTACAAT